>Ga0268261_10002641_pt1 | contig 12904 bp, 14 predicted proteins | sample TergutNc150P1_FD_190353 | JGI IMG/M metagenome (GOLD analysis project Ga0268261, IMG submission 190353) | Nasutitermes corniger P1 segment gut microbial community from laboratory colony in Florida, USA - Nc150 P1 (SPAdes) (version 2) | ecosystem: Host-associated > Arthropoda: Insects >... | reverse complement strand
CTCTCTCTCTCTCTCTCACTCACTCACTTACTTACCCATCTACCTACCTATCTAAGCAAATGACTGACTGACTGACAATTAACTAATTAACTAACTAACTAACTACAAACAGCAGAGTCCTTCTTGAGGAGCTATCAGTTCCTAATATTCCCCACATACTTATGGAACCCAAGTCTCATTACAATCTACAAGACTGTCTACAACTGGTCCATATCTTGAGCCAGATGAATCCAAAACACCCTCCCACAGTAATATTATCCTCCACTCTGTGTCAAAGTCTTCCAAGCAGCCTCTTACCTTCAGGTTTTCCCACTCAAACCCCATATGTATGTCTTTTCTCTCTCATGAATGCCACATCCCCAACCCACCTCATCCTGATTGGTGTGATCATCCTGATAATATCTGGCAAGCAGTACAGACCATGAAGCTCCTCCTTTTAATGCCCCCCCTCCTAGGTCCAAATATTTTTCTAAGAGCCCTTTTCCCTCAAAAACCTCCAATATGGGAATCTTTAAAGCTAATCTTTATCCATAGGCTACAAGCTATTTACATTACAAATTTAAATTAGAAATCATATGGAAAATTCCACATAAATGTGAAGTTCACAGCCTTCTGGGATGTGACACCATGTGGTTTGGTAACAGTTAGTGAAGTTTTGGACTTCAAGGTAGAAAGAATAATGGGGTGGAAACACGGGCAGCAGGATCCTCCAAAATGTACACATACACTAGACTGCATGGTGTCACATGCCCAAGGACCAAAATCTCAAGTGGTTTAAACATGGAAAAAATACGGACTCTTACACACAGGTATGGCTTCAACTGCGCACTTACAGCAAAAAATATGAGCCTGCTTGCATATTACAATATGCAGCAGTTAACAGAAAACTGAAAAATACACATAACTTGGTGCTTCATACACTCCTTCATGCCAATATGTGCTACAGTATGGAAGCTAGGAGATACAGCTATGCATACACATACAATGAAATGACATCCCGCCGCACAAACATTGACAAAGTTTGAATGGTATAATGGATGTCTAGACAGTCCTCCAGTTTTAGGAAGCTACATTTATTCAGCACTTTAACATACAGAATGAAATAAACATAAAAAAAAAGCAAACACAGACAATTTTGATCAGTAAATATTCACATGCACCCCTTTTGTGGCACAACAGGCTATCTAAAACAGTAAATGACCGCAGCCTACACAGGCTTGGCATCTCTGGAGTTGCATCATCAGCTGCAGGGATCTGCTAAATACCAACCAAGGTGGCCACCTGCCAGCAGCCAAACACAAACATGGTACCATCACATAACTACAATAAACAGTCATGTGTCATCAATTTGATGAAGATCCATTATAGGTTTCATAGGCATTAGATCATGAGTCTTCAACCTGCTGCCCACCAGGCCCACAGCCACATCTGTATATATGTTCATACAAGATATCCCAGGAGTTAGGGTCAGTACCTCTGGATTTAATTTCAAAGCTGATGCTGAGTCAAAAACGTCATATACACGTGGGTCCAATTCGCAACAGTGCAGGAGTTATGAGTGTTTAAAGTACGGTCAATAAATTAGAAAGGAAAGAAGAGCATTGTGCATTTATTGAGATATGATGTTAAATGTACAGTTAGAGATTCGCTGTTCAACACTCAAGCAAGTTGTTAAAAGTGTCCTCCATCTGTTTGGATGCGTTTTCTGACTCGTGTGACCAGCAAACTTGTAACCTTATGAAGAACGACAACGTTGTTGATGCTTCTTGCAGTGCTGAGAATTTGCTGGAGTAGTTTTTCTCTTGTGTTCACCTTGCGTGCACTCACCATAGCTTTCATGTAACCCCACACATGGTAATCTAATGGGTTCAGATCCAGTGACCATCATGTTTGTAGAGGAACATTCTTTAGAAATGCTAGCAGTTCCTGTTGCAGAAAGTTGGTGTAAATATCACCTGTCAGACGTTGCAGGAAAATGTATGGGCCAATGACACCAGACGTTTACGGCAAAGAGATGTTGGTAGTTACTTTCGACAGTTCCATGTGGATGATCACAATCCCATAAATGGGAGTTTCTTGTATTGTTGACCCCATCGCAGGTAAAATGGGCCTCATCAGTGAACAAAGTGTTACAAATCATATGGGGGTTAGAGTTAATCCAACAGCACAATTCCAACCAGCTACACATGTCCGCAGATTCAAGATGCTGAATGCACTGGATGTGGTACGGATACATTCCTTCTGTGTGTAGTGTACACCAGACTGTCATGCGCGGAACACAGAAGCAGGCAAAATTCTTCGTGTTCTAGTGCATGGACTTCACTGTACCATGTCAACAATGTTTTCATCTTCCCCCACATTTCACTGTATTTGACTTTCAGCACAGTGGTTTATACTTGGAAAGGAACCTTTTTCTCACAGATGTTGGTGAACACAAGTGAACACACATCTGTTAGGGATTCGTCGTCAAGGATATCGTAGCCGATATTCTTCGACAGAAGCACTGGCTTTACCATTGCAAACCCCGTACACAAAATGCATATCAGCGTATTCTTCATAGGAAAATGACATATTTACATTTACTGCTCTGTTTGCTATCTGAAGCACTACTGGCCTTGTAACATGAGTATGCCCACCCAGTGCATATTTGCTACACTTCAACTGCTCCAAACTCAGCAACCATCGCAAATCAGACCCATGTGTACGTACAGAATATGACACTTCCTACTCAGAATGAGCTCTGGAATTAAGCCCTAATGTACAGTCCTCAACTCTGTGAGTCTGGTGAACATTACACACAGAAGGAATGTATCTGTACCACATCCAGCACATTCAGCATCTTGAACCTGTGGACATGTGTAGCTGGTTGGAATTGTGCTGTTGGATTAACTCTAATCCCCATATGATTCATTACATTTTGTTCACCAACGAGGCCCATTTTACCCATGATGGGGTCAACAATACAAGAAACTCCCATTTATGGGATCATGAAAATCCACATGGAACTGTTGAAGGCAACTACCAACATCTCTTTGCCATAAACGTTCGGTGTGGTGTCAAGGATGACCAAATCATTGGTCTGTGCATTTTCCCACTACGTCTGACAGGTGATACTTAAGCCAACTTTTTGCAACATGAACTGCCAGCACTCTTAGAGAATGTTCCTCTACAAACACGACAACAGATGTACTACCAGCACGACGGAGCGCCACCTTATTTCAGTCAGGTCATCAGGCAGTATCTGAATCATAAATTCCCAAACCGATGGACTGGTCATGGTAGTATACAGAACTGGCCACCATGGTCACCGGATCTGAACCCATTAGATTACCATGTGTGGGGTTACAAGAAAGCTATGGTGAGTGCACGCAAGGTGAACATGAGAGGAAAACTACTCCAGCGAATCCTCAGCGCTGCAAGAAGCATCAACAAAGCTGCAGTTCTTCATAAGGTTACAAGTTCTCTGGTCACATGAGTCAGAAAATGCATTCAAGAAGATGGAGGACACTTTGAACAACTTGCTCGAGTGCTGAACAGCAAATCTGTAACTGTACATTTAACAACATAGCTCAATAAATGCACAATGCTCTTCTTTCTTTCTAATTTATTGACCTTATTTTAAAACCTCATAACTCCTGAACCGCTGCAAATTGGACCCATGTGTATACAACATTTTTGACTTAGCATCAGCTCTGAAATTAAATCCAGAAGTATCGACCCTAACTCCTGGGATATCCTGTACACTATACAAATTACAAAATAATTTAGACAGTTATTTTTATTGTTATTTTTATATGTGCAGGCCAAAATCCAGCCTTAATAACAGACATGGCCCTTAGCCATAACAAGGTTGGATGCCCATACACCAGATGGAATGCTAAGGCCTGATCACTTGAACTCCAAGACAGCCACATTTGAGACTCTATACAGCTGTCTCTTGTGGGGTTATATTAAAGAATTCCATGAACAGGTGCGCTGCTCATATGAACTGAAACAGCAAATCAATGCATCTGCTGAAGTAGTAATCTACACTTACAAAATGAATATAAGTTGAAGTCAGTTATTGACTATGTGTCATTCCACAGAAGGAACAAATGTAAAAATTTACTGACAAAAACTTCCTGAGTTTACCTTCATTTATATACTGTTCTTACAATGCAACATGAATTTGGTGACATCTGCGTGTTGGTAATATTCTTTCCACTAACACAATAACATCACAGGTAACCAAATTTCAAAACACTGGCTTTCTAAGGCATGAGTGGGATTGCATGGAGCTCCATCTGCTGCAAATTATGCCTCAAAATGCAGGAGCAGTTCACATGCCAATTCATCAGGGTCTAAGACAATCCATTTTGTCATGTGCCTGTATGCAACATTCATACTTACAGATTGTCATATGAGAATTGAATGAAAGTTTCAAAACAAATGAAGTACTTTTTTACACATTTTATGCCCAGACTTCAAAAATAAACTGTCTATGCATGATGAGGCACATCTCCATCTAAATGGTGAAACAAACAGACAAAATTATTTTACTGGGCTACAGAAACTCCTAACAAATGTCTAGAAACACCACTTCATTCAGCCAAAGTAACAGTATATGTCCCATTTCCAGTTACACAATTTTGGCTCTTACTTTTTGATAGAGAACACTACAAAACAGTTGCAGTAACTGAACAATGTTACTGTGAAAGGGTTCAAGAAATGTGACGGTCTTAACAAGATAGGACAACATATCACACAGCAAGGGTGGATATGGAGCTCTTACGTGAAATTTTTGCTGGGCGGCTCATTTCTCACTCTGGACATATGGCATGGCCAAATCATTAACCTGAACTCTCAGCACCTGACTATTTTTGTAGGTTTATCTGAAAAACTGTGAATATGTGACTAAAGCACAAACTAAAGAAGAGTCAAAGATGTGTATTCCTTATCAAATTGCTGGAACACATGAAGAAGTGCTATGCAATGTCATGAAAGATTTCCCCAAACATGTTAAAGAAAACACACTTGCCACAGCAATATGAATCGAATGAAGGTCATTTCACAGTAACATGTCTAAAACTCCGTACTCCACATATAACACTCAACAGTGGACAGAACATATATATATATATATATATATATATATATATATATATATATATATATATATATATATGTAAACAGAGCTGTTATTCCTTTCTCCATAAACAAATAATTTAAAACTAAAATGTGCCAAGTTCTTTCTGGTGGACAAGTATAATGGTTAAGAAAATTTAGCTGCCTAAAACACTGGGATGACTTTCTGGACACTGCATAAATCATATGACACTAAAAACTATGAAAGGCAATCTATTCCAGCTACCATCCTAAATTACAGTTTCAGCATTCAGTCACACCAGCCAAAGTACTGATACAGGTCCATTAATTCAGGTTATCAGCCAAAAATATAGTCTCCATATTCTATCACACTATTCTAATTAGTGACAACAGGTTTATTTACTTGTTTATTGCTAGCAAAGTATTTTATACTTCTGACCAAGGTTACCATGTGAAACAAATGTCGTTTCTTTTCACACATACAGACAAGTATTTGAGTTACGACATGCAGCAACAAGCACACTTGTGTGAAAACAAATCCAAGATTTACAGCAGACACCAGTGACTGCTGTGGCATTACGCAAATGCAGCAGGAAGCACTGGTGCCTGCTGCAACAGCATGGCAAATGTCCTACACAGACACCTCTGTCCTCTATGGTAATCAACATGTTAGAGTTACATTATGCAACACAAAAAGCAATTCAGCAGGTAGGTACTCATATTTTATAGACATTTTCTTGAAGATAAAATGTAAAGCAACCATTCCAATGTTGGATTTAGTTGGATTACAATATGAGATTTATGTGTAGCAAACCAAACTGAACCTTGGACTTACTGATCTCAAGTTGCCTCTGTATCCGTCCCTTACATCGCTCCCTGTAGTCAGTTTGAGTCCGATTGTACTCGGTCATTACTTCAACAAATTTCCGCGACAACGTAGAATGTTGTGTTTTCCGTATCCTCAGATCAGCTGAAGACTTATTTGACTGTTCTTCTTGCTCTACAGCTTGTTCTATGACTGTAACAAAGAGATACAATAATACACACATTACCTGAAAAAATCAGTGAATGTAGAATAGAATAGAATACAATACAGGAAGGCCAGGCACAACAGTGACCCATGAACTTTGGCCATACTTGATTTTTAGTGCAGCTCTTATGTTCATGCATTTAGCAGCCACGGACTTTGAACAAGTCCAGTATCCTGCTGACATAGATTTCCTCTAAGTTACCAGGTTTCATAAAATGTTGATCCAGGTGCCTAAATCTTAATGTGGCTAAAGTCTCATGGTCACAGAGAACATGTGAGGCCATTTCATATGCCTGTTTGCAAATGTCACACTCAGGACCATTTACCAGCCTCAGTTTATGTACACGTCCTTTTAAGTGACAGTATCCTGTTAACAGTCCCATCATTATTTCTAGCCAGTTTCTACTAAAATTGAGTTTCCTTAGCAGAAGGTGCTTTAAAGAGCCCTTTCCTTGCTTTTGTCCATGAATGGACTGCTAATACACCACATGTTTCTTACTTGTCCAACCCCCGGCAACCTGCCTAGGGCAGGCTCAGGTCCTATAAATGGACATGAGGAGCCTCATCTGGCTGACTGATCAGCCATTTCATTCCTGTCAATTCCCTTATGTCCAGGCACCCATATCAGTTGAATCCTGTCATATTCTGCCAGTTTCACCAGGGACTGATAGCAGTCCCAGACTAATTTATAGCTTATCTCAAAGTTTTTAAGTGCCTTAATGGCCACTTGACTATCAAAGAGAACATAGGTGTCCCTACCTTTGTAGCCATTTTCTATATTCTCCATTATCATGCCTTAATGGTGTATATTTCCACCTGCAATAATGGGGCGTGGAGGCCAAGACTGAAGCTATGTCCCTTTTCAAGCATCTATTATACAACCTGGCACCAGTGCCTTCATTGGTCTTGGGCCCATCTGTATACCAGAACAGCCCCCTTTATGGCCTGGGTTAAAAATGCACTGCCATTCATACCTATTGGGGAACTTGACTACTCTGAATGACTTACGATATGCATAATCTCAGTATTATTTTGTCAGTCCCCATTTGTAGGATGGGTTCATGCTCCATGTCCCAAGATTTCTAGCATGACCAAAGGTAGTGGGTTTAGGTCTCCACTGTTGGTTACATATGAGCCTGTAGATCCCTGCCTAGGCCTCCACCTGTATCACCACACACACAGAGGAGGAAGTCCAGGAGGACCTCTATTGCTGCTCTAGGGGTCATCTTCATCACGCCTGTTACATCTATGCAGACTAATTTCCGTAGTTTACTAAGCTCCAACCTGCTGATGTCACACATGATCCTCCGCCACCAAATCACTGAGCCACAGGTCAGAACAGGTCTCATTACCATGGTATAAATCCAGAGCAACAACCTGGGTTGGAGACCCACAATGCACCAAATGTGACCTTACAGGTCCAGAAAGCCCTGAGGCCTCATTCATCACATTTTTCAACTGTCCCTTTCATGTCAATTCTCTGCCCAGAGCAAGTCCAAGGCACTTGACCTTAGAAGTCAGCTGCAATTTGTGTCCAGTGAGAGGCCCCAAGTGACTCTATATTAAAACCATTTGTTTTAATATATACTCTTGAAATACGCACAGACTTCAGCATCATGTCATTACCAGCCAATACAAATGAATAACCAAATTAGTGTAAGCCAGTGGTGCAGTTATTTTTAAATCCATAAATATAAACGTAAACTTCTGTGGCTACATGAGTCTGGAACAAAGCCTCCTGATTATCGCCAGAGCCACTCAAAACATGGTACGTTTTTGACAAAAGAAAAACAACTAATTCATTTGTTAGATGTGATCCAAAAGTTTCTGGACTGACTGCAAGATAGCACTGCTACAGTTAGTGCAGAACTCATCCACTGGGTGAAGGAACAGTAGTTATGAAGATTAATTTGCATCTCAATGTTCTAGAATAAATTACTGTAACATAATGCCTTTTGCACTACGATTGTGTACTGTGCCTGCCACGAATTCCACTCCTTCAGAGTAGAAATCAAAGCAGAATCATGTCAGTGTATGCCACTGTCTTCAGGAAAACTTCATAGGAACCCAAATTCCTTTCAAAAATCATCGAAGGTCATAAAATATGGGTTTATAGTTATGAGCCAGAAACCCAGCGACAGTCTTTTCAGTGTCAAGAGTCCCAATCATCTCTGCACCCTCAGAAGTTCCAGTGTGAAGTGTATGTGGATCTTTTTGACATGCATGGAACTGTCCAACACAAATTTGTTCTGTAGTGACAAACTGTACACCAACAATGCTAAAGAGGCAGATGTCTACAGAAAGAATTGCAACAAAAAGGACACAGAAGGTGGCAGGCACACTGGAGACTAGTTTATCCACTGCAACAATGCTCCCCCTCTACATGTACAGAAATTTATGGCCAATGATAGCTTGACTGTTGGTCTGGGCCCTCCTAGCTCCCCAAATCTAACAACCTGTAACAATTTTTTTTTCTGACACTCAGAATGGCAATGAACCGAAGAAGATTCCAGAATAGTCACAGTTGTACAGTTCCAAACACAGGATTTCCACAAATGCTTCCAATGGTAATGCAGCCTATGGTCACACTGTACCAAGATGCAAGAAAACTACTTTGAAGGGCATGGTATGGAACAGAAGGCAAATGCAGATTATAATTGAGAGAAAAATACAATCCTGAAACTTTCTGATCACACTTCATAAATGTTGCACTTTAATACTTGTGACATGCAATGAAATAACAGTTATACAGCCTGGTTGTATACTAGCATAAATGTGATGTTTTCTAACCATGTGGTCACTTCAAAACTTACCCTTTAATTTGGCACGGACTTTGTTGGCAGTTTTTTTAATATCGGCCATCAAATCCTCCAGCTCCTGTTTCACCTCTGAAACAAACAAATGTAGATTTTTAACGCACACTCTAACAAAACTGAAGCATGTACCTGAGTTTGAGCAACAGTTTCTAAAGGATCTGCACTATTCTTTCAAAACGCGCAGACAAAATAAATTGACCTCGTGATTAACACTCCTGGTTCTTATTCAGAAGATCCTAGATTCTGGAGACTGGCTGTCTTGACTTGGGTTTCTGTTGTTTTCCTCAGTCTATCCAGGTAAAAGTTGAGACAGCACTTATTAATGGCCACAAAGGCTTCCTTCCACACCTCTTCCAAACTGACTATTCTTATATCATCCATCATTCAATGCTACAGAATCTTAACTGAACCCATCATTATATCAACAAATAATAAAGAAAAAGGCAAAGCATGACTACAGCACAAGACAGGCAACATAAATATAATGTAACATTGAGGCGCATTCATGCAACCACTGTTACAGTGTAAAAACAAATATATATATATTGCATATTCTGAGTGCATGTTTGTAGCCTTAGGTATCTAACATGCAATGTCCATGTGCCATATTATGATCTGTGGCCTGTCCAGGTCCACAATATTTCACGTCTCATAATTTTCAGAAGAAAGTTATTACACATAAATAAAACATGTGTTTTGATTTTCTCTACAAATTTTGTCTGAAATGTTTCTCATTCTAGGAAGAACTGAGTGAGGTATGATCAAAAATATATATTGGTCTTCATGTAAAGTACCCGTTATTCTTGTCCAATATTAATGAAACTTGAATTTTCTGGACAGATTTTCAAAAAATATTCCAATATCAAATTTAATGAAAATCTGTCCATTGGGAGCAGAGTTGTTCTACGTGGACATTTGGACGGACAAACAGACATGACAAAGTTAGTAGCTGCTTTTTGCAATTTTGTGAAAGCACGTAAAAACATACTGGGGTGACAGCACATACACACACAATTTTAGGCAATGTTTCCTTACACAAAATACAACTGTCATGTTCCATTTAGCACAGCTTCAAACATGATATATCCCAAATGTTTAAATGATTAAAATACAACAATCAGTTTACAGATAACAGAAACACATAAGCACCTAATTAAAACTACTGACTCTTGGGATGCTGTACCATTAGTCTGGAGAAGTTACCAATGTTTAGGAGGAATCTGCTGCCACTACCTTCAAGTGCTCTGTAGGTGGTGACAGTAGGTTCTCCTAAATGATGGTATCTACCAACCGCACTACATGACATCACTGCTCACAGAAACATAACCTTAACATTCACTACTGTGAGAATCTCAGATCTCATGAACAATACCTGTCAATTTTGTGTCACAGACCTACAATGTTTTATTAGTGATGACTTCAGTACATAACTTCAGTGAAGTCCAGAATTAAGGAGCATTTATGTCAGGAGAGCCCAGTCCATTGATTAATCATGGGTTTTACTCCGGGCAGAAGCAAGAGACACTCAATGTCCCTTCTCCACAGCATCCAGACTGGCTCTGATAAACAACCAGTGCTCTTGCCAATAGGTACCAGTGAACCTTCCTGTGAGGAGCTGGCCACTTACCTCCACGTAATGCCAAAGATAAGAGAGCAAGGAGCTATAAATTTAGTCCCCCACACTTAATCTGTCTCAGTGGATCTCTATTTTATTCAAGAAGTTTAATTTCTAAAGTGACATTACCAATGCCTATACCATTCATAGCCTTGTTAAAAATACTCAAAATGTTTCAAACTTTCAAAATCAGACACATACAAATTATTATGTAATACATTCCAAATCTATTTCAGCACCTTCAGATGGCAATTTTGTATATGGTTACATTCAGACTAAAACTAGTGCTGGCTACTCCTTTATTAAAAGTTGTTACTCTGGACAAATACACATACTGAATCACAAATATAGGTAAAGATACAGTCAAACACAACTTGTAATGTTTACATTGCTAAGGAGTTTTACATAAATTGTCTCAACAATGACATGTTTCAGCCTTTTCATAGGCCATCATCAGTTTGCTCAATTATCTTTTACAAGGTAACCATACAATACACAATTTTATGTTTTTGTTGTCAATGAGATCTCATGTACATCTATAAAATTTCCAATTAAAAATGACCACAATAATAGTAGAATTAAAAGTTATTATAATATAAAATAGACATAAAAATTATTAGGTGTCATGATCTTGGAAGGGGAGCAGGGTATCAAAATTAGGCAGTATTCCTGTTTTAACTATGCTGGTTTCCTCCTAGGTTTTCCGTAGTGGCGTAATAAATTGGATGTTGCATAGTGCAGTAATAATCGGTTCCTTGTAGAAGAGACTTCTACAAGGGGTCGACGCATACACACCATCGCTCCCCACTCACATACACAAAATAATACGGCAGATCTCAAGAAATTATTCAAAAGCACTTTCTGTAAGTGAAACTTTATCACAAGAATTCAGGAAATATCACCATTATCAACAAAGATAGCCACACTAATCAGCACCTCTCCAATATATGAAAACAGAACAAATATACCAGCCAACCAATAAATCCTTCACTTCATACACCATACATATGAAATAGATATTGTACCATGCATAAACAATGTCTCAAGCCTGGACCTCCCCTACTAAATAACCATATATATGTTCTTCAACCACCTGCCGCAGACAAGCACTCTCATGAATTGTTAAACACCGACTTCTGCATAATATCTTCCAGGAACCGATTATTACTGCACTATGCAACATCCAATTTATTATGCCACTACGGAAAACCTAGGATGAAACCAGCATAGTTAAAACAAGAATACTGCCTAATTTCGATACCCCACTCCCCTTCCGAGATCACGACACCTAATAATTTTTATACCTTTTTTAAATTATAATAATTTTTAATTCTACTACTATTTTGATCATTTTTAATTGGAAATTTTATAGATGTACACGAGATCTTGTTGACAACAAAAACATAACATTGTATATTGTATGGTTACCTTATAAGAGATAATTGAGCAACCTGATGATGGCCTATGAAAAGGCCAAAACATGTCGTTGTTGAGAAAAGCTATGTAAAAATTCCTTAGCAATATTAACATTACAAGATGTGTTTGACTGTATCTTTAGCTATATTTGTGATCCTATACAACAGAACTGGGATGGCTCACCTGAAAGTTGAAAACACATACTGAAATTGTAGTTGGTCTAACTATGTGCTATTGTTATCATTTCCAGTGCTGACAGAAATGAGTGAGTAACACAGGAATGATAGACTGGATGATGTGGAAATGATGAAACAAGCACACCTTCTCCAGTACAGCTATAGCTACTACTTCAAGACTCTTTACTTCTAGGTTATTATATTCTGTAGATTCATGGGTGCTACCAATATCTGGCAGAAGCTGCTTCTCCATTTTCAGTATACAAGTGTTGAGGCACTATAATTCCTCTCAAGTGTCAGTAGCCATTTGCAAAACTACAAATGTGATAACCCAGTGTGAAAATACTGACAGCTGCCAAACACAATACACAAAAGGATGAGTAATTTCCACTAAATGTCAGATGTAAAAATGATGAGTACTTAGGGGGTTTTACTGCTAAATATGTCACAAATAAATAAAGGTGACAATATATTCATCTGTTGATGTGGTTCATTCCCGCTGTGTTGGAGTAACTTTAGGAGCTTAGAAATGACAGTCAAACACAGCTGATATATGTTGTATTAGTCCTTTATTTTGTCGGTCAAAGTGACAATATGTTTCGGCCTTTAATTAGGCCATCATCAGGTCCCAACAATTATGTATATATTAGAGTCAGCTAAACTCTGTAACACATGGCAAATAGTGGACAGCATTGTCGGTTGAAGTAAATGTTTGCGTTACGGGAGAGTAGCTTCCTCTTTACACTTTCGTATTCATGGATAAGGC
>Ga0268261_10002640_pt1 | contig 12905 bp, 12 predicted proteins | sample TergutNc150P1_FD_190353 | JGI IMG/M metagenome (GOLD analysis project Ga0268261, IMG submission 190353) | Nasutitermes corniger P1 segment gut microbial community from laboratory colony in Florida, USA - Nc150 P1 (SPAdes) (version 2) | ecosystem: Host-associated > Arthropoda: Insects >... | reverse complement strand
AAAAAAAAAAAAATTGTGACAGCCAAACCATGGATAAGAACCAAATAATAGTAAATGGAACTGTGTCTACTAATTGCCATCTCATGTGATCTCAGTCCGCCATTTTTCCGTTGTTACAATTGGATGTGTTTATATCTTCTGGGTTGTTTTTGACTTATTTTGGGTATTTATATCCATCTGATTGAAATAATGTTATTGATAGTGAATGACAGTGCTAATGATAATAGAGTTGTGAAAGAAGAGAATGTAACTCTGACATTGACAATGAAATATAACTTTTAAATATTCTTCTGGTAGTTAAAACAGTTGGTCCCAGTAGTGCTGGACTATCAGAAGTCTGCCATGTTACATTTTTTTCTGGAAAACTCGTTTAAGTAATTTCTTTTTTTTTAATGCTGGGCACCCTCTGGAATGAAGATCAATTTGAATCTTATTTTAAGAAGCAATGTCCTGAGATTAGAGTTGGACAAATCATTGTTTACTGACTTGCATTTTGATGTAACTTGCATTCAATGAAATAGAAACTGTTTAAAAAATAAACATAAGAAGGGTATCTTATGGTACTCAATTAGGTAAATGAATCACATTTTACATCATAGCATCAAGACTTCAGCAAACTGCATAACAAGTGAGTACATTAAAAAACTGCAAAATTTGAGATCACATATTTCAAAGCCCAGTTTATTTGTCCTGGATACTTACAATGCAGAAAGTTTGACTGCGATTTTGTAATCTTTTTGACAGAAATTTTTATACCTTGGGATGTGTTTTAGTCATGCAGTCATTGCTGAAGAGGAAAGTAGTGAGCACTGATACTAAACCTTGGCGACCAAAATACATCTCTAGAAATCAGAATGGGTGTACGAGACTTGAAAATTCTCACATTGGTGAATAATGCAAGGTGTGTCTAAAAATTAATGAGACGGAACGCATGGCTCGAGAACTGGCAAAACTGTAGCCATGCCTTTGACACCAGCTGAGACGTACGTTCCTACTTGATGTTCATTGCAAGTTTCGACTTGATAGCCGTAACACGTGACTTATCAACGAATTGTGTGTGTATAGTAGGACGTGTTATGAAAATGGAGAAATGAAATCTCGAGCAGCATTAATGTTTTCAAATTTTGTGTCAAACTTAACGAAAACACAACAGAAACTTACGAATAATTAAAACAGGCTTATGGAGAGCATGCTGTATCAAGGGCACAGGTTTTTAGGTGGCATAAAGCGTTTTTGAATGGCCGTGAGAGTGTAGAAGAGAACCTCATTCTGGAAGGCACTGCACATCAAAAACGGGCGAAAATGTTACCAAAGAGAGGCCTCTCGTGAGGTCTGATTGACGTTTGACAATCAGAATGATCAGTAGTGAGTTGAATTTGAGTCACTAAACCGTCCACAACATTTTAATCAAGGAATTTGGCACGTGGAAAATTTGTGCAAAGCTGGTTCCAAAAAACCTCACCAACAAACAAAAGGAAAACCAAAGGAATGTGTGCCTGGATCTTCATGAATGCATAAAAAAGGAGAAAATTTTTTCAGACGTGTCATAACAGGTGATGAATTGTGGATTTTTGAGTACGATCCCAAAACCAAACGACCAAGTTCAGTTTGGCACATGAGCAACTCACCATGCCTGAAGAAAGCAAGAATGAGCAAATTGAAAATCAAATCCATGCTAATTTGTTTTTTCGACAGTCAAGGTGTTGTTCATAAGGAATTTGTGCCTCAAGGACAAGCAGTTAATAAACTGTACTATCGTGAGGTCCTTGAATTACTCAGAAAAAGGGTTCATTGTGTCCGGCCAGGGATTGTGGACACTTGGCTGCTGCATCACAACAACTCTCCCTGTCACACTGCTATCTCCGTGAACGAATTTATCTTTATCTGAGTCCGTGTGACTTTTTCCTTTTCCCAAACTCAAATTCCACCTCAAAGGTCATCATTTTGGAAGTGTGGACAACATCCTAAAGGTCGTGCCGGACCAGCTGAGGGCCCTTACACATGAAGACTTCCAGCACCACTACCGGGAGTGGGAGCAACATCTTCGGCAGTGTGTGGCTTCCCAAGGGAATTACTTTGAAGGGGATAATGTTGATTTATAGTTCAGTGCTTAATAAAAAAATTTTACAGCACCAGTCTCATTACTTTTTAGACACACCTCATAAGTTAGTGGACTTCCGGGATGTGACACTGTAATCTTAAAGACAGGTGTGCTAACTGTGGTTGGATATTAATGTGATAACATGAGTTAAGTCAAAGCATGTCAAGTTTTATTGCATTCATTAGTACAGTCCTCACAGATTAAACTCATCAAATATGTCTCTTTTGTCATGTTTTGAAGTTACTGTTAAAAATATTTGTGTTTTGTAACCACTGACTAAAAATATCACATTTCCAAACTGTGCAAGATTTGAAGTTCTCACCTAGTGTTGCTGCAGATCATGTCTTCTCAGATATTATGTTGTGTTGACAGGTAGGTATTTACTATCCCTAGAAATGTCAGTAACCATTTAACAAGTGACATGATATAACATTCCAGAATACTTGAATCTTTATTTCAGCCCAGTTTCCCATTCTCCATCCTCACACACAATTTTTCATAGTGACTCATAGGACTAGAGAAAATATGTTATAACATTTATTTATTTTGTATTTCAGCAACAAATGAAGACCTGACAAATCCGGTTGACAAGATGGGCCTTTTATCAACTGTGCATGCATCCCACCTATCAACAACCCCACTCACACCAGCTGGTAACATTGTAGACATGCAAGGTGCAATCCATCAAGGTACCCCTCTACTAAATGATGATACTGTGCAGACAAAGCAAGAAGATAATTCAACTGTAACTGTTGCAAACCAGCTGGAGGCAAATGAGAAGGTTCAGTGTGAAGAAATGTCTCTAGAGTCTACAGAAATAGAAACCCTTTCCTGTATCGCTGGAAATGAGGACACTGAGTCTAGTTCTTGCATTATTAATGTAGACGGAAACTCTGCTTATGAGTATGGGGATGGAGACAGTTCGTCAGTGTTGTCAAGTAAGACTTGTTCTGTAGAAGATGTTAGCTTAACAACAGTGCAGGATGAGGTAAAGAATGTCGCGCTGAGCAAGGGTTGTGATGTGAAGGTGACACATGAGGCTGTGCTGGAAGAAATGAAGCAGGAACCAAAGAGTGCAGGAACTATAGATAATGTCACTGTTTCTGTTGAAGTTCATGGGTTAAGCAGTCTGTCGTCATCTGTTGGTGTTGAAGAAGAGGAAGAATTGACAGCTGTGAAACAGGCAGAAAATCAGGACTATGTAAATCCAAGAGGGGTGAGGTTTATGAGCCAGGAAAATGGACAAGATGGTAAGTTGATATTCTGTTTGGTTTCAACACTAGAAATTGAAACAGGAATGACTGTCTTTAAGTTTACAGATAACAGAACAGATATTTTGTGCACCGTGTAAGAGTAATTCAACACTGCAAGAAGGTTCAGTATGACTTTAATGTGAATTTGACTTATTGGATTATGGTGAAGTATTTAAGTTTAGTTTATTGGCTGTTTAATTTTTGTGTCTTGTCCAAGTGACATACTGTACAGCAACTCCTAACCTGTCCACTACAGCAAGAGTGGCGATATGTGTTCAGGTTCACAGCCGCTTGTTCCATATGGTGTGGCATGTGTTCGAGAGCTGTTCAGATTCCTTATCTCACTGTGCAACCCCCTGGACAAACAGAATACAGAGACAATGATCCACATGGGGCTTATTCTCCTTACTGTGGCGCTGGAGATTGGAGCTGACAGCATTGGGAAGTACAACTCTCTGCTTGATCTTGTCCGGGATGAGTTGTGTCGTAACCTCTTCTCTGTAAGTTTTGAAGTAATGTCCATGGGCAGCAGGGTAGAATGCTGTAGCAGAGAGTCAGTTTTTTAGATGGGATATTAGGTTGGTTACTGTCTTAAACCTTGGATAGCATTTTTATTTTAAACTTATGCATCTTGTTGGGTGGAATATAAATAAGTAGTAAACAGATAGACCATCAGAACACAACTTTATAAAATAGTGATTACTAAGCTACATGTTTTGACCCCATGGGGTCATCATCAGGTTGATATCTAAAACATATTAAGGAGTTATACATGTCACAATGATGGAAGAGAGATCTCAGTTCTTACAAATTACGTTACAGTCCAGTTATTTTATAAAGCTGTGTTTTGTTGGTCTATCTGTTTATTTTGTATTTATCTGGATAGTATAATTTATGGTATGATTGTTATGGGATGTAAGAAGACAGTGACATATGCAGTAAGATGATACATATGTCTCAGCTGATGTTTTGCGTACTGCCACCAAGTATTGCTGAGCGTACAGAATGATATGATCTGAAATAAAGCTGGCAAAGCACTCCATGTGTCACTGTTGAGCAGGATGACTGAAGTAAAAATACTTCTGTCAGGTATCTGGGATGTGCCTAGTTTGAATATGTGCTGGGGCACGGACTGTCCTGAGGAGCATTGTGGTTTTCATCAATCCTGCTAAGAAAATGTGGGGTAGTGTGCGCACCATGCATAGTGTAAAAATCAGCTTATAAAACCAACCTTACTTGCACTGGCTATATACAATACAGATGCACAGAATCTCCTCTTACAGGTTTCTGCACTCCATGGTTGCCATCTTCAGGGAATATTTATAATAGTTAAAGTAGTGCTTTTGAAGTGGCCCATTGTATGCAACACTGCTGCATACATTGGACCATTTCAAAAGCACTACTTTAATTATTATGCAGACTCCCTGATGATGGCACCCTTGGAGTCTGAAACATGTAGTAGGAAATTTTGTATATCTGTTGTTCGAATATTCCAGTGCACGTAAGGTTGGTTTCATAAGTTGATGCAGAGTAGTGTTTTGAATTAGGGCAAGAGCCCTTACTTCCACATTCCTTCCAATTTATTATTCTGTTGCATCCTGTCATTTGACAATATATAATCTGAGTTACTGGTAGTCTCATTATATAAGCTGCAGGTCTTTATTCTCTGCACCCACCTGCATTGCCTTTTTGCATGTCACATTATCTGGCTTTCCACAGTCATCTTATGATATTTGGTTTATTCATTTGGTTAGAGTTTAGTTCATAATTTGGTTCATTTTTTAGGTATACTCTAGGTGTTGATGTTTTGGTTGGCTGGATGGTTTATGTGATTGCTTTGTATATTAGTTCAATTTAATTTCATTAATTGGGTAGTTGATTCAATTTGGGTATGTTTAGTTAGTGCATACTTAGTTTGGTTTCTTTATTTAATAAGTGGGTTTATTGTGTCGTTATTTAATTTGGTTATATAGATGTTAGTATATGTAAATCAACCCATGTACCTCACTATATACTGCTTTTGTTATCTGTGCAGTTGCTGAATACCGAGCGACTGTCAATATTTGCAGCGGATCTTCAGGTGTCTTTCCTTCTGTTTGAGGCACTCCGGACACACCTCAAGTTCCAGCTAGAATTTTACCTCACTAGAGTCATTGATATCATCATCTCAGACTCTCCCAAGATCACATATGAACAAAAGGAAATAGCTCTAGGTAACAATTCTATACAGTGCGTATGACGATCCTGTATGTGTGATATTTCATTCCAACATAACTGTTTTATCTAAATTAGGAGACAGTGCACACAGAGGCCAGTCCAGAGTGACAGCAACTGAAATGCAGTGAAACCTGCTTGTGATGACCACTCTTAAGAAGTTTGATCACCTACAACTTAGAATAATTTAGTAAAAAATTTTTCCAAATGATTAATGCACACATTTCCATTTTAATACATTTCCCACTTAAAAGGATTTCCTGCCTAGCAAACAAGAGAATTTCATGAAGCAACAAATTTTCACACTTTCAATAATTTGTCACATTAAAACCTTAAAACTGTTGCTTTTGATGTTCCATTCTCTCAGTTTGTTCCCAGTTTCAAATCATGTCAGGTCCTAAGGGGTAGTTTCCAAGATGCTTTCCTTACATGCCTGTTTCACATAGTGTAATTCATCGTCAAGGTGAATGGGCAGTTGAAAAGGTGAATCATGGGTTTAATGCGGCTTGTCGTGGCTGTGTAATTGTTTTACTGCAATTTCAGTAATGTGAAGTATTCTGTGTACAAAATTTATGTATGTTTTTTGTTCACACAGCACACTATACAGTTTTTTTAAGGCACGTTTGCAAAATTGTTAATTGCAACTATTAGCACTGTCTTGCCTGTCTGTTCATCTCTCTACATGGAACAACTTGCTCCCACTTGATGAATTTTTATGAAATTTGATATTTGAGAATATTCTGATAATCTGTGAAGAAAATTTATGTGTCATTGAAATGTGGTAAGTATGATGGGTACTGTACATGAGAACATACATAAATTTGTGATAATGTCTTGCTGAATTCTCTGTAGAATTATAGGTGTGTCAGAGAGAACTGTAGAGAAAGTCAAAGCACACATTTCATGTTCAGTAACTTTTTTCCAAAAATTATACTGTTTATGAGACAGTGTGGTATAATGTGGTAGATGTGGGCAGGCTACAGATGATGGTATAATATGGAGCATGTGCTTTGCGTGCTGGGTAACTAAGGATACAGACCCACGCTTAGAATATGTAATACATATTACTATTCCATGGCAACAGTTGTTAATGCACACGCGCCGCAGCGTTGTGTTATACATACATTGCCTGTCTTGTTGTCCTGTAGAACAGTGAATTATTGAAGATGTGATCAGCACGGTTGCTACATTAAAAATGGATGAATGTTGGTCAGTGTCAGTTCGAGAGAAGCTGGACGTTATAAACAAGGTGGATGGTACTTAAAAATGTACCTCACAAAAAAAGTCATTGAAGAACTTGGCATTTCTGTTTAAACGTGAAATAGAAGACACAGTATTCATTCTGTAAATGTAGAGCAGAACCAGAAAAAGATGAAAAGAGTAAAATAAGGAACAGTAGAATTGGTGTGTGTGTGGAGTGGTTCCAACAAAAATGGGCTCTTTATCTACCAGTTATGTTTGTAGAAATATATTCTTCCTTATATTCAAGAATGTGTCAGAATCACTGAAGAAGGTGAGAAGTAAAATGTAGTTTGATGGTAAAAACAAATCACTTAATTTAGAATTTATATGGAATAATATTCTGGTAAAGTGAATGTCAGTTTGAGTACAGAATTACAAAGTTATGTTTACAGGCTTACTGTTTTAAACTTTTCTCCGTTTTGTTCACTTTTTTCAAAAATGTCATAAGAAGGAATCACTGTAATGTAAATCAGTATTAAAGACAAGCTACTGAGTAAATTTTATAAGAGACCTAATTTGATTGGTTTTGTGTAGACTGTAAACTACCAATACATCTTTCATTACATAGTATAGCTGGACTGCAGATATGTTTAACCTATTTCTTCTCTTAGACTCAGTGGTGCAACTTTGGAGAATTCCTGGTTTTGTCACCGAACTCTACCTTAATTATGACTGTGATCTGTACTGCCCGAATTTGTTTGAAGACTTGACAAAATTGTTGTCAAAGGTAAGGTAAATTTTTTTTGCAATTTATTGCATTTTTTTTTTGCATGAACAGATGATAGTACTTTGGATTTTTAACATGCATGTTAATGTTTTAATGTTTCAGTGGAAAGACATTGTCATTGGTCCCTGTTTCATAACATCATGCACATTGCAGTCTGAATATTATATGCTATCACAGTTTAGCACACCTAGCTGTCAATCTGATCTAAAGTTGCCAGCAGCTTTCTTGTTAAATGTATTGGAGAGATAATAGCCAGAGCAGATTACAGCATCTTTTAGCTAAGTTTGAAACTATTTTTGAATTGAAAGTCTATGTTAAAATGTATGTAAGTCAAGAAGGCTTGTGAAGTAGGTCTTGTGCCATTCATTCTGGCTGTAAGTTCTGTGCATTATTTGTACACAAAATGTTAACATGAATTAAACTAATGAAGTTGTCATTCTGCTAGTTTCATCATGTAGTGTATCACTCCAATATTTTTCAGAATGCATTTCCTGTATCTGGCTTGTACAACACTCATTTGCTTTCACTTGATGCTCTGCTGACCATTATTGACTCTATTGAGGCCCACTGCCACAGTCGCATTCTCAATGAGCATCAGGAGGATCAACGACTGACAGGTATCTAACCAACAGGAAGTATAAAATGATTATTTCCCTAGGATAGCAGTGGTCAAATTATGATATGTCAAGTCAGACTTTGAGGATCAAATGCAGTTCTTATGTTGTATAGATTTTGGATACAAAACTTTCCAGATCAAGTTCAGATTTTTAATTTTGTTTTGTTGCAGTGAATTACAGTTACAACTGGTAGCCCTTGTTTTATGTCCATTTGTTTTATGCCTTTTTGATTTAATGTCCTTTGCCATTTTACTTCACTCTTAGTTTTTGCCCACTCATTTTTGGTTTTACACCCTTTGGCAGGCTGCACAATAGGACACTGCTGAGCATGTATGAAAGTTCTGGCACAGAACATAACTTGGAGTCTGTGTGCTCACTGCAAAATGTGCCAGTCACTGTGTGTTAACAGTTTAGTTCATACCACAGATAAAAGTTAAGACCATCCAGTTTGTTTGCTTGTTTATCGTTATTTACTAGTCTCATTTTTGTTCAGTCTACAAATGCCATAATGACTTACCCGATCAAGGAACTAAAAACTGACATGATGAATAATATAAGTACATATGTATATACTACGTACGAACAGGCTGTCATTAGTATGATTGTCCTTTAACCCCCACCTATTCCACTGTTTCTTTTGGGAATATTGTTTTTGGTATATGCCCACTTTCTCAGGGACATGGGAATGCCTGTCTATCATTACTGTATGTGTTATCCTTAAAATTTTGTGCATTTCTTCTGGTCCTTTTAAATTTCCTGTATCAACAATGCATAATTATATTGGATGCAGCATGCCTCATTGGGTCATTTTACAGCATAATGTGTTAAGAAATCTTCATCCTGACTGCCAGTATTCCTGTAATGATTAGATCTGCAAAGAAAGTAGTGAAGGTAACAGGATGTTGCTGGAAAATGTGGTAGTGGTAATTTGTGTATGCTGATGAATGAAATGTCATTACTTGTCAGCCAAGTGTGAATAATGGTTGAGTGGTGGGAGGAGGGTAGGATTAAGTTGAAAGGTGGTAACTCTGGAAACCATTTTATGCAATTGTTAGTACAGTATAGTCTCATGTCATCATGTTTGCTTTATATTTTTGAGTTCAAAAGTGATTCAGTGTTGATCTGCCTGTTATTATTTCTGTTATTTTGTGTTGTTTATAAAGTTGCATTACATAGGTCATAACATGTGTGGGATATTTGAATTTCAGGTGATGTTTATTTTTGATGGAACTGATGAGAAATGCTGTAATGAGAGCACAAAGAAGTAGCATTTTTATATTTGAATGTTCCTGAATCAGTTTAGAGGGTTCAGAAGTGATAAAGATTTATATTGCAATCTTGTGAGTGGGTACTAGCTTTTTGGAGAAACATACTTCCATCACCTTTCAGAATGTTTATTTAAGTTGAATGCATTTCAGAGGGCTCTTTAATGAAGGCATCCTCATCAGAGGCTGATTCGGATGCTGGAGTAACAATGGTTTTGCCTAGCAGTGGTAACATTACACTTTCAGGAAGGCAGTGCATCTCTGAGAACATTCCAACCCATGAGCAGCTAATGGCTATCAAACACAAGAAGAAAGTGAGTGTAGATTCCTTAAAAGTTAAGTGTTGATATTAAATTTGAAGTTTTTTCTGTGGTGACATTTAAAATTATGGTGTTCTGGGTTATGGCACAATGTACTTTAGTAGGTGGTGAGATTGTCAACATTTTCGAGCAGGAGTACGCAAATTCCAGGCATGAGGTCACCTGGACAACAAAATTTTGTGTAGTGGCACCTGATATTTGTGGGTCTTCATTGGTGCACCTGCTGTAATCTACTTCCTCCAGCTTAATCACCCCTGTCCTAAATAGAAGATGGAGGCAGTGTGTACTTTGATAATGTATGTAACCACCCACCAAGTTGCATGGTGTAATAATGCAGTAGACCACTTTCTAATGTGTATACATGTTGTGTTGCACAAGAAGTAAATATTTCAACTGATAAGGTGTTAAAATTTCTAAAAAGACCAACAGATGCACTTGAGTATATGAGTGTAATTTTATTCATTACATAGGAACCACCAACATGTTCTGGTCACATAAGTCATTAATGCACAGAACATGGAACATATAAAACCAATCAGGTGCTGTTTCACAGCTGTGAGAGTAGCTGCTATGCAAACATGTTTTAGCCATTGAAGTGTAGCAGAGTTTAAGGAAATCATTGTAACAACCTAAAGACTAGTTAAGTGATAAATATTTTATGTGTGTTTCAGCTTTTAGCCTCGGGATCAGAACAGTTCAACTCAAAGCCCAAGAAGGGTATTATGTTCCTACAGGAGCATCATCTGTTGTCAACACCACTGGACACACAAGAAGTGGTACACTTTCTGCGGGAGAATCCACGTCTTGACAAGAAGATGATTGGGGAATACATTAGCAACAGGAGCAACCTGCAGGTGTTGGACTGTTTTGTCAAGTGAGTTACCTCCATGTATGTTTGACACTGTACCCTATATGAAGAGTTTTATATTGACTTTTGCTTGCGGTGTTGCACATTTATTTATGACTTATTAAACATTTGGACCTGATGAAATATGGTGTGAAGATGTGGACTGGATTCAGCTAGGTCACTTTCGGGTACAGGGGAAGCCTTTCATGAAAACAGTGATGTCTTCAGGTGCCATGAATTTGGGGAATTTCCTGATCACCTGAGTAAACTATCAGCTTCTGAAGAAGCACTCTGTACCTTGGAGGTAATTTGTAATATTGATACAGTTAATTAATATTGTAATTTTTCAGTAATTTTGGAAACCAGATGTTTACTAAAAAGGGAGAGCTTTGGATTACAGATTATTAATCTTCAACAGGGAATAAGTAGTTCAGTGTCGTACACTAACTGGAGAATGTGTGTATGCTTTATTCTTAATCAGTGTTGCATCCACTTGCATATTTAATCCTCAGTCATATTATTTAAGTTGTATATATTTAGTTCTTCACTTCGTTTTTACTTTTTACAGTCACATGATGTATGTGTTTGTGCATATTGTTCACTCCTTAAGACAACTGCATTTTTGGCCAAAAATATGGCAGTGTCAGAAATGGAGTATATATGTTTGAAAACATGTGGCACGTAATTGTAAATGTTACCATCAGATTGTGGTGTATATGTATCCATTTTATAAACAGGCCAGTTTTTTTGTTGAGGAATTGTTAGCACCTCGCCGAACCCCCAAGCTGGAGGACCACCCCTTGTTGGCTGTCTGTGACTGCTTATTTAATATATTCGTGGCTACCCTCCATATAATAGGTTGCTCTTCCATTTGCAACCTGAGGATGTGCCATGCCATGGTGACAGGAACTCACTTATCATGGCACACAATCCATATTTGCCACAAAAACGAAAGTTTCAAAAACGTTAACCATGCAGTTGATGATTATTTTTGACATGCAATATCTAAGGTCTTCTTGTGTGTGATGCTGTTTCACAGGGTCAACTCTAGAATGCACAGTAATGCAATAAATTGATTAAACCTCCTGCTGCAACTTGAAGGTGACCTTGGGGACAGTAAGAGTGCAGTCACAGTTGCTGCACATATATAAATGATACAGTGTTTAAAAATGCCTTTGATTGTGGCCCATATGAAATTCATGGGATTTAAATCACAACTTCTGTCAGTATGTGTATGTAGTGTGTAAACAGCAGTTCGGTGCGAGGTGGCACATATTAGTGTGTCAGATATTGCCATTGCTGTTCACTGCCTTCCCCATGATTGGCTGCAAACTGTAGTTAAACATGGGGAATACTTTGAAGGTTGTTAGAGTTTGTGTCAGTAGTTCATGTTGTGCCTGTTCCATATGCACTGTGTATGCAACACTAAACCATTGAAACCATGATTCAAAAGATGTATTGTTTGCTTGCCTCCTACCTGTCTGATGGTAACATTTACAAGGACATGCTACTTGGTTTCAGATGTATATACTCCTATTCTTGTGTTGCTCCATTTTGACCCAAAAAAATAGTTACTATGACTTACATAGTGACTATTGTGCATCACAGAATTACAAGCAATGTTGTATAGTGTACCTAATTATGAACTTCCACAAGAACTGGAACTGTTTATCATATTTCTTCACAGATCTTTTGACTTTACTGACATGAGAATTGATGAGGCCTTGAGGCTGTATCTGGAAACATTTCGTCTCCCTGGCGAGTCGCCACTTATCTCGCTCCTCATGGAACACTTTGCTGAGCACTGGCATGTGAGTCTCCAGTTTATTGTATGTTATGTTGAACAAAGTTTAGATCGTGCTAACATAAGTTGCACAGACAAAGCAATATTAAGATATCTGTATTTATAAGCTATGTTGGGATTGATACTTACTGTTACTGAAGTGTGACAGGCTGGTTCAACTGTTAATTCTTATGATAAACTCAGGAGGTGCCAAATTTGAATTTCTTCCAGGACACTGGCTACCCCACTGAGGTTTTTTTAATGGTTTTCTGAACTCCTTGAGCCAAGTACCAAAACAATACCCCAAATCACGACATGGCTGCTTCCTTTCAGATCCTTTCTGATAAATTATTCATTAATTATTCTGCCATTGAATTCTATGTAATCTTAGTCAGTGACCTCATAATTAAATGAACTACAATAAACATGCATGGCTATGGACAATGGAAAGCAGTCAAACATGCCACCTTATTAATAAAAGTAATACTCTGTTTTGGTGAAGCCATCATCAGCCTACAGAAAAAGAAGGGGGGGGG
>Ga0268261_10002639_pt1 | contig 12906 bp, 7 predicted proteins | sample TergutNc150P1_FD_190353 | JGI IMG/M metagenome (GOLD analysis project Ga0268261, IMG submission 190353) | Nasutitermes corniger P1 segment gut microbial community from laboratory colony in Florida, USA - Nc150 P1 (SPAdes) (version 2) | ecosystem: Host-associated > Arthropoda: Insects > Digestive... | reverse complement strand
TACGAGTCTACAGATGTTGAAAAGTGTTTTCAGCGTTGCCACAATGTGCAGACAGAGACACAAAGTGGACCTTCAGTGTTGACACTTTTACCTCGACCAAAAGTACACAATAGTATACTAAAGGTTAACACTTCAAGCAAAGTAGCTATTATGTGTGTCAACTGGAATAACAAAAGAACCATTTCTTGATTTTGCTCATACAATGTATTTATAGGCTTCATGTGATTCTCCTATATGGCATTGACTAGTTGCTCTAAATTCAGTGTTTTCTGTGAGGCAGGAACCGAAGTTATATTACTTTCATGAATTTCAGGCTTCACAAGTGAAATGTAATCAGTCAATCTTGTAACCTTTTGGTTGAGGAAAGCATGTGTTCGAGCTTTAAATGATGCTGAAGTCTACTTCAGAATAAATATTTGAAGTACAAAAACATGCATATGAACCATTTTATGGTCATAATATATATCTAAAATCCACCTGAAACATCAACAAGCATCCCTCGTAATCAGAATCAGCAGATAAGAATACATTTTATAATGCAGCAACACTTCCAACAGGTTTCTACTTCTATCATTTCTTAAAATGTTTACTATAACTACAAATGTATATGCTTATCCCAGTCCTACCAATTAATGGGGTCCGATGACATGTACTGTATTCATCTGGATTAGTAACTTCCATGCTACACTATATCCTGTCTAACTGGGTGAAAAACTTTCTGAGGCCATAACTCACAATCTGTACACACATTTCAAACAGTATTTTCGTCAGTTAGCTGGGCACATAACGCATTGTAGTGAAACATGACATGAAGAAACAAAAATATGTCTCTTTAACACTGTACTATGTCATGAAGCACTTCCATGTAAAGTGGAATCTTTTGTGAAAACAGTGTACTGTGATCAACTGATACCAATGCAACATCTTCACAAAACAGTGTACTGTGATCAACTGATACCAATGCAACATCTTCACAAAACAGTGTACTGTGATCAACTGATACCAATGCAACATCTTCACAAAACAATGGCTAATGACAGCAGTTTGTATTACACTGGTAATCATCAATGGAACTCAGTTTCTCTGACAGGTTGGATACACCCGAAGAGGTTATGTTATTAACTACATACAACATGAACCATCATACTTGCTGTCAAATACAAAACTGTGTTACCTGAACTGTGGCCAGAAGCAGGTCTAGTGAAGTGAATGCTTCTATTGGTGGTTTATAAAAATATTTTTTACTAATGTTCTGGCCATTGTGCATCATCTATGTTTCTTTCAAAATTACATTTTGGAGACAAACAGTTTCTGAGATGTTAAAAAAAAACAACAGACATGGCCAAAATATCAGTAAAAAATTAGAGAACTTCAACTAACAACACAAATTGCAAAATCTTCTCTCTCCAATAAATATAATAAAAGTTCTCATATTGTGGTCTTCTGGGTTGACATCACGTACTCCAGTACATGGGTACCAGTGTGTTGGAGAAACATGTTGCTACTTCATGGTTCAAGTTCCTCTGGAATATGAATGTGGGCCTAACAAAGACTACAGCATGGTGACTCAGCACACAAGAGTCCAGTTATGCAACATCACTACCACACACCACAACCTGTCCTAAATAATCAGCACGTGTAACATGATATTATGTACCCTGACCCATTACAAGTCCCAAGGTACAGAATTCTAGTTAGCTGAGTGCAGACTATTATGCAAGAGATGAAAGTTGCAGTCCAGCCTCTTACATTATAAATGCATAATTTCTTATGCAGCATTATGTGATCAACCAGCATTACCAGCAGGCACAAAAGAAAATTTGGCTTTAGAATCAAATGATTCACATGCCAAATTGTTGAAAAGAGTTCAGCTTGATCCCAAACAGACTGAAACTATAAACAGCATCATATAACTCGCTTCTGGAATACAGCCAAATCATACATTTAGAGCTGTTTATTTCTGTGTACACTGCAGTCGCAATCGTAAAAGTGATAGAGGCAAGGAAGAAATGACCAACATACAGCCTCACAGTTCAGCAAGGGTGGGGCCACTGTGGAAAGAGATCATGCATGCAAAACCCCAAAAGCCAGAGTTACACAGAAGTCACAAAAATGAAAAGATATGAACATAATAATTCTACATGTCCTATTCTCATACTTGCCTCCATCTAATTCTAATGTGTGGAGCTGTGTGTATACTTTCCCAGCACATTTTGTGCTGTGTGGCAGAACAACTTTACTCTTACTTTTACAGAAGGAGAGGTGGAAAACCCATTGTGAGTGCTGGGTGCCAACTGTGTTTTTAAATACCTTGCATAAATTTTAACAGGAACTGGGAAGGAGAAATAATACACCTGTAGTTCAAATTCCTAACCCCAAACCTAATCTTCCATTCTCCTATATAATAACAAAGACTCATACTAAGGTCAATGACTCAGATATCTTATTTATTTTTTACTACTTTGCAACAATTAAAAGAGTATCCCAGAAAACTATTACCACATTTCACTTCCATCATTTAGGAATGTACAGCATATTTCAGTGCTACTGGTAGACATTTTTAATATCTCCAATAAGAAGGCCTTTATGTTTCTGTACTTACAGTAATGCCTGAAAATAAGTTTTCTGCTGTTAGCATGCTATGCATTTGGGTTCAAAACACAGAAGATTGGTAATATTATTCTGGAGCACTATGAGATTTTGAAAGTCTTTATAAAATATGTGAATAAAATACAAGTAGTTTTATATGAAACAAAACACAAAAGGTGCTATCAAACCCTCCAAGAATGTGAATCGAGTATGTACAACCACAGAGACAACAGCCTTTCATTGTCTAACAAGTTACAAGTAAGATTATACACAATCCTGCCAACCCACATTGTAATCAAGTTACATTAACATCGCCATTTCTGTCTTCACATAAGGCTTCTGAGAACAGAGGTGCATGACCTCTTGCCCAACAGTCCCAGAAACAGAGTTAATATATAAAATGTAACACCTTTCTGTTCGCACAACTAAAACTAATTTTCTTACCATAATATGGGTTCACAAGTTTTTTAAAAATTTAGGAGCCATCTCAAAATTCTTGGTGTCAGAAGGGTAATACGAAGCAAGTTTGATTGTGTCATACCGAAGAACCACAAATATTAGGCACCACCATATAAACTTCAGCTGCCTTGGTGACCTAGCACCAAGGGTTTGTGCAATCCTAACTTACATTTCAACTGTAAAAGTTACCTTCAGGTAAATCCAAACCTTGTTAACACAAGAAATACTTTAAGAGATGCCTGCATGTAGCATACAAAACCCTTTGCATCAGTCTGTGGTACACCTACTAGTTGTCTTAAGATCTAGCATGGTGATACAGTACATTAGGATTCTTTGTATACTCGGAGACAATGCTATTCTGAGGATGGAGTTTGTGTGACACTAACTGGATTTCCCCTGTGTACCAACTGGGCATAACCGTGATTTCCTGTAATATGTTTCTGTGCACCATGTTTTGTGAGCAACAGTGTTCCTTCAGATGCAGCAAGTAATAACAACAACATGCTTTACTAGGTCTGAAGCAACACTGCTGCTCAAGACACCATATGTGAATATCAGAGAACAAGAAATTTTAAGCACATTATCACAGATTTAAGTAAACTTGGAACCCAATGTAAAATAATTCAACACTGAATGATTAAACGCTTTACATGTTTCCAGAAAACCACTCTGAAGAAAACTGCTATAGTAGAAACATATACTAAATGAGACAAAAATCAGAATAGTCTTAGTTCTGTTTGGACTGCTTCACTCCTTAATATGTGACCTACAGACCATTGCAGAACACCTGTAACCAACTACTGACCAATGCTGTGTAACATCCCAGAAGAGCAAAAGCCTGAACTACATCATGATGGGAGCCTGAAATCTCATGCGTTGCATTCTATATACTTGTAAATAATAACAATGGGGTATCACATATGGAGAAAAGAGAGTTGGAACTTTTAAACTATTGTAGGCTATAGACTACTTTTCTTGTATACCTGGTTTCAAGGAAGTCCAATATTTCATCTCTCTCTTGTGCATACAGTGCATGGTGGCAGAACAGATAACATGATTTAAACCTTTACATCTACTGCAGGAATAACAAAATTCTCTTTACAGTTTGACAGTATTCACACAATTACAACTTAATCACACGACCCAGCGACTGGGACCAAACTATGCATTTTGCTGACATTGTGGGTAGAAAGAAATCAAATGAATGCAACATACAAACCAAAAACATTACCAACACTGAACAGGTACAGATGTTTAATGCTGTATTAACAGTGGGAAAAGCTTGTATCATTTGAGCCGTACATGCCTCCGTCTCCATTACGTGTTCCACTCTCCAGATCCCTTTGCCACTTGCTTCTAAAAAAAGTCAAACACTTGGTTTCATCCCACCTATTATACAAGCCAACACTACCCACATGATGATGATCACCTGAAGTATAAGGGGACATGTACAAAATATGAGTAATAACAATATACCAGAACTTCACTTTTGAGGCAGTTACTTCAGTTCAACATTCTAAGAAATATCTGTGTGCATAATCACACTTCACAGGTTTTCTTCAAATAACAATGTTTTTATTAGGTATAAAATTGTTGTTCTTAACATGTCCAATTACAATGGGCAACATGGTATGAGGTCATTTTAATAATTAAATCCAACTAAGCAAAAGAGACTAATTTTTTGAAAACTGTAAGGTACACAAAGACAATATATAGCACATTAGATGAAACTGGTAAGTCAATCACCAATGTTTATTAAGAACTGCAGGCTAAAAAAGCTACTTCATATTATATCTTCAAGGATGCTGAAGTCTATAATTTGGTTTCTATTAGCAACTAACATAACATCTGCGTAACTTAAAGACAAACTGAAAAGCATTCAAACTGAATAAAATAATGACTGTGACAAGTGTGTGAACGTTACATGATTAAACACAATGCACCATTGCTGCACCCAAGAAAGAATAAACACTCTCCTCCATTCCGTTTAGGATCACTGGAATCATGGTCCTCATAAGCAAGTTAGCGATGATCTCATGCGTTATCTATGACTTGCACTGGATGCCCCAACCATTGGATTCCAGGCGTATTAAAACAGCCTACACCGGCTACTCTTCTTCTTTTTCACTTGAAGGGCGGCCCTCGTCGCAGTTTCGAATACTTCCCGTACTCCTTCCTTGCTCTTCGCTGAACATTCCAAGTAAGCAAAAGCATTAATTTTCTCCGCCATTGCTCTACCTTCCGCTGGTTTCACAGGTTCCTGCTTCATCTTCCCCAGTTCTTTGATGGTATTTGGGTCATTTCGTAAATCCTTCTTGTTTCCAACCAGAATTATGGGGACGTTGGGACAAAAATGCTTAACTTCGGGAGTCCACTTTTCGGGAATATTTTCCAAGGAATCTGGAGAGTCGATGGAGAAACACATTAGGATAACATCGGTATCTGGGTAGGACAGTGGTCGCAATCTGTCATAATCTTCTTGACCTGCCGTATCCCACAACGCCAATTCCACTTGTTTTCCGTCTACTTCTATGTCAGCCACATAGTTTTCGAAAACAGTGGGTACGTAAACTTCTGGGAACTGATCCTTGCTGAAAACAATCAAAAGACAAGTCTTACCACAGGCACCATCACCCACAATGACAAGCTTCTTCCTTATTGCAGCCATGGTTAGTTTTCTTGGTAAGTGACTTGAAATGGAACAAACTTCTCTCTCGAACCTGTCAATACACTAGCCCTTCCTCAGGCTTCTATTTTGGCCTTGATATAGCCAACATTAAACTCATAAAATGTCAGAGATGAAATGCTATACGATTACTTTTCCGAAAAACCAACCACTCGAAACGATGTTCGCGATTCTCGTAGTGCGTAACTGTTTCTAAGGTACATCCACACGTAAACGCTAAATGTTTTACAAAATAATGTAAGGCAACCACCCATTGCAATGTTGGCAGCCCCGATGCCACATTTTCGGATGCATACATCGCATGTTTAGGCACGTAGAATCACGGATCAGAGCGCATGTAACGTGGACCACACCTACCACATTACGTCATTACCAACGACATTTCTCTATAGCCAGGGGGCACATGAATCATCTTCAAAATCATTGTACCAAATGGACGGAATTTTCCCAGTGTCGCGGTTGGTTGTACTGGTAAATGAGGGGTACAGGAGGGCTGATGATGGTAACCATGCTGAGTAGTGATCGCGGAAAATATTGTTGTGCGTGCGAATTTTGAGGTGGGAAGTATTGTCAGAAGTTTAGTTGAACATGGCTCTCACGAAAACAAGTAAAGCGTTCATGCTTCTGGGTCAGTGTGTCCCCTCAGTTAAGCAAAATGCATCGAAAATTAGAGTCAAACGTTTGGTATTAGATGAAAAGTTGCTAATGGTAAGTTTTAAGATAACATTACGTGAGATCAATGAGTTCGGTATGTAAACAAGAAAGACATTAAAGTATTCTGGGATATGACACCGTTTACGTTGATAAGCTTTCGATTGTGTGGGATACTGTGCTGCATCAGTGGGCAGTGTGTTACAGACGTTTCCGTAGAGCGTGTGGCTCCCATCTTCCAGAAAATTTGAGTTTGTTTGACGTTTATCAGTTGTAATTAAAATATCATATTTTACGAAATTAAAATATATTTTACGAGTTAGTGTTTCACACTAAAAAACATGTGGTGCAGTCATTGTCGCGTACAGCAAAGAGTGCTTACACTCGATGAACTAAAAATTTTGTAATGCTAATCACAGACTAAGGATAAAGTTTACATAAAACGCGGTGATAAAAATTCTGCACTTGTGTCATTACAAATTGTGTTGTTACATCTTGCCAAATAATCTCTGTTTATTCCTTGTTTATGGTATTTCACAGTTTTATATTACTTTAATGTAACTTTGGTATCTCATTCAAGAGGACATTTATATGGGCAAGTGCTTAGTGATATGTTTAGGTTTCTCCAAGCAAATGCTGGGATAGTACCTACAAATGGGCCTTGATCACCTCTGCCAATAATTTTACCACATATTATTTGATGTTCATGGTTCATGAGTAGTGTAACATTATAATCAAATATTACTTTGTTACTTCAGTCATTTAAATTATCTCAAATCTACATCTCCTTCTTGGAAAACTTGATTAAAAATATTGTATGTTACAGTACTTTGGGGAGTTTGAATACTATTATGCTCATGATCCAGAGAAAATCTGCAAGACAGGGGATATGGTTTTGATACAGCAACTTCCACAGAAACTCACAAGACTGATAACACACAAGGTTCTAGAGGTCGTCTATCCATGTGGAGATGTCACAGATCCTATCACAGGCAGGAAAGTGGTAGTGAGCAAATACAGGTATGTAACACCACCAATAGTAGAATGATACATCTGTGTGAATCTGATTCAATCACAGTGGTGTTATCATGAAATTTCAGGTGGATTTTGTCTGTTGTCTGATGAAAAATTTATTCTAAGGACATAATGTTTTGGAGAATGACTCTGACTTTCCTTAAGTAAGAAAGAGAGATTGGCTACTTATTTGGGCCCATTACAGAAATTTAGTGTGTCCTGTGTGATCTGTCCTCACCCAATATTGTTCGGGCGATAAAATTGAGAGTAATGAGATGGGCAGGGCATGTAGCGTGCATGGGGAAGAAGAGAGGTATATACAGGGTTATGGTGGGGAAACCTGAGGGAAAGAGACCACTTGGAAAACCCAGGCATAGATGGCAGGATAATATTAAGATGGATCTAAAGGAAATGGAATGTGGTGGTATGGACTGGATCGAGCTGGCTCAGGATATGGACAGGTGGCAGGCACTTGTGAATGCAGTAATGAACTTTTGGGTTCCATAAAATGCGGAGAATTTCTTGACTAGCTGAAAACCGGTTAGCTGCTTAAGAAGGACTGTGCTCCATGGAGTAAGTATTTCACTAATCTGTCATCTGCAGCTGAACAACGTAACTTGGAATGAGCTGTTTCCTTACCCCCTGACACCATGATGGTGCAGTCATGTTTGAAAACTTGGGTGTGATAAATCTTCTTCTTCTTCATTCGGCGCTACAACCCTTGGTGGGTTTTGCCCTGCTTTACGATCTCATTCCACATTCTTCTATCTTTACACTTCTCTCTCCAGTTTCTCACTTTCATCTTCTTTAAATCCTCTTCTACTTGGTCAAGCCATCTCAGTCTTGGTCTTCCTACTGGTCTTGATGAGCATGGTTCCCATTCAGTTACTTTTTTTAACAGTTCTTGTTGTGTCCATTCTGATTACATGTGCTACCCATCGTAATCTTTGTGATTTTATAAATTGGGTGTCATAAATATACTGCCTAATTTGTGTAAAAAAGTGATTGTAATGTCACTGAATTAACCCTTAGGCTACTAATGTCATATATATATATATATATATATATATGACATTAGTAGCCTAAGGATTAATGATTTAACTTGAAATACCTCTTAGCATTTCCTTTGAATTTGAAGGAAAACCAGCATAATGATTTTGCTTTATGAAGCACAAGGACAACGTAACATTTCTTTACTTCATGCAATTTAAAATCCAACTTTTCATTTAACAATGCTGCTGTGATATGTGTGTGTGTGTCTTCATAAACTGTCATTGATGTATGTTTCAGGGATGAAATTGAAGAGGCTAACAAACTATATGGAGAGTCCGAAGGACGATTCAAGTATGACACGGCCCCGAAAAGGGGCTGGCAAGAGGACAAGAAAGATTTTACACATAGAGAAACGTACATAAAGTATCATGTATTTGATAATGATGACCAACCATATGCTGTGTAATTGTACTATTGTTACTTCAGTTAGAATAAATACATCTTATTTAAGTACTCTCTTATACGTGTTTCATTACTTCTTGGTGCACTAGTACTGCCCATTAGTTTCATGAGGTACATTTTAAAAGTCCGTATCCATTTATTGTCAGTATTTACATTTGATATTCGAGACGAATGAGATGGGCGGGGCATGTGGCGCGTATGGGGGAGGACAGAGGTGTGCACAGGGTGTTGGTGGGGAAGCCTGAGGGAAAGAGGCCATTGGGGAGACCAAGACGTAAATGGGAGGATAATATTAAGATGGATCTTCAGGAGGCTGGAGGGGGTCATGGGGACTGGATGGAGTTGGCTCAGGATAGGGACAGGTGGCGGGCACTTGTGGGTACAGTGAGGGACTTTCGGGTTCCATAAATGCGGGGAATTTCTTGACTAGTTTACTGGTTAGCTTCTCAAGAAGGACTCTGCTCCGTGGAGTAAGTAAGTATTTACGTTTGATATTATACTTTATTTTTACTTTCCTGTACTATTGGCTGTATTGCCTATTTTGAGTGTCCCCCCTGCTTTCCTGTCCGCTTAGGCAAGGGTAATCCATTTCAAATGTGGGAGCACCTACGAGCCAGATCGTCCTCCGTCTAAATAATGGAGTGAGATCACAGGTGGTGATAGTTTGCAGAGGAGACTTGCAGCTTAATTCAGGCTCTCTGAATTATACAGAAAGATGATGCACTTGACCCCATACATGTGACATGCCCAAAGTTTCATCTTTGCTAAAGGTGAAGGTTTCAGTCTGCAACCAGATGTGTGAGGGGATCAAAATAAGAACGCTGAATGACAGTCCAGTGTCATGCGCCAAAGACCACTTCTAACTGGGCACTTAATTATTGCAATGCAACCTGTCATCTTCAATTTATTTGCACTGAATGCAGTAAAGCCTCTCGATTCTCACCTGACAGCAACATGAGAGACACGAGCTGCACTCCAGTAGCACTGAGTCACCAGGTTCATTTGCACATCGTTATAATTTTAATCTGAAAATGTCTGCTTTTTCTCCAAATTGTCCCATGTAACTAAGCATCACATCAGGAGTACAGCAGTACAGTGCAGTGTGACAGTACACCTTCACATACTCGTAGACCCATTATTCTACTGTCATGTTCAATAGGCAAGTTTTTGTTTGAAATCCTTCTTTGGGTCTTCAGAGTAATATTCTTTATCTGTACATCCACTGACTTTATGTGGATGCTGTGTATTGCTACTACACAGCTGCAAACCTTCACCTTTACCAAGGCTACCATGCAGCTCTTCATATCGCTGTGTAAGATCATACAGTTCGAATGTTCCGATTGAATACTCTGCTATGACCTGAACACATTTTGTCTGATTTGAGGTTTCCAGAGTGTTCTTGGTGACGTTTATGGTCTTCAGGGACACAACACTGTGTTGACTGCTAATTTGTTACTAACACTGTGGAGGTACTTGCTGCTGCCTCCAAGTTCACAAGTAATCCAAGAACAGTAAGTTATTTCAGTGAATTGGTTGCATTTTATATGGGAACGATGGGTTTGGCAATGGTCTGGGTAAGAGAGTAGGAAAAGGTGGTGGTGTTGATTGGATATAGGACTTGCCACATTCAATAAAAGAAACACCAGAAGGAATGAGAGCTAAACGATGGATGCAAGATGAAGAGACAGAGGTGGAAGGTGCACTGCCAGGTCCTCTTTTCGTTCTTCCTCACTTGACTCTCCTTCCAACTCCATATCTTCATTTTATCCAACCCACCTCTGCTTTCACTGTTCCCATCAGACAGCTCTCTTTCCTCCTCCTGTTTTATTTGCACCTTCCTCCCTCTGATGCATTCTACTTTCTTTGCCTGCAGTGGGCCCTAACCATGCCTCATTCCATAAAACTGCCTCTGCCATTGACCAACTACAACCATTGCTGAGCCCACTCCTTCCCTGTGTAATGCAGTTACTTGCAACTTTCATCCAACCAAGGAATAATTTTTATTGAGAACTGCTGTCCACGCTGTGTTAATTGGATCTGAGTGCTTACTTTCATGTTAACTGTGTAGGAAATGCCAGTACCCAGCAAACTGCTAGAAATTAAACATTGGCCATTTGTGTAATACATATGAGAATTCATGTTCACATGGCAGTGAAATTTAACTGGGATGTGGCACATGTATTTTGGTAGACAGGTAGCACTTCTTCTTCAATCGGCGCTACAACCCTTGGTGGGTTTTGGCCTGCTTTACGATTTCGTTCCACAATCTTCTATCTTTATACTTCTCTCTCCAGTTTCTCACTTTCATCTTCTTTAGATCCTCTTCTACTTGGTCAAGCCATCCCAGTCTTGGTCTTCCTACTGGTCTTGATGAGTGTGGTTCCCATTCGGTTACTTTTCTAACAATTCTTGTTGTGTCCATTCTGATTACATGTGCTGCCCATTGTAATCTCTGTGATTTTATAAATCTTACAATATTTTTTTTCTTAATTAAAATTTCTAACTCTTCATTTGTTTTTATCCTCCATGTTCCATCATTGTCTAATGTTGGTCCGTATATTTTTCTAAGTACCCTTCTCTCGAAAACCAGTAGGCGATTTTGTTCTGTGACTGTCATGGCCCATGTTTCACAGCCGTATGTTACAGTAGGTCGTATGATAGATTTATATCTCTGTAGTTTACTGGCAGCGTTGAGATCCTTGTTATTTAGGAGTTTTTTGTTTGCAAACAAACTTCTATTTCCTGCTTGTATTCTTAGTCTAATTTCTTCTTGTATTGAATTTTTACTATTTATTTGTGATTCCACGTATATAAACTGGTTTACTGCTTTATACGATTTTCCTTCTACTTCAATAAGACAGGTAGCACTGTTCCTCCAAAATGTTGGGACCTATCTGCCAAAATAGACGGCATCACAATCTACGAGTAAATTAATGATTGTCAGTTAAGAAAATATTACTGCCATTTGGTACCTTAATTTTATATGGCATTGCTGTAATGCTGAGAACAACCCTGTGCCAATGTCTAACTGCATACTGACATTTCTCCTCCATCTGTAACCAAAAGATGTGCCATGCCAAAACAATAAGGACACAGTACATTGCCACACAGCGAAACACTTTTTTATTAACATATAATTACTTAAAATATACAACAATTACTATGAATGGTAACAGTACTTTTGTTACAAATAAAGAAAACAGTCTATGGACACTTGTCCCGGCATTCTTCTCTGTGGTAACCAAATGCAACCTGAAATACAAAGCACATTATTACAGACAAAATATATTTGATTACTCATAAACATAAAATGTCATTAAACAATGAAGCACGAGATTGGTAGCACACAAAACATACACAAAAAAAACAAAAGATATATGCACTATTTCAGATACAGTGTAGTTTGGTACATACTAACCACTGTTCCATAGAAAGCTGCCTACTGCACCACACCACAACCCAGCAGAATGTAACCTCTATACTCACAACTACCAGAACTTCAAATTGGACTTGACACATCAGCACTTGGGAGACTCAGTCACACACAGGAAGATAACATTAAGAAAAAATGTAAATAAACTGGTTTCTTAATGTATTTGCAGTCAACCTGCACTGGCCATATGTGACTCTCAACACAGAATTAAAACTAGCTACCTCAATCCATGGAGCAGAGTCTGTCCTGAGAAGCTAAGTGAACCTCAGTTAATCAAATTTTATGCATTTTATGGAACCCGTAGGTTCATTAGCACACTCACAAGCGCCTGCACCTGTCCTTATCCTGAGCCGCATTAAACCAACCAAACAACAGCTTAAAAACCAGACACATTCTAGCTTAACTGAAATTTTGATACAGACATCTGACATGACGGATATAACTGCCTTCCCAATTTCACGTGCAACAGATGCTATAATTATGTTGTCACACCGTCATTAACCCTTAGGTGACTAATGTCATATATATATGGAGCACCCATTCTTGATGTTTCTAGATCACACACAACGACGCAGCACAGTCGGTAGGACTCCTCTGGACGAGTGATCAGCTCGTCGCA
>Ga0268261_10002638_pt1 | contig 12909 bp, 18 predicted proteins | sample TergutNc150P1_FD_190353 | JGI IMG/M metagenome (GOLD analysis project Ga0268261, IMG submission 190353) | Nasutitermes corniger P1 segment gut microbial community from laboratory colony in Florida, USA - Nc150 P1 (SPAdes) (version 2) | ecosystem: Host-associated > Arthropoda: Insects >... | reverse complement strand
AGACGACGCCGATTCCGTCTACATCTAGCGACGTCATTTATGAGACGTCTACGCCGCACTCTACTGAAAAAGGAGACGATGATGAAGATGAAGATGTAGGCACCGAAGACCCGCGAGTCGAACCCCATGTACTAGAATTCGGTGCGAAGACTTTAGGCGAATTGGCCAGTCCGTACGTGTCCCCATATCTTTATGAATCTAAAAGGCGCTTTATCGATACAGAGTAGGGTATCCGAAAAGTTGGCGACGGGTTCATGATTGGCGATTCGGGGGTCGGTGTGAATCGTGACGGTAATATCCATATTAAAGAGGTAGAGTTCCCGGCTACGAAGGGTCTGTGGGAGCTCCTGACGCGTAAGAAGTTGAATAAAAAATTGGTTAAATCCAACGAACTAAAACAATATAAAACAATCTTGGAGATGACCAATGCGCATTTGGAATGTTATGACCTCGACGCTAACATCCACACTTCCAAAGGTCTCAAGTTTAGGGACGTTATTTCGAAGCCTTTTTCATGGACACGTCAAGGGGTTGTTGAAGCCGCATTGCGCCGTGAGTAGGTATCGTATTAGATCGCCATGTTGCGGACACTGTATTCCGAACCTGCAGCACCGGTAGCATTTTCCAGCTTACACGAGCTTCGAGAGGCGGTTAGACACGCTACCGGTAAACAGACAAAGCACAAAACGCCAGGCCAGATAAAGGCTTGGATAGAGACGCAAGTTGCGTATACGATGCATCGACCCGTCAGAAAACGCTTTCCCAGAAATCCGTACACTGTCAATATCGACGACGTTTGGGAAATCAATATTTTGGATCTGTCATCCGTGAAGAAATATAATGACAATCATAGGTATTTACTGCAGGTAATTAACGTGTTTTCAAAGTATCCGCATAGCATACCCTTACACACAAAGACGGGAAAAGAAGTCGCATTGGCACTCGAATCTATATTACAGCACCCGAAATATACGAAACCTATACGCAGACGTCCAGTGTGGGTGCGTACAGATAAGGAGAAGGAGTTTTTGAATACGCATTTTCAAACGCTGCTAAAAAGTGAGCGGATCGAGTTTCAAGTCTAGAAATCCTGACGTCAAATGTGCGGTCGTGGAGCGCGTCAACAGAACGTTGCGCGATAAACTGTACGGATATTTCACATATAAGAACACCTATAGATATATAGATGTCCTGCCCGAATTTGTCAAGGTGTACAATGCTACCGTTCATTCGACCACGGGTATGGCACATGGCATCGTGCGTGACACCGACGTGTTAACGATCTGGAATAAGATAAAGGGGAAGGCTGACCAAGCACGACGTTTAGGCAAGCTAAAATTTCGGGTAGGTCAACATGTACGCATTAGCAAGGAGAAGGTGAAATTCGCGAAAGGGGAAGAACAAAATTACACCACCGAAAATTTCAAAATACATAAGATCGTGCACAGAACCCCCCGTCCCGTTTTCGAACTCGAGGACTTGCGCAGCCGAGAGATTGAAGGCCAGTTTTACACCGAAGAATTGGTTCCCGTTCGAGTCACGAAACAGACCACTTATAAGATAGATAAAATACTGGACAAGAGGGTCAGACGCGGCATTCTTGAGTACCTGGTTCGATGGAAAGGATATAGCGCAGAATTTGATTCTTTGGTTCCTGCCGGCGATATCCAGTCTGTGTAAAAATGGATCGCCAGAATTTCTATATCACGCTGTTTAGTAATGAATCTCAAGAAGTATACCCCGACAATAAGATCGCCGCATTTACGATACAATTGGCAAAGCCCGTAAAACTTGACCCGTCCGAAATATGGGAGGTGGAATAATGCGAACTCTCCTAACCTGCGACCCAGCAGTTAGTCAATATAGCGGTCATTACGAACGCTCTGGTGTATTGCGATCTGATAGCTCCACAATTTATAGGTAGCGATATGGTCAGATATCTGAGAACGTTAAAAATCGTACCAACCGATTATGATAGCGAGTATCTATTCGAGAACGTGTATTATGTACCCGTGGAAAAGAGAGCGTTTCGAGACATACGTATCGAAATACTAAATCTGTCGGGGGAGAAAATCCTCTTTAGAGATAGACAGACCCCCTTGAAGGTGGTGCTCCATTTTCGGCGAGTCGTCACACATTGATATATAAATATGACATCGATACCCCCACCTACACATTTCAAAGTATGACGCCGTTAAGGCAGTATTATGTGCGTCAAGCAGGCGGTGGCAGAGGCGGTGAGTCGGGCATCGGGGCAATCTATTCCGTCCTGCCATTCGTTCAGCGCGGACACAGTATCGGCAGTTTTCTCCGCGGACTATGGAGAACCGTGCGACCCGTACTCTGGAGCAATGCCAAGTCCATCGGACGCGAAGCGTTACGCACCGGCGGAAAGATCATAACTGATATAGCCGACAATCCCGCACAGACAAGAGTTTGTGACGTATCGAAACACGTATCGGAATCGACGCAAAATTTTATTAACAAATTACGCGGAGGCGGCGGTGGCCGTGTACGTAAGAGAAAGAGGGCATCTTCCCGCAAACCACGTAAGCAGAAGACCAAGAGAGCTAGAATAACGAAACGAAAATCTTCTTCTTCTTCTAAAGGCAAGACCTCCAAGACTATAAAAAAGACATTCTCGTGATTCGCATCAGTACCTACCCGATCATGTCTGAAGACGACGAGTTTGTAACTACCGAGTTCGATATCTTCGCGCAAAAGCCGGTGCAGCCGGTGATCCTAGAGACGAATGCTGTCCATTATAAGCCGATCGCCACGGTGGATCAAAACGATCTCGAATTTTTGATACCCGTTGATAATGAGACATTCATCGATCTGGACATTAAACTCTACGTCAAAGGCAAATTAATCGGCGCGGACGGAAAGGATCTGGACGCTACAGATACGGCGGGAACCAACAATTTCCTCCATTCTCTCTTCACTCAATGTTACGTCTCACTCAACGGAGCGAACATCACGCCTGCCTCAGAACTGTGCCCCTACCGGGCATATCTGGAGACCCTCCTGATCTACGGTTCAGACGCGGCCAATTCGCATCTTACAAATGTGTACTTGTATCTGGACGAAGGAGGGGACGTCTTACCGGGTAATCCAACATCCGACAACATCAAAAACAAAGGCTTTGTCAAGAGATGGGAGCGGCAGAAACAGAGCAAAGTAACAGAGTTATACGGTCCTTTACACACCGACATCTGCAACGTCCCGCAATTTCTGCTTTCGGGTGTCTGCGTACAGATAAAATTGACCAAGGCCAAGGATGATTTTTACCTTATGAACCAAATACCGATACAAAAACAAAAACAAAAGCAACTTTTAAATTTCTCGACGCGGAGCTGATCCTGCGACGCATCCGACCCAGCCCGAAAATCTCCCTCGCCCATAACGAGGCTCTAAGCAAAGGATTTTTTGCCACATATAACTTGACGCGAGTCGAACTCAAGACTTTCACGTTTGCCGGCGGCCCTCAAGCATTATCTATCAATAATGCGGTGGTTGGTATGCTCCCGAAACGTCTGATATTTACCAAGGTAAAGAACACGGACTGTCTCGGTTCGAGAGATTCGAATCCGTATAATCTCCGCCATTACGATCTGACCAACTTCACCATGTATGTGAACGGTAGACAGATTCCCAGCGAGAGCCTGTCTATGAAAATGGGTCACGAGAAAACGTCCGTCAGAAGGTACGTGACACTGTTCGAAGGCTCCGGCATCCACCACTCGAACTCGGGACTCCAGATAACGCACGATATGTATATTAACGGTTTCTTCATGCTATTGTTCGATCTTACGCCAGAACTGGCAGCATCGGAAGGGCACGCGTCACCCCTGAAAAGTGGTGATATCAGGATCGATTTGAAAATCGGCACGGCACTACCCGAGGCTATCATCTGTCTATTGTATCTAGAGTATGACAATTCTGTACGCATAGTTCTAAGTCGCAACGTATCGACAAGATTCTCGTGATGGACACCGTCCAGATTCAGCACGCTCTACAGGACGTTAATTCTTTTCTCGGGTCTATGCTTCGGATCTCCTACCGCGTTCGATCGTGCAGACTGGCACGGTTATAGTTAACACAGACCCTCACACACAGAAGGGCTCACACTGGCAGGCTATTCATTTCCAAAACCCCCGGTCCTCAAGCTGTTCCTTTTTCGATTCCTATGGACGCCATCCACATATTCCCTCGATCCTAGATTTCATACGACGCAATTGTACAGTCTGACAATACAACAGAATGCAAGGACCTACCACTATAATCTGCGGCGAATATTGCTGCCTCTTCGCTCTATACATGGATAGGGGATACACCCCACAACAATTTGTGGGGCTGTTTGCTGCTGACAACGCGGACCGACGGATCCACCAGCTATTCCGTTCGGAATTTGACCCTACGCTGTGCAAACATCGTACAGGAGGGCAATGTTGAACCAGTCTATATAAAAGGTAAGTCATTAAACTTAATTGTTTCATTCTGTATATAAATGCGCTCAAAGATCGAATGTGTGATAGATTTTGAAGTCCTGCACGGTGAGCAGAACGAGGAGGTCGTCAAAGAAGTCTCCGTCGTTGCCGAAAATGTCATAGAGACATTTTATTTCAAATCACCATACCCTATGTCGGCTCACGACTCCGACGAAAACGGACTGTCGTGGGCCGACGGACAGCTAGACTATGCCAAGCTTTACGACACCATACGCGAGGCCGTTTCAGGATATGCGCATCTGTACGCGTATGGTACCACAAAGGCCAGATTTCTCTCACACTTGCTGGGGCAACCTGTACGAAATCTAGGGATTTTTAACTGTCCTGCGCCCCACGGCCTCAAGGCGCAATTCAGTTGCAGTATGCCACGCCACAAGAATTATCTAAACTACCGTTGCGCGACTCGAAACGCGCATACACTATTCAGATGGCTCATGGATCACCTTCAATCCCGAAACTATATCAACTGTCGGCCTGACTTTACACGCCATACCGCCTCGTTTAATTCTGGTTTATCACGTTTGTAATAACGGCTTCACGTACGAGGAGTTGCGAAATCTAGCCTACATAATGTATATGATTCAGAACCAGATGACTTTCTACATCGCCACCATGACTGATGTAATCGCCTATATAGAGACCGCTCACAGCTCTACTGCATATGTGGAGCCCTACTCTGACGCTAACAAATCTATTAATTATTATCATCTGTTCGAAGAACTCAAGTCTGTATTCTGAATACGTGTTGTACTTGTCTAAATACGGTCTGCACTTTTTTCTGATGCAATAAATTACACCTACTTAAAACTGAACACACCCGTGTAGTCGTTATTTCATTTTCCTATCACTAGAGGTCTCTACTTTCTAATCTAATCCCACTATTACAAAGGGACGGTAAGCGTATGTATAGACGTAATTTCTCATGTGTGCACCGACATGGACGTCAACGGTGGCGCCATCTCGTCGGGGATTCGGATATCTCGCTCGAGACGTTGCCTCATTCTTCGCAGGTGTCGGACAGCTGCTTCAGTCCGACAGCGAATCCGGGGGACCGTCCGCCGACATACCGCCAGATCCTGCCCCTCGCCCTCCCGCGATGCAACGACCCTACTACGACGGACTCATTGACGCTGGCCCAACAACAAGCTATCCGGCGTTGGCGGACTCCCCGGCATCCCGAATACGTAACGTTAGCTAGACGCACACGCACCTTCTACGACAGACAGTGGGCCTGCGAAGGAAAGCCTTCGGCGGAATCTATAGCGGCCGCGGGCTTTTTTTGCGACGGTAGGTCTCTAAAAATTTTTAAATCATACATTTCAAATTTCATATACTTTCGAGTATCTTGCTCATATTTAAATTTCAAACTTTCAAATCACCCACCACCACCTCTTTCATTCATCAGCGATACACCCACTCCATCGTGGAACTCTATGCTATAGTTCCTCATCTCATTCAACAGGTGGCGTACTTGTACCTCCTATCTTTCCTCAACAGATGGCCTTCCCTACACATTTTAGGGGAACTTTTAAGTTATCGAAATGTTTTCCCTACCTAAATTGTTTAATATCTCTCATTCCAGGGTGGAGCGATGGGTGCATTTTCTTTCACTGCAACGGTGTATTATTTGATTGGAATCGAGATGACATACCTTGAATAGAACACGCACGATACTTCCCTTACTCCCTTTAAATCAGATTCGTCAAGGGACACACGTTCATTCGCGACCAACATCCCGAATATCGTACCGAGATGGATTAACTTTTTACACAGTCACTAACATGCAGATTATTAATAACAGCTGCTGCGGCTCACTCACCGAAGGTTGTTGGATCTGCGAACAGCAACGACGATGACAACAGCAACAGCAGGTGATGGAGGGCACACGGCAACGGCAGGCGATGGAGAGGCACACAACAGCTGGCGATGTTCTGCTTGAAAATACACAATATATTAATAATAGCAACAGCAGGAGCAGGCGATATTCTGTTTGAAAATACAAACTCTCTTAATTCAATTTTCAAATTTGAACAATATAACATTTCCAAAATTTTTATGTTCATGCAACCGTGTACTTTTCAAATTTCAAAATTCTGTTACACACTCACCGTTTTCACATACACAATATATTAATACTAACAACAGTCGTTCACTTACCGCGTAACTAATAGATGACAAAGGGCGTGGCAACAGCACCTGGCTATGGAGGACGCGACAACAGCAGCAGCAGGCGATGTTCTGTCTGAAAAAACAAATTCTCTTAATTCAATTTTCAAATATGAACAATATAGCATTTCCGACATTTTTAAATTTATGCAAACGTGTACTTTTCAAATTTCAAAATTCTGTTACACAATATATTAGTACTAACAACAGTCGTTCATTTACCGCATAAGTAATAGATGACAAAGGGCGTGGCACGACACGACGACAGCAGCAGGCGATGTTCTGTTTGAAAATACAGACTCTCTTAATTCGATTTTCAAATTTGAACAATATAGCATTTCCAAAATTTTTAAATTACAAAACTCTGCTGCACACTCACCTTTTGAAATGTAGATCGTCGCGTGTTGAGATGACAAAGACGTGGGCTTAGGACTTGTATTAACAGAGTGCCAATGCAATAGTCTATCGAGCGAAGACTATTTATATTTTACAAAATGCTTATTCTGCTAAACCTTGAGGCTCGGCATCGTCGTCGTCATTCAAAAATCTGCTGATTCGAGTGTTGCAGTACAAGAGTCCGCAAAGCAACACGACTGTTGCTATGCGTTAGTCGGCATATCGCACTACACCTTATGACATCAGCTTCTCCGCGCGTGTAGGGGATATCCAATTCCCATGCCGCATCCGACGGCTACATATGTAGTCGAACATAGCGACATATTACAACTATGACGGTTGTGAGCATATATAAACGCTAAACACACACACGTATAGACATAGTCAGGATCCTGCAAACGACGCCCATGTCTGCTACAAGCAGTGGAAGATCACCTGGGGTCCATAGGCACATGGCCGTCGTATATCATACAATACCTGTTCACCGACACACCTACACCGCGGGATGTGGAGGAGCTGACCGCATTCTTCATTGGCAACTGTGTACCTAAGGCATTGGCTTACCGGGTGTATCACGACTGCAATCCCACAACGAATGAGCTCGTGCGTCAACTATTCTACACGAGGTATTCCATATGGCAGACATCAAAGACTGTTCGACGCATGTCCAGGTATTATGATGTGCGTATGCAGAAACACGTACATCTCCACGTTCCCTACTCTACACAGCTCCTAACCTATAGAGAAATTGCTATACCTATAACAAGCATGCTTGCCCCGCCCTTAGGCATCCACAACAACTCCACACCAAAACTGATAAAGATCATATTGGAAGGAGCACGTCAAGAGCAGATGTAAAAAACTCTTCATAAAATCTTTATATACAAGTTATTCTTTCACGTGTCTTTATTTCACAAACCTATCCTCACCATTGTACACCCCTTTCACGATAAGGAGCATGCTGCAGCGCGTACGAGAGGTAAGGCTATAACAATCTCTACCTACAACTCCTTATATGAACAATGCCTGGCGGCCATCACCGGCCGATACACACACACACGCACACCCCACCCGCCTCCTGCGACCAATACGTGCTCACTATCTTCTATCTCTCTCTCCACGCGCCGCTAAACGCTGACATCATTGCATGAGACTTTCAGTCGAAAGCCGGCAGCAGGCCGCTACGTAAGCAATCCTGTAACAAAACACGACCGCCATCTTAAATATACCAATCTATACGGCGGCAACACTATCATGACGTCAACCACACATATATAATTAAAAAGCATCCATTACCAATCTACACCAGCGTCAAATACATACCTATACATAAGCAAAGACGAAAGGAACCTAAGCCGGAGGGGGGAATGGTGCCAACCTGACAAAATACCTTGCAAAAAGTCGAAAGCCCAAAATTGACTGTAGTGCACCTCTTTGTACTCTGGTGTAATTCTTCTGTCAGTAAATATGGTTACTGTGCGTGGGCTAGTTTCCGGAATATCTATTGATTCTATTACTTCTGGGGCTTTTGTAATAGCTAGTTCTTTCTCTTGGTTGTTTGAGCATCTGCTGTCCAGTTTAAATTTTAATTGTGCTATGAGCTCCTTATCAACGACAATTACCACTCCGGTTCCGACCCCGTGCACATTCATGCTCTCGTCTGTGTATGCCTGAATTATTTGCTCATTATTTTCTTTACTTCCTGTAATTTTTACACCTTCTGCCGTGTGTGGCCAATTCTTGAGTTCGATTTCGCTGTCAAATAAGTGTGTATGGCTTCCTTTTCCTTTCCTGACTATGTATTTTTGAACTGCGTCGTGCATTTTAATTATAATAGGAGATACTGCTGTCAAGATACACAGTGCTTCGCTTGATGTACAAAATTTTTTGGCCATTCTTATACTCATAAGTTTTGCACTCTAATAAACTTCAGTCTGCTGTGTTCATACTGCAACGCTTCAATCCAGACTGGAGCTCCATATAGTAAGATTGGTAGTATTGCTGCTTTATATGTAGTCTTCATCGCTCCGTGTTTGATTCCCCAGGATATATTGGCCAATTTGAATAAAATGTGAATTAGTTTTGTGTTTCAGCTGTGTATCTTACATGATCACTGAATTTGAATTTGTTGTCTATAATTATTCCTAAATATTCCATCGTGTTTACTTGTTAGATGGGTTTTTAGTATACCTTAATTTCTTTTGTTTCTTTTCGTTTCCTACTCGATATTAACATAACTTTAGTTTTCCCTTTATTAAATCTGATCTTGTTACTCGTCAACCATGCTGTTATTTTACTCAGTTTCCAGTTCGAAAACTTTTCTGCTTCGCATGCTCTTTTCCCTCTAACAGCCAGTATTAGGCCATCAGCGACGGCTTTGGTTGGCGTTGTCAATTTGAGGTTCAGCAGAGAATTGTAAAGGTTGTTACTGAATCCCGGACAGCAGCGAGATCCTTGCGGTTCACTTTCATTACCGATCCTTCCATTCTAATGCTGTTGGTTGACAAGACAGCGGTTTTCTGGCTAAAATTGCTATTATGTTATACAGGTTTTTGTGGCAGCCACAAGCTTTCAACCCATTTAGGATGCTTGGACACCAGGCGGCATCAAAGACACCTTTGACGTCTAGGATTACTAACACTAACTTCTCATGCTATTAGACCTTTATCTACAAAGTCCTTCAACACCATTGCCGCATCTATGGTTCCCCTGTAGGACGTGAAACCGTACTGGTTATTATTTAAGATATTGTGGGGAAAACATTATGATTAATTCTATTTATTAGAGCTTTTTCCAAATCATTCCCTCATGTGTTTAAGAGACTTATTGGGCGATATTTAGAGACGTCTTCGCCCTTTTCTTTTCCAGGCTTTGTAATTTGTATCGGTTTGCAAATTTCCACCTCAACGAGAGACTTCCTCTTTTTAAACACCCGTTGAATATGGCTGTTATATAAGAGGGAAAACTTTCAAACGCACTTTTGTATATCTCGCCGCTTATCCCGTCTTCTCCTGGCGCTTTTTTATTCATGCTTTCTACTGCAATTCTAATTTCCTATGAAGTGAAGTCACTTAAGCTTGTGTTCAGACGAGTTTATGGTAGTCAGTATCATCAGTTTCTTTATCTTTCGGTGTAAAGCACTCCAGTATGTGCTTAAAATTTCACGTATATCTGCTCTTAGTATTCCGTCGGATTCTCGCAATGTGTTTATTTGTGTTATTTTTACTCTTACATGCCACTAGCTTGTACACCTCGTTCCATGGATTGGCAGATGATGTCATGTTGCAGTACTCCTTCCATGAAGAAATTTTATCTTTTTTAATTGTAGCTGTGTACCTTGCTTTCCCTTTTAAGTATTCTGATCTGCGTTGTTCTCGCAGGTCTAAGTTGTTTCTCGTCTCTTAATATCTGCGTCTTAGCGCTTTTATACGTTTTCACATAATTGTCAGTTCTTCAGCCTACCAGGGAATTGTCTTATGTGAATTTGCTTTCTTTGAAGCCCATCGTGTTCTGAATGATTCCCTTCATGCTAAAACCATAACTTTGTAAAATTCCCTAATTGACTTCAATGTCGATTTCGTTCGTCACTCGTGTACAAAGTGTTTTTTCCAATTATTCTGTCCCTTCTTCTTTATCTCGAAAAGCGTCTTCGCTAACCGAATCAGGTTTCGCTTAAATTTCTCTTTATTATTCTTTTTAACTATATACCTCAATTCTTTGTCGTCAGTTGGTGTCCTGTGATCTGCACTTTGACCTATGGCGTATCGAATGGTGCTGTGGTCGGAGCAGCTTTCCTGTTCACTTTTCTCCCACTCCACAACTGTGTTAAGTAGTTTTTACTAATGACATATCAATGTTGCTAGTACCACGGCGAATCCGGAAGGTAGTGTAGTCGCTCTCCTCCTTCAATATGTGTAACTGTTTGCTCATAAGGAGTTCTTCTAGAAATCTACCTCTACCTTTGTCAGTGTGTCGTGCCACAAGACGAATCTGGAGTTGCTATCTACTGCTATGAGAACACCGGATTACTAGGCATGTAATAATATTGCCTCAATTTTCACCAAGTCGATTTCTATTTCCCGATTGATATCAAAGTACATACAAGCTAAAATAATTTTGACGTCACCGATTATTACTTCCAAAACAACCGTATCTTTACCCAAAAGTTGTTTATTAATAAACTATCTATTTGGTATCTGTGTATGTGTTTGTGTATGTGTGTATTGTATGTGTATTGGTTTGTATATGTTTATGTATGTATGTATGTATATGTACGTGTGTGTGTATGTATGTATGTTTATGTTTCTGAATACCGGTGAGAGGGCATGGAAAGCGTTATGGGATAGGTTACAGGCGCCAAGCTACTTAAGTAGGGTCGATCATTATTGGAAACTCAGAGCCAGAAAACAAAGAGCAGATATCGGGAAGCACTCTTTTCGCGAATAGGACCATTACCGACTGGAACAAGCTTCCTGAAGGGGCTATAGGGACTTCCCACGGTAAAACGCCTATTTTCAAAATGAAGGATAGAAAGGTTAAAACCAGTGAAGGCGAAGTAAAATTGTAAATGTAAATGTAAGGAGTGAAGGGAAATATGGTGAAGAGAAGTGAGATTTAGATATAAATAGCAAAGTAAAGTAATAAGGGGAAGTGATGCGTAATACTATTGCCTATCCTACCCAACAGTCATCCTCGCCTTCTCGTGGTATACCCTGTTCTCACAAACGAGGAAATGACGACCGAGCCACAGCGGTATAACTGTTTAATCAGGAATAGAGGAAATGCCATCCCTAAACACGCCGGTTAAGAGGCTGAAGGTAGCAATCCTACCACTGAACTTACCCTGCTCTGGGTCCGTAACCCACTCGGGGGAAATTTTTAACATCTGGCAAGTCTCATGGCAAGAAGCCGGACAGATTTTCTTTAAATGATGACACGGATGTGAAAAATGTATTACGATTTAAATATGCAACCTGGAATATTAGAGGGCTAGGAGAGAAAGAAGAAGAATTAGACAAAATTTTACACGAAAATAACATCAAAATATCAGTAATTACAGAAAGCAAAAAGAAATTACAAGGAACGAAAGAGACTGAACATTATACGGTTATTTACAGTGGAGTGGACAGACACGTTAGAGGCCAGTCAGGAGTTATGATATGTCTACATAAGTCAATATCCAATAATATAGACCACTATACTTTTTGGAACGACAGAGTTATAGAAACAAGACTAAAAACATAAAGGGGACACTTAAGAATATTAGGAGTATATGCCCTGACAGAAGGCAGGGATGAATTAAATAAAGAATTTTATGAAACACTACAAAAGATATTGGATAAGGTGAACAAAAATAATTACATGATGTTGATAGGAGATATGAATGCCAGAGTAGGAAATAATAGAGTTGCTAACATAGTGGGTACAAATGGAGAAGCTACATTAAACAGCAACGGTAGAAAACTGATAGATTTTTGCACATTTAATAATTTAAAAATAATGAATACATTTTTCAAACACAAAGAAATTCATAAATGTACTTGGGAAGCAAGAGGACACAAATCAATTATTGATTACTTTATAACAAATATGAAAACTTCAAAGGTAATTCAAGACATTAGAGTTTACAGAAGTAATGAAATATATAGTGACCATTACTCACTATGTGCAAAAGTAAATTTTCCACCACGATGGTTAAACAAGAGCAACAAAAAGGTCCCATTAAAGCAGGAAGAATTTTTTAAAGTAAGATTGCTAAATGATGAAAGCATAAAATGGCTGTACACCCAAAGAGTGAAACTTCACTTAAACAATACAAAGGAGAATGAAACAGACA
>Ga0268261_10002637_pt1 | contig 12912 bp, 13 predicted proteins | sample TergutNc150P1_FD_190353 | JGI IMG/M metagenome (GOLD analysis project Ga0268261, IMG submission 190353) | Nasutitermes corniger P1 segment gut microbial community from laboratory colony in Florida, USA - Nc150 P1 (SPAdes) (version 2) | ecosystem: Host-associated > Arthropoda: Insects >... | reverse complement strand
TATCGGCAGGGCATTTTATATGTTCTACGGTGGTGACTTTTGGAACTAGAGGCAAACATGTGATAACTTTTAACATATGACCAGATATAGGTTAACAGCAATAAAGACATAAGTATCGTGTAAATACATAGAGAACGAGGAAGCTGATATCTACATAACCGTATAGGGCAGCAACATCTCTATGCTGTGATACAGGTTAGTAATATATTTCTCAATCATTGTATATTATGTGTGCGAATGTGTGTGTGAGGTGAAACATGATCTAATCCTATCACTCGCGTGTTGGTTTCAGAGTTGGTATGGCACAAGATGATATTCAGACCCAGAGATTCACGATCGATCAGGAACTGACTAGACAGTACAGACTCTTCAATGCTGAGGGAACGCAGCTTACAGTGTGTCTGTTAACCCGATTTGAGGGAGAGGATTCGAACCCGATGTCCCATTTCTTAGCCAGTGTGACAGAATTGTTTGAGTACGAGTTAAGGAATTGCGAGGATTCTGGTATGGTTGGAATTACAATTAGCAACGAAGTTAATGTTCAGGACAAAGCTATAGGAATCAGATTTTTAAAAGCCAGATAACGGGAGATGTGATCTAGTCAGTTTTTGAGAAAGTGGCTCAGTCAAATGCTAGGTTTAATGCTGTAGATAAATTAGTGATGACCGTCCATTCTGTAAAAATGCCAACAGGGTTTGGAGGTGAAGGCATCACTACTAACGGTAGAACGCTAGGGGCCATGACCCATCTGAAAAGATATATCGTAGAAGTCAAGGCGAAAGAAACTGCTTAGCGCATGCCCTAATTATTAGTATCGGCAGATTAACTAATGATCCAAATTACAAAGCGTATAATCAGGGATATAAGATACGTCCTGTTGTGCATCATTTACTTGCGACGGCAGATATAGACTTGACAAATGGCGGAGGAATCCCAGAACTAATGAAATTTCAGGAGCATTTCAAAGAACACAGAATTGTCGTTTTCGGGGAGTTAAATTGTGAAGATATAGTGTTTGATGTTCAGGTGGAATCCGAAAAGAAAATTGACTGGTTTTATGATGTTTCGCATCATTACCACGTGATCAATAATTTTACAGGTGGGCTGACACGGAAGTATGTCTGCAGAGGTTGTAACGGAGGGTGCAAAAGTGGAGTGACGCATAGATGTGAAGAGACGTGCAGTGACCGTATGTCACTTCCGCCATGCCCATACGCTGATGTTCAAATCCCGTCCGAGTCATGTAATAGAGTTTAGGAGTTGAGCATGTTTTGACAAGCACAAGAGGAACAAGTTAGGAAGAAATTCTGTAAGCGAGAAAAAGAGAAACCGCGCTGTGTGTGATAGATTCATGACTAGTAAAAAGCACGAATGTTTCAAACCAAACTGCCGAAACTGTCATCAGATCAGAGGTCGGTCATTTCTGCTATATGAAACCGTTAACGAACGAATTGCCGCGCGCAGTGACGATGTCTTATTTGTGTTCCATGATGTTCCATGAGGTTGAGGCTACCAGATTTCAAGACAAATCGGTACACGAATGTGGTAAGGTTGTCAGCCCTACGTACCGGCCGCTTTTACCCCCAGGAAATATTCCTGGTACTCATTTCTGTTAGAGGCTGAGTCGACCCCAGAGCCATAGTGCGGCCGGAAGGATTATGCCAAAGAAAAATTCCAATGACACCATCGGGAATCGAACCCGCGACCTTCCGACTTGTAGTGCACTGCCTCAACCAACTGCGCCACCGCGTGCCCCTTCTGCCGAATGTAGCGAGTCATATTTCATTCGCGCGACACGTAAAAAATCTTACGCAAATGTACCTTGTTTCTCCCGATTATTTAAATAAGAATGAGGGACCCTCACAATTATCTACTTCTGTTCCTAAATCTACACAGCCGCGAAAATCGTCTCTTAAAGACAGCACACAATACTAAACATAAGACACGTGTAACAAAGAAGAAATCGCTTCACACGTTTAAGTGGATTGCGACACGTGCAGAAATTGAAGAAGGCGCTGTAGGACGTAGAGCGCTGATAAAGACAATCGCCGACTTAATGAAAGCGGTATTACCTAAAACTACTCTTACACAGAAAGTACCTTTGCCGAAAATCGATTCATCTGCGCAGACTACTGACATTCTTCCCACACGACGTTCGCCTTCGCCTTTAGTGCTTCCCCCAAATTCTTGAGACAGAGACGAGTCCCGGGATCGTGGGTACTAGCGATGATGACGATGTTGCAAGTGGCATCAGTGAAGGAGACGTAAAAGCATTCGCTAGGAAGTCTTTCGGCAAGATAGCTAGTCCTTACCTATCGCCATACATTCATCAATGGGCATTCTCGATGCGGAGTATGGTTTACGTAAAATTAGCTACCGACTTTTATGGGTAATTCCGATATAACCGTGGATAGTGACCTCTATATAAGAGATAAGCATTTTAAGGGCACGCGTGTTCTCTGCGAGCTACTAACTCGAAAAAGAGTAGATAACAGACTCCTCGACGAAGAGGACCTAAACCAACATCAGATCATCTTGGATTAACCACCGCTTATTTGGAGCGTTACGAACCGGGTGCCCCATCCACATTTCTAAACTACCTACTTTTAAAATTATCGCCAAGCTTTTTCCTCATACTAGACGCCTGGGACTCGAAGCTGCATTACGCAAAGCCTGGATGAGGATATAGAGATAAGAACATGGCAAGCAGACTATACTATGACCCCGCAAAACCGTCTGCTTTCGCGACTCTGCAGAAGCTGCGAGATTCTGTCGGACAGAGTACGAGTAAACAGACTAAGAATATGGCGCGTTCTGATATTAAAAAATGGCTCGAAAAACAAGACGCGTACACGCTACACACGTCTGTGCGAAAACGATTTCACAGAAACCCTTACAATGTTACTAATATAGATGACGTTTGGGAATGTGACTTGGTTGATGTCCAAGGTCTCAGTAAATATAACGACGGTGTCAGATATCTACTAACAGTGATAGAAGTTTTTTTTTTCAAATTTTGCATATCGTGCCGCTATTGTCTAAGACGGGCAAAGCTGTCACTACGGCATTTCAGTCCATCTTTAAGGACCCGAAATATTCGCAACCTATACGACGACGCCCCGTCTGGGTACGCACGGATAAGGGGAAGGAATTTTTGAACATATCGTTTCAAGACATGTTAAGACGCGAGGGAATTCAGTTTCAGATCTGCAAAAACCCCGATGTCAAATGCTGTGCCATTGAAAGAGCCCACCGCAAGATCCGCGATGAATTATATACATTCTTCACGTATAAAATTAAGTACAGATTTGTTGACGTATTCTACGATAATCCTGACCCTAAGCGAAGCAACGGCAAACTTTGCAAATCTATACTCTAAAGGCCACGCCAAATGCTGGCTTCTCACTGACTTGCTCGATCGCCCGATTACCAATCTAGACGATTTTGGCTGCCCCTCACGCAAAAGCTTCGTACCCGGTGCCGGATGCAGCCTGCCATGTCACAAATTTCCCGACAAGAGTTGCGCTGCGCGTAACGCGCGTTCTCTTTTCGGGTGGTTGAAGTACCACCTCAAGACCAGAGAATATGTGAAGTCCACCAAAGATTATACACGTCATACTGCAACCTTTAATTCTGGGATACAAAAGTAATAACGTCATCTGTTTCAGAAGCATAAAACAACGATGAGCAACTACCTATCAGTCTACCTAGCCATGTCTGCAAGGAAACGACGTCTCACATACGAGGAAGACGGGCCGGGGTTCACTTTCCCAAATTTCGAGACCTCCAGATCTAAACGCGATGTCACGGCGCCTGAAACTGACATCTGCTTGCTCCCCATAGAGGGGATCAGTCCTGCATTCGATCCCGACCGAGCGTTACTTCGCCGCGTATTTTTTCTCAACGAGGACAGGAACAGGTATGTCTCGGTAGCATTCTACCCTCTGCAAGGCTATGCGGCTCTCTTGGAATTTGGAGGAGAGTCACTCCTATTAGACTGACGGATCAGCAAGTTACCGCGCTGGCTTAACACCTACCCCGCCTGTGTGACGCTCTGTTTGCCAACATCCATTATACTTCAGGCATCCATGACGGATTCAAGATAAATACGACGGGCATTTACAGGATCGCCAGGATGAATCTAGGTCTGGGCAAACACAACAATCACATCGCCTTCAAGCTGCAAGATCTGCGGTACCTCAATAATATTATCGTGAATCAACTAGAGATACAATAACGCTCAGTCGGATGTCATGACGTATGCATTGTCAGCTATGGCTTCAAACGATTATATCGAACCTCTACCCACGTACAGTAAGAATATTCTATACCCCAGCTCCATGAAGACCTGAAAACCTTAACGCTAATATAATCGACCATGTACTCGCTTCTTGTTCTAAAATAAATTTGCTTTGAAATGACCTCATCAGTGTTATCTTTTATGTCACCCATTCCGCTTTTTCTACCGTCAGAAGGCTCTGATTTGCGCCTTACATTCTACTATAAAAGGCACTCGTGCGAATAAGGACTTCATTTAGATTTGCTTAAATCATGGGATAGAGTACGGATTCGGACCCTGTGCCAGAGAATGGTTGGGTGTGTTCTGTCGACGTGGGGCCTGACAGACATGGAAACGAATAATTCAACCGCGCGTTACAAGAGCATTACTTCATGAAACAGGCCGTCAATCTATGGCAGGGACCAAAGTACCCCGCTTACTGTTCACTCATCGAACGTGTACGATCGTTCGAGAACATCGACTGGCCGGAGACGAATCCTACACCCGTCAAGTTAGCTGACTCTGGGTTTTTCTATGACGGTAAGTTAACTACTTTTGTTTCCTTTAGCTAACAGTATATGCGGGACAGGTTTTTATTTATTCTCGTTATGGTTTGTAACAGGTTGGAGTCAGCAGACCGTGTTTCCATTGTGGTGGAGGTCTTCAGGACTGGTTTCCTGAATATATAGCTTGGCAGGAACATTGATACTGGTTCCCTTTCTGTGTCTACGTCCGATATGTCAAAGAACCTGCTTTTTACCGCGAATGTCTGAAGTATCGCAAAGGACGATACACTGTAGACAAACTACACCTCTGTAATCTACTATTAATAAATGAGCAACAACAATTTGTCTTCTTTTTAGAATGAAGGAATATCTATTCCCAAATTAGTCCTTAACCATGCTTTGTTTCACTTTAAACATTTCGAAATGATTCTTTAAATTCATGCAAGAATAGTAATAAAAATCGTTTACAGTTTATACTGCAACTGATGTCGGTACAAAAGTCTCGAAAGACTATGACAACGGTTGTGTATATATCTTAAGAATGACGAACAATCAGAGCTGTCTTACCATAAAGATACAGAAGAATACATCCATCCAGCGCTTTTATAAGACACTTTAACTGTTGGCATGTCTACACGTGCCGCTACACCGGGCCGTGTGCAAATGTTTTAATTTTCCAGGCGCATGTTGCATCGCAAACGCTCCTTTTTTATAAACACTGCACTTTCAAAACTTAATTCCTAAAAAAACGCTTGTATCAAGCTGACTAACTTGATTTCATATTTCTGCAACTTTAGTGGGATATGTTTATGTAAACATCTCTAAGTATTGTTGCGACATGTACAGATATCGCGAGTCTGACCTCTGGCCTTTTCAGTTTATGGCATGTGCAAGGCTATCCATCCGCTATCATCTACAATACCTACCTTCACGTCACATTCGCCTTGCAATATATTTCTTCTACATCCTTGGTGCGTCACTGTCACGTGTGTATTTTCATGAATTCACATCGGCACCCCTAAAAATATCTCAGTCGAGAGCCAACGCCCACCGTATGCCATACACAACCGACCGGATAAATATACCAAACTATACGGCAGCACTATTATGGCGTCCGACATTATTAAAAACACCAGACTATACGAGCACCCTGGATATTATTAAAACACATCCATTACCAATCACTACGATGGTCTTACCTTAACATCAAATGCGGCCGGAGCCTCAAACTACCACTACCAATCACTACGGAAGCCTTAGGATAAGAGTAAATGCAACTGCAACCTCACACAAATACATGCTTCAATGGGACATAACTACATTACCTGTTTCGACTTACTTCTTCGATGACTTCTTCGAGGTGGTACAAAGGGCTTAAATGCAGGGAACAAAGGTCAGGACTGGATATATCCATACCCCAACTCCGGATATTATTAAAACATATCCATTACCAATTACTACGATGGTCTTACCTTAACACCAAATGCAGCCGGAGCCTCAAACTACCACTACCAATCACTACGGAGGGCTTAGGATAGGAGTAAATGCAACTGCAACCTCACACAAATACATGCTTCAATGGGACATAACTACACTAATACCTGTTTCGACTTACTTCTTCGATGACTACTTCGAGATCGTACAAAGGTCTTAAATGCAGTGTACAAAGGTCAGGACTGGATATATCCATAACCCTACTACTGACGTGTCCTTTTGGCCTGTCGATGGTATTTTGTTTCAGGAACATCCCTTTTCATCATCCAGCAATAATCACCTAACATGGCAGCGCTCATTTCCATTTTTACCTGTGCTCCATCACAGAAATGTGACGGTAGCGCTCCCCATGTTCGTCGCTCACGTCACCACAATTTAATGGAAAGAAATCCAGGTGTGAAAATAAAAAGTGCATTTTCAGCGACATATTGCACCCCAGCTGTTCATACGAATCCACCAGATCTTGTACAAGTTCTCTGAAATTTGCAGCTTTGAAATTTCCCAGGAAACCATTCGAAACCTTTTCAAAGCATTGCCATGCTGCTCTCTCCTTGTCACTTAACACTGCTTCAAACTGCTGGTCTTTAAAAAGTTGTCTGATTTGAGGACCAATAAACAAACATGCTTTTACTTTCTCGAAAGTGAGCGTGGGGAATTTTCCACATAAGTACGTGAATGCAGGAACCTTCACATCCAAAGCCTTTACAAAATTCTTCATACGCCCCAATTTAATATGTAATGGAGGAGGCAAAACTTTGCTTGGCTTTATCAAAGGCTTATGTATAACATTTTTCAGTCCAGGTGTTAATGATTGTCTGTGGGGCCAGTGTTTCCTATATTGGGTGCCTCTTGTGCGGCCGTCCCACTCACAGAGGAAACAAGAATGTTTGGTGTAGCCTGCTTGCAGTCCTAATAAAACGGCGATTACCTTAAAATAACCACAAACTTCCCACTGGTACTTCTTGTAGTCTACTTCAACCAGGGTGTTCCTCGTAGTCGTATACGTTTCTTTTGTGCTTGGAGCATATGCCACAGGAATGGAAGGCAACTTATTTTCATTGTGTAAGAGGACTGCTTTAAGACCTGTCTTTGAAGCATCTATGAATAGTCGCCACTGCTCAGGTCTGTGCCTCATATGCATTGTATCCATCAGACCATCAATGTCTTTGCAGTAGGTGAAATAACCTACGGTTTTAAAGAATTGTTCGAATTCTTGGTTTCTGATGCGAAATATTGCCACTTTCACGGAGTGGTGTAGTAAATTCCACTGCTGCCAAAAGTTCTGCCTTATTTTTTGGAAATTCGAGATCCCTGATGATGTCATTGAGCCCGCCTTCTGTTATCTTATGATTGGAGAGCCTGTGCTTGGCAAGTAGTCTGGATCTCTTGAAGCTGATGGCTGCTGTTCTTCGCTGTTTGAAGAAACACAGTCTTCGTCGTCAGAGTACATAGACAAATTGTCCAGAGTTTCAAGAACAAGAAGTCCATCGCCATGAAGCATAGGCCGAATTGCTGATGGTATATTCCGATAAACAAGTGTTGCTTTTTTCTTCATGGACATACCATTTTGAATAGGGGGCACCATACAAAAGTAACAGTCAGTACCGCGATTGCTAGGCACCCTCCAAACCATCGGCACTCCAAATGGCATACAACGTCCTTTCCCATTCACCCACGCATTGAGTTTGGATGAACACGTAGTGCAGCACACGTGTGTTGCCCATTTTTTGTCCTGGTGCCCTACCTTACAGCCGAAATACAAGTAATTTGCCTTTTTTATAGTTGGAGTAACCGAACACTTCCTTGAAGCAAATATCACTTCTCCACAAATATAGCAGAATTTATCCGGGTTATTTACGCACTTCTGGGACATTTTTATAAATATACCACACAATCTATGACAGTAGAATGACAGCTGAAACTATCACGACACAACTCTCACGAAAGAACTTGAGGACACCATCTACAATACGACCGCTTTCGTACAACACTTAAAAAGGAAGTGAGGAGAGTTGACAGGCAACAGTTTTAATGATCAGGTGACGAACACTTCAACAACGATAGCAATCACGTGATTTCATTGTGGTATGTGAATTACGGTGCAAGCGTAGAGTGTTGCCAACATCTGAAGAGAGAGATCTAATATTTCTTCGAAAAAAAAAGTGAAATTTTAGGCCATAACTGTAACTGGAAATCTTGAGCTAGCTGAAATTTTCTATGTCATTTTCGAATTCAGCGGTCTCAAATTAGTCAAGTTCAGTTAGTCTCGTTTCCATAACATTTTGTGTATTGAACAGTGTTATCAAATTGGGGGCTGGTATAATGTATTCGGTATAGCGACTCGCTATGGAATGGACGGTCCGGGGATCGAATCCCACTGAGGTGGAAATTTTCTGTACCCGTCCAGACAGGCCCTGGGGTCCGCCCAGGATCCTATACAGTAGGCACCGGGTCTCTTTCCCGGGTGTCAAGCGGCCGGAGCGTAGCGTTGACCACCTACCCCATCTAGCGCCGAGGGTAAGAAAGAGTAGAGCTATACTATACCTCTACTACCCCTTAGGGCCTTCTTGGCCTGTCCTAGGATGAGCTTCACCCTTTTTCAAATTGCCGGATAACCGAGATTTCCGGATAATCCAGTTACAGATAAAATAATTTTTATTGTAGTGATAAATGACAAGTTTGTTAGCAATCTTCAGGCTGCAATGTCCGGGTTTCCAAAGATGTTTTTGTTAACCCTCTTTAATTAAAGTTATTAAAGAGAAAAAACAATGTTACAAAATGCCCACAACAAATAAGTTTTTTCTGTGATAACTGCAACTAGCATCTGTACATCCACACTCGAAAGAGCTAAGTATACCGACAAAGTTAAAACTGGAAATGCCAAGATGATGTCTGGAAGAAAGAAAGCCAGGTGATACATCCGATTTTTATGCTACAGCAGTTCAGTACATTCTAGAACGGTCTCTCTATCCACTTAGCATACTCACAAAAATTGAATGGGTTTCCTTGTGTGCACATTCTTGTCCTAAAAATATTGAAAAATGTGCTTAAGAAATGACTATTACCTTGCCTAAAATTAGTACAAATGAAGAGAGCTCATTTGAGGACTAGAGTCATATCAGAATATATGCAACTTAAAGTAAAACTTGGGGCAAAACAGATGAGTGGAATAAGGCTATTTGTAAGATCGGAGACAGGAGGAAAGAACTCTTGGCAATATTTTGTCTTACTATGCCAGGACCAAATGTTCCAGTAGAATGTACTCTTTCTCCCAAGTATATTCACTGTGCACTGACAAAAACAGCAGCCTTCAACTAGACACAAATCAATCTTAACTGTTAAAACTCATTACTGGAATGTATCATGTTCAGAGTGCTCTGACAGAAAAGTTTTTAGAGAAAATCCATTCATACAGTAAATTTATATATGACATCAGATTAGGCAGTGGTGACAGAGAGGAAACATGCAAGAGCAAAACTACCAATAACCAGCCAGTAATTGGAAGAAGTCGAATAGGAAGAGGAAGAAGGCATGTATGGTAAGTGATTATGAAATTGTGACTGTTGGGGAAAGATCTATCTTTTGGTCTTGTGAGAGCTGTCGCCGTCTTCCAGAACCCAAACACCATTCTGGGGAAAGATATATTTTAAAAAACTGTGAAGAGTGTGTCCAGGTTTAAGTGTTGTTGTAGTTCCATTACTATTAGTATTATTATTATAATTATTGTTGTTATTAATTTTTTATCTGCATGTAATGATTTTGTTATCTGAGTTTTCTCATGCCAGTAATAATAATAATAATAATAAATGACTGTTTTCTTATGGTGTGCTAGATTAACAATTTTGTTGTCTGCCCCCCATCACCTAAATGTTTGAGTCCCAGTTTTGAGCTCTTAAAAAATGGGATCCCTACCCATGAAGATGCCAGTTCACAAAAATTAGTCTGTTCCACAATGTGTCATAAGGTTCTCTGAACCATGGTTGTCGCATTGGATGCAAATGTAACAGCTCTGTTGCATTTCCATAAATGCATACCTGCCCATCTGCTATAAAACTCATGCCAATCATTTTCTTTGAGATGTCTGCTATGAAGCACAAATTTTGTACAGCTTTTGCCAAGTCAGTGCATGTGTTCTGTGTGTCACTGACTCACAGTGGAACCTGTTGCTCAAACCTTTCACGTATTTGCAAACTAGTGTTCTATTGGAAAGTGGTGCATTAGGAACTTTCACCTCAATTTACGACGATGATTCTTATAGAACAGCATTTTAGCATATGTACTCCAATGGAACCCACACAGTGCCCGCAGGTGACTCAAAGAGCCATGGCAATGGAATGAGCTGGTGGATGGGGGTCATCTATAACAAAGCTAATCCAAAAGGAAATGACTAGAGACTATAGGCATTTCATGTAATATCCCCTGAATATTTACAGAGAAAACATGGTATCCAAATATGTGAACAAATGTTTGATGAAACAAAGCACCCTATTATGATTTAGTACATAAAAAATTAAGCAAATTTTATATTTTTCACACACAATTTGTCATAACCCCATGTTTTGATCTATCTCGATCATGCTCAGGGAGTTAATTAATATCAAGACAAAATACATGGTCACTTCCAACTCACCCACCCAGTCTTCTGCTGTACTATGTTGGCCACCAAAACATAAATTTGACATTCTCCTGATATAAACCACTGTAAAAACCTATGAAACTGCAACCTCCACATCTTATGGACCAGTTCTGCACTGCTACAAATGAATTTTACAATATCTACAAACATTTTATGCACAAATTTTAATGTGCTTAATAATCCATCTGTCTTTATTAGGCTTTACTGATGCTGAGTAATTCTCCAACGATGATCAAGATAGATCAAAACAGGTTGGAGGTGTGACAAACTGTGTGCAAAAAGAATACATTTATACATTTTTTAACATTAGTGCATTTGTTGGTTTTATTGTTTGAATTCTTTACTAATGCACAGACATGAGTAACTTTAAGATTATGCAGAAAAATATGAATATGTAGGAACCCTCTAAATTGTATAACTGTGCAATTCTAAGCACTGACTTGCAACGTACGTCACTCTGACACTGGCGGAACCAAAAGCAAGCAACTAGATGTATGAACAGCACACATAACAGCCGAACAGGAAGACCATCACTGACGACTGTACTGGATATAGTTATGGGTGACTGTTTTTATGTTCATCTGTTATATGTATGCATCACACAGGATGTCTCACCATAAGATTAACCATCTGGGACGGGTGATGTAAAAAGTACAACAGCGGTTCATTTTTAGCTTTAATTTAAACATTGCCGCGTTGACAGGTCCTGCCCCTCACGTATTCCTCAAGGCCACCCTCCTCAATCTCCACCTACACCGGCGTGAACCTACACCACTCTGTCAGTGTGTAATCAGCTGTGATGCACTTGACATGCTAGAGGGTTTTACTTTATGCAGCGCGCCCGTCCTCACCCAATAATTCAGTAAGTGGCAAAATCTGTATGACATCTTCTTCCTTCACATTTTATTGACGCATTGTATGTCCTCCTCAGTGTGTGTAATGGCGAAGTGGTTGAGGTCTGAATATTTGTTACAAGCTTTTAAAGAGATCCCTTCTGATAAGGAAACCACAACTGACAAGGATGAAAGTGACGCCGATCTGAGCGTGGAGAGCGTGGATGGGGACGATGCTGATCATGATAGCCAGAGTGAAGCTGACATTTCAGAAAATGAGGAACTTAGTGAATATGACAAAACAGACGACGATGATGGCAATTTCTGTATAGGCAGAGACAAACAAACAAGATGGATAAAAACACAAATTGCTCCAAGGGCTAAGACCAAAGGAAAGAATATTGTGAAAAAAATTCCAGGACCTACATCTCATGCCAGAGACACATCTACAGAACTTGAGGCATATCTGAAAATCATGGATATCGACATTATAGAGGAAACTGTCAAATGCACCAAGTACACGCGGGGAATCCGGCATAAATTTGCAAGAGAACGTAGGTGTACGGAAACTTCAAGAAGTGAGATAATGGCTATGTTGGGGCTCCTCTATTTGATTGGTACAAGGAAAGGACATCATGCCAATGTAAGAGAACTTTGGACTGCCGATGGCACTGGTGTTCAAATATTGAGAGCATGCATGAGCTATGACCGTGTCTTATTTTTACTTTGGTACATACGTTTCGATGACCTGCAGACAAGACCAGGAAGAAGACAGACTGATAAATTGGCACCAATCTGCACCATATTGGATATGTTTGTAAAACATTGTCTGCAGTGCTATAATACCAGTGAATTCACAACTATTGATGAGATGCTGCATCCTTTTAGAGGCCGTTGTTCATTTATTCAGTACATGCTGAACAAAACTGCCAAGTATGGAGTCAAAATATTTGCATTATGTGATGCAAAGACTTTCTACTGCAGCAACCTGGAGATTTATTGTGGAAAACAGCCGCCAGGACCCTATGACATGAGAAACACTCCTACCGATATTGTGAAGGGACGCGTGTCTCCTATTGAGAACAGCTACAAAAATGTGACAACTGATAATTGGTACACAAACATCCCACTCTTGCTTTATTTGCTGGAAAAGAAAACAACCCT
>Ga0268261_10002636_pt1 | contig 12912 bp, 5 predicted proteins | sample TergutNc150P1_FD_190353 | JGI IMG/M metagenome (GOLD analysis project Ga0268261, IMG submission 190353) | Nasutitermes corniger P1 segment gut microbial community from laboratory colony in Florida, USA - Nc150 P1 (SPAdes) (version 2) | ecosystem: Host-associated > Arthropoda: Insects > Digestive... | reverse complement strand
AGACGCACGCGGACAAACGACTAAGCACTACATGAACCAAGTGGTAGCACATAAGCAACAGCTGAGGATACCCCTGATGATGGGCTGGTAAAAGCCCGAAACATGTAGGGAAGAGACGTGTAAATAAAGAAATATTACAAAAGAAAGTGGCATCTGTTGGTAACCCTTATCATAATACTTAAAGGATGCACGGTATGAAAAACCTAAAGTTCTGTGATTTGATATTTGACATTTTTCACCCTTTTTGAAAAGTGGTTTGATAATGGAGAACTTCAAGCAGTCTGAACATATACCTCAAGTTAAAGACTTTTTAAAATATAAGCAAGAAGTCTGGTAATATAATTACCACATATTTTTAAAATTTTGTTAGATAATCCATTGTAGCCGCCTGAATTTCTGTTCTTAAAGGACATAATTGTACATTTAATTCTTTTTCAGTAATTGGAATATTGATTAGGTGAGAAAACCATCAGGAAATGGTTTCCTAAGTGACGGGATGGCAGACTCAGTACTAGCTTGTTGAATGTTCAATTCATCAACAAAATTTAAAAAGAAATTTTTAAAAGCCTTAGCAATTTGATTGACATGAATAATTTTGTTACCTAATTTAAACTCTGATGGAGTATGGTTATTACTGATAACCCATTACAGTTAAGTAGATGAATATACAACCATCCCAGGGCCACCATTTCCTGTTCGTTCACTGAGTGCTCCATTCCTGGTCCTCCCTCCCTGGTCTGCTCTATATCTGTACCAGTTCCTTGCATGACCTATCTGAAGATGAAAGCAGCATGTTCTTGTGGTGATAGGTACTGGTACATCAGCTGAATCCTATGTATCTAAGTTCAGGGTTGAATACGCAGGAAGAGCATAATATTAATATTCACCACTGGAAGGACCTCAAATCTTATATGCCATTTTTCATTTATCTGAATTTCAAATAAGTAAGATATATGTGTTCATATTTGCAAATGTTCTGACCTTGACTGAAGCCCAGATATCTTGTTAAATGTTTTCTTGGCTATTGCTGTAGACAATCTAGCTGATGCAGAATCCTTGACAGCCATTGAGAAAGAAGCAGAAGAAGAGGTAATTATTTTGTAATTTTACTAGGATTTTTTTTTTTTTTTTTTTTGCAACAAACCTTATATTTCATAGATGAATATCTGTCGTATGAGTATTTATCATGGAAAATGTCAGTGTATACGATGAGGACTCATTAAAGAAGAAGAACCTACGTAAGTCTATAGAACTACTAGCATATTGAAACTGCATATAGAATATGCTGGTGACTCATATGAGTAGTTATATGGGAATTGTTGACATGTCTTTTACAGTTTTGTCACGAGGATGAATAAAATTTAATCGAATACCATTCTCCAAACACGTGTCATATTTTTTGGATGTATGTATGTGTTTTAGGCAGAGAAACAACAAAAATCGCACAGTGGTTCACCAGCACGAGAAGATGGACAAGGGAGAGAGGAAGATGATGAAGGACAAGAGGAGGAACTTGCTGATGATGGTGAGAAGTAAGTATCTCCATTGCAGGCTTAATGAATTACAAAATTGAAGGTTTGACAGATGTACAAATGAATGTGTTTCATTGAAGATTACTTTACCAAGTCTGATGATGTTTTTATTTAGGTTTGAATGTTTCTGTTGATGGTGTATTACGATAAACATGACTTATTTTTGGGCATTGGAGTGTTTCAAATAGTGGTTCTGCTTCCATCTTAGGGCATGAAATTTCCTACCTAGTTGGGTTTTTCATACAGAGCTAGTCCCGGTTACATAACTGGAAACTGAATAAAGGTTTAGCCAGAGTATATAGTCTTAGAACACCAATTATCTTAAATGGCACATCAGAGCAGAAAGTATGAATAATGAATTTGAATTAAAAATATAGACGTAAAGTATCTTTTTTACTAGTGTTGTACGTACATATAACAATTACTAATGCTTTGTGTTTGTGTTTTGCATGGTATTGTTGAATGTTTTTTTAGTTTGGAAAAAGAAGAGACTGCAAGTGACACAAAAGTGCCATTGGAGCATGGTGACAGTGAGGATTATCCATATGATGATGAGGAACACACAGACAATCAGGGTAAGAAACTAAAAATTACAGTATTTCATATATTACTTCTTAATAATAAAACTGTCTTAACCCTTTAAATGCGGAGTTAAATCCCATCTGCCATTTGCTGGCATTATTAGGAGCTCACCCAATATTCCACATTAGCAGGATAGGGGTTAAATAGTGATACTGTACAAATAATTTGAAGTTTTCAAAGCTGCTATGTGTATTGGTGTCTTCATGTACCATCAGCCTTGTAACTGAGTCTATCTCTAAAACACACAGAACATGATCTTCACATTTACATAGCACTAAAGACTTTGTTGCAGTAACAGCATATATTCTAAATTAGTAATGTGTGCTATAATGTTAACTGGTAAAAGTTTATTTCTTTTGATCATTTCTTTGCATTCATTGCTAAAGATCAGTATCTGGAAAGCTGGTTTGGGTTAACATTTGCGTGATTGAACTGATGGATCTTAAAGTAAGTGTCAGTTTTCTGCTCTTCTTTGTATCCAAAAACTGGATTAAATTAATTTACACCCATATACATGTCTCTTTTTCCACGTCACATCTCCTGTTATATGAGGGCAAAGTCTATGAGATAACATGCAAGACATAGTTAGTAATCTGAATATGACAGTGGATGAAATCGTGGGATGTTACTATTTGATTATGGTAGTGTGCATACAGTCTTGTATGTTGCAGCTGTTGAGTTCATATTATGGTTAGATCTGTACTTATTCAACATTTCATTTATATGGTTTTGCCAGATGAGCTGGACCACAGTTACGTATGTCCAGGTTTATTAATATTCCCAGTGATGTTAATCAGTATATAGTGACATGACCATAAAACTTATTAAAATGTAATAGAAAGGTGCATGATTGCATGACAGTTCCAAAACAACTTCTTCAAAGCGAAATCATCCAAAAACCATGTTTACTGAAAGTATTAACATCGTGTGTCTTCTGCATTTTGAGCTGAAGAATGCAAACTGCAGGAACTTTTTTGAAATCTCAGTTATCAGATTGGAAAGATCATCTTATTGAAAAAGTCCTGTTGCTTTCCATTACTGGTACCATCACCATAGTAATTTGTTTTCTCTCTTTTTTTGACATTTTCTTTTACTTTTACAGTTTCAGGCATTTTTATACCTATATTATGTAGCCATGCAGAGTACATGTGACTGAAAAATGTATATTTGTGACCCCCATACTATATTGCAAAGACAGTTAAGAATGTTACCACTGAGAAAATCCAGGCATGAGTGGAATGATAATATTAAAATGCTTCTTCAAGAAATAGTATGACAGGATGTGAGCTGGATTCCTTCATCTCAGTTTAGGGGCAAGTAGAAGGCTGTTTGAACATGGCAGTGAAATTTCAGGTACATTAATGTGTGTTTGTGAGTTCTGTAAATTCTGTGCATTTGAAAGTCATACATTAAGTACGAGCATAAATTATTTTCCATTCATACTGTCAACATCTATGAGTTTCATGGAAATTTGCTGGGAAATGTTGTACTTTTGTTATGAGCATAGATGAAATTTCATTTAAGCATGTGCTCTGAAACGTATTTTGAAAGTAAAAAATGCATTGGCAAAGTCTGTCTTCTACATTATGGAGCACACCATTTGCATCTTGTTAAGATTCTTTCATTCAAAATTTTTTGCTCATTTATGCTAATTTTTTAGGTAGACATTTTGTTGGGGGTCAAATTCTGCCATTATTTCACATTTGTGATGAAGCTGTTGCTATCTTAACTTTTTGTATTTGTAATGAACACATTTGTTCTGAGGGAAGTTGCTGAGGTAAGCGTATCTGATAAAAGGCGGTAAGTGTAATGTATAGATGACTTTGGAAGGGAACTGTATCAACTTTCTCTCTTCTTGTACATCAGGCTAATAAAAGCAGAATCTTACATGAATTTAAAAGGATTTTTTTTTTATCTGGGGCATGTGAATTACAGATGGAAACAGTCAGGCTGTCCTTGTTTAAGGTCTCATAGAATGAACAAGGAATATAATTTCCCTTGACTAAATATGTTTATAAACTTTACGACATGGGATGTGTTAATGCTTGGATCTGTAAAAGAAATTTGTATATGCATTTCCCCCCTCCCAGTTGGTAGTTAATGACAGAAAGTGCATTTAGTAGCTTGGAGGTTATCTTTTCCAAGCTGTGCGGTTTGCATTAAAATTTGCAGATGAAGATGATGAAGGTATTGTGCGGGTTCGTAGGACATCAGCACTTCCTCGCCGAATGTCGGAGATCAGTTTGAAAACGACGATTCGCCCTCTTCCACAGGGAAGTGCCTTCTTTATATTTTCCAATACCAACAGGTAAGGCAGATCCTTATCTTGGGCTTGACAGCGTTGGCTTGGTCTCCTAGTGTTATCCTGCCCTGGTAAATCCTCATCTCTTTAATCAATATGAGCATTCTGTCCTTCCCTATGTACAATTTTCTATTTCTAGATCACACAGGGTAATGCCACAGAGTAAGCTATAGAGAGGTCAACAGCCATAGTGTGTGTGTATATGTAAAACAAGTAAAGTTGTTCCTGTCCATGCAGTGAAAGCGTACATGAGTAGAGGAGGTATAATTCTGTTCATTCTTAATCTCGACATTAGATCGAGGTGAGTGGTCAACTTCAAGCCACCACAGCTATACCACCAGTAATGTGTGTATATACATATATTACAAGATTAAGAACACAATATAGGTTTCCTTACATTGTGCTCCACAGATTACAAGACAGTTTCAAAGGATCTGGACATTTGCAAGGATTTATTATGAAGCAGGTGATAATCCTATTGAAAGCCAGGCTATTGGTTTCAAGAAGAACCCAAAGACACTTGTGTTCTCCACTGAAGTACAGTATGTGCTCTGTTTGTGGCACCATACACATTGAAATTTTGTTCTGCTTCTTACCAGTTGTAGCAACTGCAGAGAACTCTTCCAGCAACACATCTTATTTTTTGCTCTAACATGCTGAAAGTTTCTAGCACTGGCAGAACAAAACCTTTATTACTAATATAACACCACAAAAAAAATACCAACAAGAATTTCATCTGGTCACTGTAGCAGAAGAGGAATGGCTCCCATTCGCTGATGAATATCAGCCAACTCTTGAGGCTGTTCAGGAATGTAGCAACATTATGGAAATAGGACAGTGCAGCTTACATTTTGTGTTCTAGCAGCTGGCACAGTAACCAAAGTGCCACCTTATCATGGTAAAGAATACTCTTTTACATTTTAAAATAAAAATATTGTGAAGTTACTATCTCAAATTCAAACACTTACAGAAATATTAAATAATACAGCACTATAATATGTGTTACCAAGCAGGATGGTACAGCAGTAACACCCGTGCCTTGCATTCAGGAGGTGTCCATTTCGAATATTGGTTGATATGCCAGATAGCCCAAATTTTCGTTGTTTTCCATAGTTCCTATGCCCACTTTTTTTATATATGATGTGCTTAGGTTGTGAGTGAGTGGATGACGGAGTCATATGTAGGTTATCATGGTCACTGGGTTTCCATGATTACGATAGAACTTTGTCTGTGGTGATGTTGCACCAGAATTATAAGGGAGGAAATGCCACTTCTTGCACCCCCAGGTGGATGGGAAGTACCTGATGACATCTCATTTGGTTCCATTAAATGGTGGCTGAAGATAGAAGTTAGTTTTTTTAGCAAACACGGCTGAGTCCAGTCCTGAATTCCGTATGCAGATTTTTCATCCTGCACATTGCAAACTTTAAATGTACCAATGATAAAACTCTGGGATTGTAAAGAATACCAGATCCCCTACTGGAGCCCCTCTTAAGTTTTAGTTCCCACATATCAACTGTCACCCTCGTGATCACTTTAGGCGTATCAGTATCTGCCCCATGGGTGCCTCCACCTTCGAAAATGAAATCTACAATCTTGGCTGGTGAGCAGAGTCCAGAAAGGCCACACAGGCTGTACATGGTAACACTATAAACTATGCAGTGAACAATACTGAAATCTAAATGTGGCCATTCAACTTCCCTGTGACATGCCAAACCTTTGCAGTCAAGCCCATGTTTGTTTGTGCCTGGCTTATGTCAGTGTGGCATCTGTCTTTGTCCCAACAGACATGGATGAGATGGAAGATGGTATCACAGCACGACCAAGACGGCTCTCAGAATTCAACATGGCTACCAAGACAGAACCCATTCCTCCAGCATCATCATTCTTCATTTTCTCTAAATCAAACAGGTGACATGTAGCAAGCAACGTAGCCTGGTAGCTTCGTTCCCACGCTCGCTGTCAGCTTCCAGTCAAACTTTATGCTTTTTTGTAGTTTTGTGTCTTGTATTTGTGTGTGTGTTTCAGTTGTGATTGATGGTAGTACAATTTTCATTTTCAGATCTTTAATCTAGTGACCAGCGTATGAATGGGTATTTATCTCCATTTGCTATAAAAAGGGTTAAAAATTAACAATATGGAAGAGGGAAAGGCTGTAGACAGTCTTAAGGCATACAGTTTGAATGTGTAGAACAAAATTTGTATGACATCTATAGTGTGAGCAGTTGATCTAGTCCCTGTGCCAGTTTGCTGTTGGAATGATACATGGCAACAAATGACAAATGACTAAACATTATAGCTACATGGCTATTCCACCTAACCTTCTCCCTCCCTCTTCTTTGGTCCCTGTTTCTGGTGACACATGACAACACTTAATAAGCAATGAAGCTTAGCTTTGAAGTTCTCACAGTGCTGTTGATGAAGCGTTTGCTGCCTCTATTTTGGGGTCCATGTAGTCACTTTTGACTGCTTAGACCCTGAAGATCAAGGCAGCAAGTTCCTCCAAAACATAAGTAACTGACCCACTGGCACAGCGTCATTTTTCAGAAAACTTAAATCTTCGACAACATGTAGCTTTAGAGCTGTGTTTTTAGTTCCTCTTGACCTCACTTTTTACTTCCTGCTTCTTGGAAACGGCACATGACAACACTTGATGAACATAGAACATAGTTTTGGAGTTTTCACAACACTATTGATGAACATTTTTCTGCTTCCATCTTGAGGATCCAAGACTTTGACCCCTTAGATCTTGAAGATGAAGGCATGAAGGTCTTTTTGAAAGCATCAGTAACCCTGTGCTGATTTACATGGCATTGTGTCCTATAAGACTTGAATCTTCAACATAAATGGCTTTGGAGCTGTGTTGCAGTTCTTCCTGACTTTCCTCCTTCCCACAGCATTTGTCCCTCTTTCTAATGATATACAACAACTAAGCTTAGCTTTGACATTCTCAAGAGCAGTATTGTGTTGCTTCTGCCTTGAGGGTCCAAGATGTGTTCTTTGGCTTCTCAGATCATGAAGATGAAAAAGCTATGGTCTTTGGAAACATTGTTAATTATTTAGCAATTGACATGATGCTGCTTTCCAGGGGATGTGCATTTGCTAATGACTTTTCCTCCTCACTCCGCTTTTGTCCCCTTTATATTGACGTGCCATGTGACAACACGTAACGAACAGCAAAGCTGAGCCTTAGAGTTGCATTGTTGTTTATTTGTCTTTTCCACCATATAATCTTGATAAGTCTGCAAAATATGACTTTAATTTGTTATATAAAATTATTTTTTACATGTTGCTTTTTCCATTTATGCTGTGTAAACAAAAGAACGAAATTTATCTTTATGTATATATAGAATGTTTATGTCAGTACAGAATTCTCTCTCTCTCTCTCTCTTTATTAAGGAAAAGTTATTAATTATTTAATTAGAGTGCAATATAAGTGAGATGTGTCTGCTTAGAGTGACAGTCCAGTTGAGCTAAAGTTTAAAATGTGACTCTTTTGCATTGTTTACAAAGTGCCATTACCCTTTTTTTAATACCTTACCTGTGTTTGAAATCAGTTTGATCCAACTGTAATAGATTGCATTGCCTTTTAAATTGATTGATAGTAGTATTAGAATTGATTTATTTTCGCTATGCCTGTAGGCTAGTGAAGGTCTTGATTTGCTTTTTCAGGCAGGAAGTTTCATTTCAGTGTGTATGTTTTTGAATACAAATTAGATTTCTGTGAATGCTTTAAGAGTTAAAAATATATTTTGTATGTAGTTTTGTATGATGTTTGCCTCATCTTTTTTCTAGGGAATGGTAGTTAATGAATGCATTCTTCTGCAGTTGAGAATACATCATGCATTAGATTAGCCAATAACACCAATAGTCTTGTCTGTATAAACAGTTGTTCTTTATAGTTTGCTAGTTTAGTACCATTGTAGAGTAGTTTAAGTGGTAATTTTATTGCTAGTAAAAGACTGAGATATGTGTTTACCAGTTTTTTTAATGCATAGGCAAGAATAAGCAATATAAATGCTTATAGCTTTTTGTTTCATGCTTGAATCAAAATATTAGCTGGCTGATGTGCTTGAATTCCGTATATGATGCCATGCATGTTTGTGTTCTCTGCACTCAAATGTTTGTAGATGTTCTGTTAGCAAATTTGAATATGTATATTAGTTAACTTCTTTTCTGGAAAGCATTGCTAACATGAAATAGCGTTTAGCCCTTTCAGGTCCATTCGCAAATGTACTTATTCTGTGTAGTGTATCCAAGGGGCCAGCCCTAAGTATATTCTTTTCCAGTTTGTTATTTTATATGCCTAAACACTGAGATGTCTGTGTTGTATGTTTTTTGAAAGTTTGAATTTTTTGCCTCTTCAAATAATTTAAGTTGAAGTGGTAGTTTACATCATGAAGTATAGCAAATCCTGAAGTATTAATTTGAACATTTTCAAAATTAGTATTGTGTTAATTGTATGTCAGTGTTTGGGAGATTTGGCTGTGAAGGGATTAAAATTCTTGCAACATCTCATGCACACATTAAGGCAAAGGTAAAATTTTCCCTGTGTGCACCATGAAGGCACATGGGGGAGTGTAGTTGTTGCATTACTCAATCTTGACCTTGTAACTGAGTGGAGGTGAGTGGTCACATTTGTGCCCCATCTGTTTTACCAGTGTGGGGAAATAACCCTGAGTTTCAGTTGAATAGGAGATTGGCTGTGTCCCAGAGTTCATCTGTACACTTTGGCTTGGAGAAAAATCTCTTGCCTGTGCCTAGAGTGCTACCATGATTCCCCTGCTGTCCAGCCATTAGCCTAGTCACTTGCACTGACTATGCTTGCCTGGCTCCTGAAATGTGTCGTGTAATTATAAATACATTTGTATTATAAATTCTGATTGCTAATAGGTATTATTTATATTTATTGTACCATAGCCACTACTTTCTTCTGAACAGTTTTTTTAAACTATCAAGTCATAATTGTTCCTTTATATTATAACTACTGTATTTTCTCAACACAAAACAAAGACAAATGTACACCAACAGTTCATTCTGCTAGAGTGGAAACACAGATCTAATATTGGAAATCTGCCCACATTATGTAGAATGTCTAATTATTGCCATTGTATGTATTTTATTAAATATTTCATCACATTGAAAAACGTTTCTAATGAAAGTTGCAGTTCAGTGTGAGATCTGTATTTTATATAATATGCTAATTCTATGTGTACTAGGCTGTTTTTTGTAAAAGTGGTACAGTGTATTTTAACGTTCATGTAAATTTCACTGGCGCAACACAGAATGAGTTTATCTGACAACCTGTAATGCAAACCTCAGGTGGAAAATTTAATGAAAATATGTCAAGCATTTCTTTTAGATGAAGAGGAAGGACAGCTTTTATTTCATGCATTTCTTGTGAATAACACATCCAGAAATATACAAAGGCTGTTCATAAATGACTGTGTTAAGTACCATCAGATAACCCTATTCTGTGCCAAAAACCATTATGGTGTTACAAATTACAACACTAATACCTCACACACAGTCTGCCTGTTAAGGGAAGGATGTAAATTGAAGGTGTTTGAAAACAGAGTGCTATGCCTAAGAGGAAGTAAGAGATGGATAGAGAAAATCGTGTGATTTAACTCATACCGGTTGTTGTAAGGGTGATAAAGATAAGGACAGTGGGTTGGATAGGACATGTAAAACAAATGGGAGATATGAGAAATTTGGTGTTTTTTTTTTTAAATACCAAACTGTATGGGGAAACCTGTTCACAGATTGGAGCTTTATGATAAAGTCAATCTTAAATATACAGGATTTGACATTGTGGACTGGATTCATCTCACCCAAGATAGGGAACAGTTGTTGGCTGTTGTTGTCATTCTAGTGAAACATTCAGTTCCGTAGAAGATGGAACTTCTTGGCTAGTTGAGTCACTGCTAGCTTCCTAATAAGATTTCTTCTGCTTGGAGTTTGTGACTTTATATTTATTAATGTTCTATTGTTGCCACCAGTAGCTATGACTATACAGTCACAAATGGTAGGAAATTAAGGAACTGGAAGGGATGTGTGGAAGGAAGTAGTTGTGAAACCCTTTAAGTTATTGTTCTGACATTTGCCTGCATGAAGCAAGGAGAACTACAAAATACCAAGTCAGGATAGCTGGTCAGTGTGCCAGGATTCAAATTTGGGACTTCCAAATGTGAAATGTAGTGCACACTATGCCACTGTCTGTGGTGTGATTTGTCAGTTGGTCAGTCAGTTGGTTAAGTAGGCTGTTATTTATGTATGTACGAATGTAGGTAGGTGGGTAGGTAAAAAGGTAAAGTTACCCTGTTACAGGCCCGGTTGTGGCCCAGAGGGGGGGTAGAGGTATAGCTCTACTCTTCCAAGACCTTGGTGTTAGAAGGGGGTGAGTGGTCAGCAGCACGCCTAGGCCGCACTTTACCCCCGGGAAAGAGCTGGTACCCATTGTACAGGAGGCTGGGTGGGCCCCAGGGCTGGTCTGGATGGGCGGAAAATCTCGCCCCCACTGGGATTCGATCCCCGGACCGTCCAGCCCATAGTCAGTAGGTAGGTAGGTAGGTAGGTAGGTGAGTTGTTTGGTTAGTTGGTTGGTTGTATGCAAGTTGGTAGGTGAGTGGGTACCAACATACATAGGTATGTAGCTAAAGCTAGCTAGCTAGCTAGTCAGTTAATTGTTTGTTTGTTTGGTTGGTTGGTTAATTGGTTGGTTGATTGGTTGGTTGGTTAGTTAGTCAGTTAGTTGGGTACTTAGCCAGTCAAATCTTATTACCTCTACCTTGCATCTTGAAGGGTAACTGTTAGAGGCTGTGTATACTTAAATGTGAATATGCCTCTCCTTCATTTGTATGATTGTCTCTTTACATAGCATAGGTGAAGTGTGACACAGCATCAGTTATTGGAAATCTTAAAATTGTTTAATTTTACAAAATTCCTTTCTCACATCTTTATTATATGTGTATGAACACTGGTAAAAACAGTACATACAAAGTTTTGCAGTAATTTCCATAATTAATAGCATCATTCAGAATGTTTCTATAATAAAATTATTACTTAAAATATCACATTTTATATAAACAGAACTTTGATAATGTTATATATGATTTACAAATTTAATTTTCATTGCAACTCATTTATTTTCGTGACAATTTTCAGGATTGCAGTAGTTGAACTTAATTGTGCAGTGTTCATGTAAGTCATGTTATACCTTCTCCATGCTAATGAAGGGACAAAGTTGTATTAATAACAAAAAATGTATGAAATATGTTTTTCAGCCATTTATCAGTTAAAGTTCTGTAATAAATGAAGCACATTACAGTATGTGTGTGAACTGTGAAACACTGACATGTTACTGTTATCCCAGAAGGTCATGGCCTTCTGCAAGAGGGAAGGATGAAAGTCTGGTTTACATGTATTTGCATTTACACATATGCAAGATTTTACATGGAAAAAAAGGGCACAGGAAATCTGCAAACCAGATTACACGTACAGTACTTGGAAAATTGGGAGTTTGCTATATTTTGTAGTTACATCTTTTATATGAAGATTATACTACACTTGACTGCTACCTTGTCTAGTGTGCCATATTTTACTTCAAGTCCTCTTTCTTTTCATGTTGACTGCTGTACCAGGATCCGGGTGTTCTGTCATTGGCTGTGCAACCACAGCTACTTCAGCAATGTGATACTTGCATGTATTATGATCTCGTCAGCCATGTTGGCCGCCGAAGATCCTTTGCAGTCTGAAACTCCTAGAAATGAAGTAAGTTGCTTTTCATGCCACTGTACATTCATCTGTATGTGACAGTATTTTATTATGGAGCCTTCAAATGAAATGTATTTCAGGACTGTTCTGGCCAGAACAGTAGGGGTTATGTGGAGGCTGGCATAATGTTGACGCACTAGCATATGGATCCCCTTTTTGAGGACCTCCCTGGACTGCGGCTGGAACCATAGCACCACCGTGGCCTTCATGTCTTTGTTCTACCATCATTTATACGTGTTTAGTAGCTTAGCCTTCAAAGGACCTAACATAACCAGAAGCACATACCCCTGTGGTATAGCATTTCAGTACCTCTATACCACTGTTAAGGACACTGTTGCAGCATGCTCATGACGGATGTAATCACAAAACACTTATCTTCTTGTGGCCTGCAGTGGAAGATGATACAGCAGCCACCATATAGCCTGGCCTTTAATCTTTTGCTTCTTGTGTTGGTCTCTTTCAAGAAAACTCTAAAAGGTTGTAGGTTCAGGTCAGATAAAGATGTTAAGGCTGCAACATTAACCCTTAAAAGCCCAAATTAAATCCCATCTGCTATTTGCTGGCATTATTAGGAGCTCACCATTTTCTCCATGTTAGCAGGATAAGGGTTAAATTATTAACCTTTAGGCTACTAATGTCATATATATATGGAGCACCCATTCTTGATGTTTCTAGATCACACACAACGACGCAGCACAGTCGGTAGGACTCCTCTGGACG
>Ga0268261_10002635_pt1 | contig 12914 bp, 8 predicted proteins | sample TergutNc150P1_FD_190353 | JGI IMG/M metagenome (GOLD analysis project Ga0268261, IMG submission 190353) | Nasutitermes corniger P1 segment gut microbial community from laboratory colony in Florida, USA - Nc150 P1 (SPAdes) (version 2) | ecosystem: Host-associated > Arthropoda: Insects > Digestive... | reverse complement strand
CCGAACTGTGCCAGTAGGTGTAGTAATGGTAATCGGTTGCTCGCAGTACCGAACTGTGCTAGTAGATGTAATAATGATAATAGTTTGCTCGCAGCACCGAACTGCGCCAGTAGGTGTAGTAATGGTAATCGGTTGCTCACAGTACCGAACTGTGCCAGTGGATGTAATAATGATAACAGTTTGCTCGCAGCACCGAACTGTGCCAGTAGGTGTAGTAATGGTAATCGGTTGCTCGCAGTACCGAACTGTGCCAGTAGACGTAATAATGATAATAGTCTGCTCGCAGCACCGAACTGTGCCAGTAGGTGTAGTAATGGTAATCGGTTGCTCGCAGTACCGAACTGTGCTAGTAGATGTAATAATGATAATAGTTTGCTCGCAGCACCGAACTGCGCCAGTAGGTGTAGTAATGGTATTCGGTTGCTCGCAGTACCGAACTGTGCCGGTAGATGTAATAATGATAATAGTTTGCTCGCAGCACCGAACTGTGCCAGTAGGTGTAGTAATGGTAATCGGTTGCTCGCAGTACCGAACTGTGCCAGTAGATGTAATAATGATAATAGTTTGCTCGCAGCACCGAACTGTGCCAGTAGGTGTAGTAATGGTAATCGGTTGCTCGCAGTACCGAACTGTTCCAGTAGGTGTAGGAATGGTAATCGGTTTCTCGCAGTACCGAACTGTGCCAATCGGTGTAATAATGGTAATCGATTGCTTGTAAACATGATGTTAAGAAAACAGAATTTCTACCTCTGTTGATGGATTTTCTCCACCATTCTGTATTCATAGAGAGTGTAACTTCGAGGAAAGAGATCCCGTAATCAGGGCGTAGGAGACGTAGGGGAGACGACGCAATTTTCGGTCTCAGCGCCGTGGAGAGGCGTGACGCCTATTTCCCTGTTGGTCACTCCATAGCCCAATGACCGCCAACCAGCAGCAACAGGACTGGCGTTGTCTTGACGGTGACTGCAAGCTCCAGACCCCTCATTGTCGTAACCCACACAGTTCATCAGACTTACGGTGCCGCAATCTAGACAGCTCGGTTTGAAACACACCTTCTGCCAAAATGTTGTGCCCACAAACAGTTTGCTTATCCTTATATTTTTTTGTGTGTAAAAACACAACATATCAAATGCTGGTCTGTTGAGAATCGGTCAAGATTTTTCCGTATCTGTGGATTGTGGCAAATTGATGTTTTATGAAGGATGTGCTTTGCTATCTTTCGAAACAAGAAATCTGACAACGGATGGTATACTACCGCGAGCAGTGTGTCGATCAGCGTGTACCAAAACTGCAGTATGGTGTGTCCTGGTATCGAAATGGCAGTGACAGGAGCGTTCCACAATCTATTGTTTCGGAACGGGTAGTATTGTAGTCGACTGCTAGATGACCTGACCCTACCGAAACACGGCCCATCTCGTGTGCCGCTTCCCCTTCAATATCAACCCCTTCTAACGCCACACCTCGGCAGTTTTCCCACCCGTCCCTGGTGTCACTGCGACCGTGAAGGCGCTGTCACACGAGCGCGGCGTAGTGGCAGTGCGTCGCGTGCGATGACGATACACTAGCGTACAGTGGCTGGAGACATGAAGTAATGGAGGGTTATAGGTACAGAGCAGACTGTGGCGCTGGAAGGGGGAGTAGGAGAAATGGAGAAGGAGAAGGGACAGCACTAGAAGGAGAAAGAGGAGGAGAAGAAAGACGATGATGATAAGCGACAACATTACGTGTATTGTATCAGGCATCAACATGGGATACATAAACCTATTTTCAGTGCAGTGAATGATACTTTTTTTTTATTAATAAATGTGATGTACGTGCTGCAGATCGTCACGTTCTATCACCATAGGCTGTACGTTCCAGCAGCTGCACTGTAGTTGGGTACAGTACACCCGAATATACAAAGATGTGGACGTTTCGGCCTTTTTCGGCCATCTTCAGGGAAGTACTCAACAAAAAAATACAGTAATAACGGGACCATTATTTTTCTTCGTCATTACTGTATTTTTCTCTGTTGAATACCCCCCCCCGAAGAAGGCCGAAACATGTATGTTTCCACATCTTTGTATATTATTGTATCTAACTATAGTGCGGGTTTTGCAATGTACCTGGCGTTCCCTTAATTTTTTCAAACTATTTTATTTTGTGATACGTGATGAGGGCCCTGCTTATGCCGAAACATGCAGCTTGTCATTCCCGAGCTGTTCTGATCCACTGTCACACCGGCAAGTGTCACTAAATACTGGCTGCATCGAACTCGGTGCCTGTATATATGTCGGACTCCTGACGTCACTTGTACCGGGCAGGGAGCAGCAGATGTCTGTAGCCTCGTAGGTATGCGCAGAGGTTACTCCGAAACGCCGTCAAGATGTCCGGCGTCACATCGCACATGACGGCACTTCCCACAGTCACTGCTGAGACAACCTGCAGTCTTGTGCTGTTTGCTGATATAGTGGCCAGAGGGTCAGGGGTAGCTCGGTCAGTATAGTGACTAAGGGACGGGCTAGTCAGCCGAAGGATCTGGGTTCGGTACTAGGTAGGAGCAATGCCTGTTTTCTGTCCCACAGTGTTCAGGCAGGTCCAGTAGGCAGCAGTGTGACTAACTACTCACTATTTACTGCCTAGAGACTGAGACTGTGATGCCAGTCTGGGAATGAGTCGCTGAATTGGCTGATATAAATGTTCGCTTAGCGACAGAATACAGATTGGCGATTTGGGGGGGGGGGGGTTAGATTCAAAGTAGGAGAGAACTTGCATAACACAACGCTGAAGTACATCGTGCATGGCCGTTGACACGTGTGTTATGTCGTGTTCTGTGTGCTGAGAGATGGGCGTGGGATTGGTGTAAATTGCTATTTGTGCTGTGCTCAGTGTTACGGTGCCTGATAGAAGAGAGGATGGTATGATGTGTGTAGTTGTGAGCGTAGAACGTTAGCTGGTGGACATTATGAATTAAAGTTTAGCGATTTTGTATTATTATTTTGCCTGTTGTTTTGTATGGGTGTGAAACTTGGTCGCTCACATTGAGAGAGGAACGTAGGCTGAGGGTGTTTGAAAATAGGGTGCTGAGGAAAACATTTGAGTCTAGGAAGGACGAGGTGACAGGGGAGTGGAGAAAACTACATAATGAGGAGCTTAATGGTCTGCACTGCTCACCAAATATTCTTTGGATGATCAAATCGAAAAGAATGAGATGGGCGGGGCATGTAGCACGTCTGGGAGAACGGAGGTATGCATACAAAGTTTTGGTGGGGAAAACTAAGGGAAAGAGACAACTTGGAAGATCCAGGCATGGATAGGAGGATAATATTAAGATAGATCTTCAGGAAGTGGGATGTGGACTGGACAGAGCTGACTCAGGATAGGGACAGGTGGCGGACACTTGTGAATGCGGTAAAGAACCTTCGGGTTTCATAAAATGCAGGGAAAAACCGGTTAGCTTCTTAAGAAGGACTCTGCTGGAGTAAGTAAGTAAGTAAGTGAGTAAGTAAGTCGGTAAGTAATTAAGTAAGTAAACATGGATTTTGTACGAAAAAATGGAGGCTTTATTGGATCCTTGTAGCGTCTTCCCCGCGATGACGTGTCAGCGCAGGGCTACAGACTGGTGCAGGTGTGCCTGGACTTCTGTAGCCATTTGGTGTGGAAGGCTAACTTTAATGTGAATTACATTGAAACATTCAGCTCGTACCGCACAGTAAACACACCGTCTCGGTTATAAAAACCAAACAGTTAATGCTGTATAGGAAAATAATCACTGTTTGTTCTCATATCCACACAAAACACATAAATACACTGTGTGGGCAGAACGTAGAAATGTTGAATGTTAAAGTGGTGGTACATATAGTGACCGCTGGGCTACAGAGGGTTAATCTCTATTACAAAAATCAACCAGTTAACGCTATATAGGGAAATAATCGTTGTTTGTTCTCAGATCCACTCAGAGCACTTAAATACACTGTGTGGGAGAACGTAGAATTGTTGAATGTTGATCCGGTGGTACATATAGTAACCACCGTGTTCAGTAGAGACGATACGACGAGACGCGTTCTTTTCACCGTTTATAAAGCAAGCCAGTACTGTTCGGAAACCGTAGAACGCGTTCTGCGTGACGTAAGGCGCCGCTGTAGTGTGACGCCGCCCGAAGACGCCATTGAAAGCATCCATCATTGTCATGTCACTACGACGCTTGCCATTGACACATGCCGTCACGTCCAGTTCTGTACCAAATTTGGCTGATGTCAAGGTCGGAAATTTCAATGCAGTCATCTGGATGCACCGCACTTTGTTCTGCAGAACGTCGGCTGAATCCCGGGTCCTGGTACAGTCACGTCTGCTACAACGCGATAGTCACCTTCTTGTTGGAACTCGCGTTATAGAAGACCCCGTAATAAAGTTAGGGTCAGATCACCCAACCGCCGTCTTCTTACCGGCGTAGCCAACTGGCGGTACCGGAACTTTCGTAATAGCAGAACTGACTGTACCTGAAGCGGCGGAAATGTGTACAGTGCATGGTGTTTGATATGAATGTGTTCCGAGGTCTAGGATGAGTGGACCTGGAAGTAAGCAACCTCAATGGGCGTTGTCGCGGTAAGCAGTTTCTACGTGCCTGTTGTGTATTGTGAAGGTACCTGCAGGACAAGGGTTCTGTGTCTACTGGGGCATAGCGACGGACCGACGCGCTGCCCCGCGCTACCACCAGTCTGGAGGGTGCCGTGGGATCTTGCGAGGTGCCTGTTGGTTAGCGATCACTTCAGTGCTTGGTGGAGCTGTTTTTCCACTTCCCCATACGCTGTGTGCCACGTGCTGTAACACTCCTCCCCACAGGGTGTTTATACACCCCGTATCCTTGTCACTTGCACAGCATCTGCTGTGCTATATAGTAGTAGCCAATGTGCCTTGGTGATGGAGACGGACTGTGTTTTCCGTAAGGTGGTAGTGGAATTCATACGTAGGCATGTAATTTAGACGATTGTTAGTGGAAGGTCGTGTCGTGGCTGAGGCGATTATTCGCCGGTCTTCATTTGGGGTTTGTGGTGGACAAAGTGACAGTCAGTACTCCTGTTTTCCCCTGTCATTACCTTTCCACCAATGCTGCACATTGATCTTCGTCTTAATGTTGATCTTACCAGAAGGACAAGCGGGCGAAGCCTGGGAACCGTCAAACAAAGGAATGTAATGTGGTGGTGACGGTGGTGGTGGTGGTGGTGGGGGGGAATTGGGCGTGAAAATACTGTCGTGTAAATGTGAGTTTTCAAAGGGTTAATTAGACGATGAGATAGTTTAAGTCAGCAACAATAGAAGCAGGAGCAGTAGCATCAGTAGAAGGCACCCACGTTGCGGAGGAACATACCATCTGGTGCTCACTCGTCTGCCCTGCTACAGATGACAGCACTATGTTTCTCCATAATGCCTGTCAATTGCTACCAGACTACACGGCGTAGCGTCTCAGAACACTGATATTCCAGGCATGTAAAGGTAGCCTGGATTTAGCCGGCTGAGGGTACAATTGACGAAGAGCTTTGAATACGGTGGAAGATTGTCGGGGGTTTGTTGGCCGGCTGAATAACGTCATTATCTGAGTGGCGACGACAGCAGCAGAAACATCCCATGGGTTTCAGGGTCCAGATTTCGATTTCCGACATGTCCAGATGTTTATCTAACCTACAAAACGTTTAGACCGGCTGTGTGGCCCACCAAGCCTCCAGTTACATGGGCTTGTGATAGAGCATCGAACAGAGGATTGCCCGTGTAAGAGGCGCTAATTGTATCCACCCAGGTGTGTCTTTCGATGTGAGAGCTTTGTTGTTAACTATGCTGATTTTGGGGGTCGGAACAGTTCGATTAGCACGTTCTCAATTGTTCCACAATTCAGTAAAAGAAGTTTTGTAATAACAATTGTTTTTACAAAAATTCGCTACATGTTTCGGCCAATAAGGCCACCATCATTTAAAACTGTTACAAAAAATACACAAATGAAAGCTTCGCCTATTGATGGCCTTGTTGCCCAAAGCATGTAGCGAATTTGTGTACGTACAAATGGAAGTGTTTTTTGTAACGCAAGTGGTTGTGTTTGCTGGACTGTTCATGGGATTTCTGAGGCACGAAAACTCAGCGGCACCCATCTTCGAAGATTAATACGTTTTCAGTGAGAAGGGTGCTTGTAGCAGTGGGGGAAACCCTTGGTACTGTAGCCGAAAATGGGCTGATTTGTGTCCTTCCGATGATGACACGCATCGCTGGCGGAATGACTGTTCAGAGCAAAGCTGCTATGCTCGGGAAGGCTCGTCGATGTGCACCTCCTCCGCCAGAAGTCCCCCACGAACTGCCCAGGGATTGAACCCAGGTCCGCGTGGCGCAAAGATATCGCTGTCCAGGCCCAATGTTTTGCAACCAGAGTTCCGCAGAACGCTGTAAATGCCTTCGTGAGAAATTGTATAGGGTGTCCCACTACGTACCAAACCCGGGATTTCTTTAATAATTCTAAAACCAATGAAGATATTGCAACGAAACAGACACACACTACAGACACATTCCTCTTCATTTCTCACACAACGAACGTACTCCTGTTCAAATCTCGTTGCAATATCTTCATTGGTTTTAGAATTATTAAAGAAATGCCGGGTTTGGTAGGTAGTGGGACATCCTGTAGAATAAGTGAATGAATGAAAATTTATAAGTACGGCGAAAAATTGCAAATTTACCCCGAAATATCGCATGAACTTTTGTCCGACATTTGGCAATAGACGGAAATTCTCCGTGCGCTGTAAACCGTCTTTTTGTTTTGGTAAGTGAATTGTACTGTTATGTTGAAGTAAACTTTATTTTGATTTCATAGTTTCATATTTGTAACAAGAAGAATTCAGGTAATTCGGACAAGACACAACTGAATTCCAGTATTAACATTTTTTGGTTTGTAAATGCTTTTGTCGGTTCTTTGGGACATAAACATTTTGTATGTCCGTGCATGGAAGAAAGGTCTGAGCAGTGGGAAGGATAAATAGATGGGGTGAATGATGGTGCCACAAATGGAGTTGATTGTAAGGTAATGGGGGTTAGACATAGCTGCCTGAGATATGTGGGAGGCCATACGTTGTTGGCATGCATAGTGTTCAAACGTAGCAAGTGCCAGCGGTTGTCAGTCGATAGTTCCGGGAATCCACGTCAGCCTGTCGAAACATCAGCAGGTGTGACCTGCAGACGTCTCCAAGGTCGCTCACAGTGCTTACTTCCTGCACCAGTTGCGACCACCCGCCACGGTGAGTGCCTGCTGAGGCACGAGTCAGTGCCGAAGACAGTCCATCGGCTTTGTGAACGGTCTGTGCCTTTCCTTCAACGTCTTTGCAGGCATGGTGTGGTGTCTACCTTTCGGAAAACCACCGGCAACGGCCTCTGCTGACAGAAATGTACAGGGTTACGTTTGGGCGGCAAGTTTCACGAAGTTACACACTTGCTGGCTACAGTGACAGTTGTACAAGTTGCAATGTCACGTTGGTGAGCCAATGAACAGCCACTTAAATGCAGACAGGTTCGGTACAGCGCAGTCCTAGATCTGCTATACACAGTGCACTGGTCCACCGGATGTTGATGGTTCGCGGTGCCTACAGCTGAGCGCAGAAGGGTGGGGTGGGGGGGGTCTCGATTTTTTCTCATTTCAATTGTTCCATTTGACTCATACACGCAGACCTCAATCGAAAAGATAAAAATAAAGTTGTACTTCCATTAAGCATCACGTGAATGGCGGTACAGCTCCACGCTTTTGTCAGTGAGGCACTGGATGGCAGCGACTGATTAGTTGTCTTATGCTCCGGCCGCTTTGTCTCCGCGGAATGATTTGCTTTCTTGTAGTGGGGCTCTACGTGGGGCCCGGAACGGGTCTGAGCAAGGTGGGGCCGAGTTGAATTGCTGCCCCTGTTGGGAATTGAACGCCGCTTGCTCGTTAGTCCAGCCTCTCTGTCTCAGTCACTAGCAGACTGCAAACAGTTGCCGTGCACATTCGGCAACAACTCCGACAGCTTAGTATGGCGTGAAGCCTGATGGCACAGCTGCAGGCGCTACAGCTCTTCGCATTCTGCATACCGGACGGATGTAGCAGTTTCCCCCGAAGGCCATTTGTAACGGTTCTGTTTATACTGTAAGCCGTTCATGGCGTGGCTAGGCCTGTTTTTTCTCTAATTTGCTTCGGTTCAAGGCTATGCTTATCGGTTCTTGTCTGTTACGTTCTGTGGTTTTTGAGACCACGCTCTAGTGCGTAGTGGTCACTATACGTACCACCGGGTTTAACAGTCAGCAATTCTGCGTTCTGCCCACACAGTGTATTTATGTTTTTCGTGTGGATCTGAGAACAAACAGCGATTATTTCCCTATACAGCGTTAACTGACTGGTTTTTATAACAGAGACGAAGAGTTTTTGCTGCGCGGTACGGACGGGGTCTTTTATGTTAGTTTTGGTCTTTAAAAACGGTTCCATTGTTGAGACGGTTAGTCGCCGGCCTCTGACCGCGGATGACAGGATGCGATCCTACGCCAGTGGCGGACAAATGGGCACTGGGACAAGTTTTTCCCCGAGTAGTTGGACTCTCTCCCTGTCAGTTCCTTCCCACTATTTCTTCGTAGTCTTCAACATCCACGTGCTGGTCTTTCTAGAAGGCCAAAAGACGAAGCTTGAAGTGTTCGCAGAAATTAATACCGGGTTGGAAAACCGAGGAACATGGATAGAAAGTAATCTAATATGTTTTTGGTGTTCAAATGGTTAAGGAAAGGTGACATCACATCTCATCTGCAGGAACTTCATTTACAGCGGGATATAACTGTGTTTTTGGCGCGTTCGCAAAAGTGCGAAAAGCGAGTATTCGCTTCGTCATGTCTGTCCTTCCGTCCTCATGGAGCAACTCCTCTCCCACTGGACGGATTTTCATGAAATTTGATATTTGTGCATTTTTCGAAAATCTGTCAAGAAAATTCAAGTTTCATTAAAATCGGACAATTCTAATCGGTACTTTACATGAAGACCAATATACATTTTTGATCATATCTCGCTCATTTATTCTTAGAATGAGAAGTGTTTCAGACAAACGTTGTAGAGAAAATCAAAACACGCATTTTATGTTCAATAAATTTTTGTCCTAAAATCGTGCCGTTTATGAGATAATGTGGAAAAATATTGTATAGCCAGACAGGCCACGGATGACAATATGGCGCACGCGCATTGCATGCTGGATACCCAAGACTACAGACACACAATCAGAATATGTAATACTTTTGCTTTTCCACTGCAACAGTGGTTGCACGAACGCACCTTAATGTAACATTATACGTATATTGGCTCTCTTGTTCTGTGTCTGAATTGCATCCGTTGAGCAGTTTGCAGTACGGGTTTCACCAGTAGGCTTACAGAGTTTATGACCGTCAGTGCTGACCGTGCAATATCCTTATCCCTGGAGCACTTGTGGGCAATGTTCCTGGACATTGCGAGAGGAACGAATCGTGCTGATGTCTGTCATGGCTATGGGCGGGCTGTGGCCACCCTGCTACAGGATCTGGGTTCTTATCCGCGCGTGGGTAAGAGGCATCTCTGTACTGGATCACCCATCCTCCTGTTACACAGACCGCTCACTTATCTGGCGCAGCGCTGCAGGGAGTGTTGTGCCTCCTCTCGTCCTCGTGCCTGAATGACGTAGTGCATATTCAGCCAAGGGACAAATCTGCCTACACTGTACCTATCCACGGGACATGCTGTGGAAGCCACAGCGCTACGAACAAAACATTAAATCCTAGCTAAGTAAATGTAGAATTGTCCCTCTGCTTAATTCAGCGTCATGCATTGAAGCTGAAGAATAGATCAACTGCCTGCCTAATGAGGAATAGATCAACTGTATGCCCTCACGCGGTCTTTGCCGCACATTTGGGTGCCCGACGCCTAGGAGGGGGGCCTTTTGTACAAATTCGTTGCCGGCTGATCGGGCCCCAGAGCTGCTCTGTACGTTTTGAAAATCTTTGTCCTTGCCGGGGATCGAACTGTCGCCCTTTCCACAGTATAGTCGCTGCAGTGAGTGATTTTGTTTCCCAAATTAAGCCACAAAAGTTTGCGATTGATTATTGAACCAACTACCAATAAGCAAAATACAGGGTCAGTATTTAATCTGACAACTGTTGTTTGTCACTTCCTTTCGGCTCGCGTCTCGTATTAACGTAAACGACCGCCCGCACGCACTACGCAGTATTGGCGAGAATTGACAAACGATAGTTGTCAAATAAAATAATGACCCTGTATGTTCAAACGGAAGTGTTGCGTCCGGTCGGAGCGATGCCGGGCAGAACTGGGGCACCTGCTCCTGCCCGTATGCGGGCTGACGAGATAAGGCGTGTGCCGGGGTCAGCAGGGGACTTCGTGCGACGTGTGAACTGTATATCGTATTGATTGCAGTGTCGGAAATGTGACGCTTTGTCCTGTGACTGGAGGTTGCTTCACGATGCTGCTTCAGATGCGTAAGTTCCGTATGGTCGTGCAAATATGCAAGGTGCTGGACGGTGTAGGTTGGTCATTGTTCGGTCATGCTTCGGTTGGGTCTGTAATGTGGAAAAGAAAATAATGCTGCTGCTCAGGCTTGGGGTATTATCGCGGGGTTAGAGCGACCGGAGCGTGAGACTGACTTCACCATCTAGTGCCTTGTATAGAGTGAATGGCGCCCTACCTCCACTGTCCCTGTGTGTCTTCACGGCTTGACGAGGGCAACATTTTCTGTATCTTTTAAGGTGGGGGGTGGGAGTTAACAGCGTTGCCGAAATGAGGGGCCATCGGGCGCTATACTGGTCGGCGCGAATGCATTGTGTTATATGTCGGTCAGTTGAGTGAACTGGTGGTTTTGTGTATGGTTGCGTACAGCAGAACTCCGCTGTACAAACCGAGGGGCACTGGAATATGTTGTAAGGATGAACAAACCATCGGTGATCCAGATGACGTCATGACTCTCTGAGGTATGACGTCACCATACAACCACCACAGTTTGAAACCGAAGATTAAGACAGCGGGATTATAGGCGCCCACTTGGGCCGAAGAAGTCGCGTTTGTATTTGAACGCACAGTGCCACTGTTAGTTTCAATGTACGGAGATACGCGAGACAGTATCGGACATTGTGTTGCGGGTACTGGGCCACTGACAGTATCGGACACTACACTGTGGATACTGGGCCACTGACAGCATCGGACAGTATGTTGTGGATACTGGAACACAGAGAGTATCGGACAGTATGTTGTGGATACTGGGCCACTGACAGTATCGGACAGTATGTTGTGGATATTGGGTCACTGACAGTATCGGATAGTATGTTGTGGATACTGGGCACTGACAGTATCGGACAGTATGTTGTGGATACTGGGCCACTGACAGTATCGGACAATATGTTGTGGATGCTGGAATACAGAAGTATCGGACAGTATGTTGTAGATACTGGGCCACTGACTGGTTTAGAAACATCCCTAAATTCGAAACAAAAAGTCCTTTATCAAGAGGGTTGTAGGTCTGTTAACAGTGTGCAGTGTCGTTGGGCGTCCGTAGCACACGGCTGAGTAGCCCAATTACAGAGACAGTGAACCTGAGTACAGCGGTTGATAATTTAAAAACCTTACCAGAGGAAGCGCTGATAGTGGACAGCTACAGTGCGTGTGCTATCAGCAGACACACTGCACCGCGCTGACTGCCGAAAGCTGGCCGTCGCACACTGTGGCAGAGCGGCAGTGTTTTGTTGGCACGTCAGAAACTGCAGCGTGTTGTGACAGTTCAAACAGCGGATTACTGCAAGTTGCGCCAGAAGCCTGTCGACTGCAAGGCGTATTTGTGGCTGTGATGTGACAGCCGGGCGGTTCTTCAGCTGGTCAAGAATTGCATGTAACCCGAAGGTTCATTACCACATTCACAACAGTTCATCCTGTCCACCGCCTTTCATCTTGCACCTTCCAACTTCGATATTACAACTGTCCTTCCACCTACGCCTTTGTCCGCCAGGTTTCCCCAGAAAAACTCTGAGCGCATTTCTCTTCTTCCACAATACTTGCAACTTACCCCTCCCTTCTCGTTCCTCTTGTCATCACCTGAATAATATCAAATCATGAAATCCCTTATGATGGTATTTTCTCCATTCCCTTGTCACTTTCTCCCTCCGAAACAGTTTTCTTCCTCAGCACCCTATTCTCGAACACCATGCCCTGTCATATGACAGATTTTTACATGCATGTAATAAAACAAGCAAAATTATGTTAAAACACTGATACAATCCAATTCGCAAGATAAACACATCATTTCCCTCAACACACACATCACCCATTTTTATTGGTTGACAGAGTCGCTGTGTTTTCGGGCATTGCTATGTTCACGGCGTCATCCGCCGACCTGTCGGCGCCGGAGAGTAGGTCTGTATGGGATTTGTGGTGTACAGAGTTGCATTTGGATGGGGTTTGCTCGCAGTTTCTTTGTTTTCCCGTGCAAATGCACGAACTGCTCAACTTCCTTTCTTTGTTACGAACCCAAACATTCCACTGCCTACCGGCTTCCTTTTTTGTCTGTCCGAAGCCACTGCGAGCCTTCGGAACCACTCCCTTCTTCATCTTTGGGGCCCCAGTAAGGCTGAAATAAACAGGCAACAGTGGCGGGACAAATGCAGTTTGCTGACAGCCAACCACTTGAACACAGCCCTTCCAGCAGGCTGCTGGAAATCGCCTGGTTCAGATTCGTAATCGAAGTCTGTCTGGAGTTCTTTATCCCGGGGCTTTTAGACTGAGGTGAGGCGGAAACTCTTGGTCCTTCAGTTTGAAATTTTACAGTGAAATTGACATGCAAGAGCTCTCGTGCAGCTGGGCCCTAACACGGACAGGAATGCATTGACCACGAGATGGCGGTTGCAAATTTCACAAGAAGAAGGGG
>Ga0268261_10002634_pt1 | contig 12914 bp, 14 predicted proteins | sample TergutNc150P1_FD_190353 | JGI IMG/M metagenome (GOLD analysis project Ga0268261, IMG submission 190353) | Nasutitermes corniger P1 segment gut microbial community from laboratory colony in Florida, USA - Nc150 P1 (SPAdes) (version 2) | ecosystem: Host-associated > Arthropoda: Insects >... | reverse complement strand
CTCTGCGACGAGATGATCACTCGTCCAGAGGAGTCCTACCGACTGTGCTGCGTCGTTGTGTGTGATCTAGAAACATCAAGAATGGGTGCTCCATATATATATGACATTAGTCGCCTAAGGGTTAATCTAAAGCTCTAAGATAAAGTAAAAATATTACATACATTAATGCTTCATGTCTCTTTTTCTAATCAATAAGTCATATTGAATGCATTTTGTACACGGACTATTGGGGATGGTTGGTTTAGCTGAAGTGCGCATTTTCATGAGCATTAAAGATTTAGAACAAGGATGTGCAATGTTAAAGTTCCTTTGAAAGTCCTGTAGTTTCTCCAAAGCCAAAATCCAAGGTCAGAATTTAAAACAATTAGAACAGTAATAATGCAGACCATGGAGAAATATGTGTACAGACTTAAAACTGCCATATGAAGACTAATTTTAATACTGAAACTCAACTGTATTCCAAATGTTCCCCAAATTCAAAGATTTTTTCAAAAATATGAACTGTGACTTTGCATCTCCATAAAATTGACATCCATTTCCACAGACATAAATCTACTTTTTGCAAAGCAAAATGATCATAATCGTATGCCACTCTACAAAGACATAATTATTTGTTCCCTGTATTTCCCTAAATATGTACCATATTAAGAAACTTTCAAGTAAAATGACAACTATTAATTACCATATATTTAGAAGGACAACTACAGCAGGAGAGCAAAATATGTTGTGAAGTTCAGCAATTCAGTACCTCACTATCTATTTCATTGATACTTCAAAGTACAGCTGTGACTAAAACACAAAATAACACCAAATAAAGCTGTTCACATTATAGCCTCCATATTTGAAATCTTGTATAAAATAATTTTAAAACTGACACTGTCCAAACTTTGCTGTAGGGGGTTATTATACAACTATGTCAAACCAACATTTGGTTAAATCCAGTGTTCAAAAGGTTTTGAAAGCAAAACAAATATAAAACACACACACACACCCAAATGTATGGCTTGAAAAGCCATTTAAAGCCAATCAGAGACAGTAAATGCAGATGTGTATCTAGTGGGAAAGATGCAATCCCAGTTAAGCAAAAATAAGAAACATAACTTACCCTCCACGTTGACTTCTATGTCTTCGACACTTCCTGCCACATTACTGACAGTGAAAAAGGATGTTTTGCCAACTGCTGCCGATGACAATGATGGTCCACTCACTAGGATTTGATGTGGTGAATCCCCTTGGACATGAGCCAGGAAAGGAGAACCTGCATTCACAGTTTGTATATGCTACTGAAATATTTCATACTAAACTCACCTACATTAAGGGTTTTAAACTTTTCTTTGGTTGAGGACCTGGCACATGTTACCTGTCACTTCTCCATTACATTTCTGCACTCATAGAGCCTCCAATCAAGTGTCTATATCAACTCATAGCAGTTCCAAAAATTTTGGGTTTTTACAACAGTGACTGTTAAGGATACTGTTTCTGAGCTATGAGATTATGTTACATGATACAAATTTACTGATGTTCTGAAGCAACCTGCTGCCTACATTCTCAGGATAGCAGAATGTACTTCTGTCTTCTAATAAGAAGTTATGCCTTCAAAAATAAGGTGTAAGGCTGCAGAATAGATTCATTTGGCAGGTTTTTGAGAACACAGTAATAAGCTTTGGATTCCCAGAACAGGATGTTTACTGAACAGCTAAGTAACTACCAGCTGTTCAAAGAGCACTGTTCTTCACTGAATGACCAAGCAGATAAAAGACACCGTTTTATACATTTTCACTAATTTTCATGAGAATAATTTTCAATCTAAAAATGTTTTAGTTTGTGCTGCTTTTTTATGAATTCTTCCTTACCTGGCACACTCTCTTTGTTGAAATTTATGCTAATAACATGATCAGTAGGTTCAATAGGAATAAAACTAACAGCAAATCGGGCATTTCCCTGTGGATGTACTTGTGTAGGTATATTATGCCCTCGAGCACTAATAGTAATTTCTAGATTGCCTTCACCAGCCTGGCTTGCATCAACTGAAACAAAAATGACACAGTTATATACACCACTGTATGGCATAATTAAACAACCAATAAATTAATTTATGTAGTGCAGTGTGTATGCTGTAACTGCCTCCGCTTTATATCTGTAAGGATTCCCCCCCCCAAGTTCTTCAACAGACTCACACAGTTCTATAGATATGAATTATACGTGGGCAGTCCATAAAGAAACCGTACGTTTGCAATAGCAAGCCAACAGGCAAGTGCAGCATGCTCGCGATGGTGACGTTGTGTAGCGGGGACTTTAAGCTTTATTCTGACATGAGCAGCATCATGCCACATCAATTAGTCATCGAGCCACAACCGCTTGAATGAGCGTGTGTTTAGTACCCTCGGCGATTTTTTGCAAGTTGAAAAATGAAGGATCTTAAGGAACGACGCGTTTGCCTCAAATTCTGTTTCAAATTTGGAAAAAAAAACTTTTATGGAGGCTTTTCAGATGTTGCAACAGGCTTGTGGAGAGGATTGTTTGAGCCGTACGCAATATCACCAATGGTACCAGCGTTTCAAATAGGGCAGAATGTCCATCGAAGACGACTCCAAATCTGGAGGCCTTCCACATCAATGGACGATGATCACGTTGAGAAAGTGCTTGCTGTGATTCATCAAAATCATCGCCTAACTGTCTGTGAAGTTGCCTAAGAAGTAGGCATCTGTAAAATTTCGTACCACCTGATTTTGACCGACAAACTGAAGATGCGTCATGTTGCCGCAAAATTTTTGCCGCATCTGCTGACGGGTGCACAAAAATAGAACCATGTCACAGTCAGTCAGGAGCTGTTTGAATGTTCCATTGCCGCCCTACTTTCAAGATTTGGCCCCTGCGGACTTTTTCTTGTTCCCGAAGTTAAAATCCTCACTAAAAGGTTGCCGATTTCAGACGGTAGAGGAGATAGAAGAAAATTCGACACGGGACCTTCGCGCCATCCCACAAAACACGTTCCAGGACGCATTCCAGAACTGGAAAAAATATTGGCAGCGGTGTATCAAGAGCGGAGGGGAGTACTTTGAAGGAGACAAATTTGATTAAGTTGTATGTGAAGCAGTAAATTAAAAAAAAAAAAAAAGTTCGGTTTCTTTATGGACTGCCCACATACAAACATGTAGACTATTTCTCACCAGTAAACTGCAGAGTTTTTCCAACTGATCCTTTTGGTAGTGGTCCTACAAACACTCGCTTAGCATCATATGCTTTAGCTATAAATGGCGTGCCACTGACAGGATGCCCATTATACTCAACAGTAATGGAGTGTGCTCCAACATCTCGTGGTGTGAACTCAGCTGTAAATCCACTGTGGATGTTGCCTGTCACCTTGACTGGAACTTCTGTGTTAGGACCTAATATGGGGAAAATAATAATATAGGTCAATATAGAGCCTGTTACTTTGCAGAACTGTCAATTGCATGCTGTAAACTTGAGGAGCAGTATATATCTTAATGTTATCCACTATTATACATAAAGAGACTTGTCTCAAAATTAATAACTAATAGAAACTTAAATTAACAACATAAAATTTCCCTTCAGACCTTTCAAAGTGAAATTTATTATGGCATAATAATGCTTTATCAGTAATATAACTGCTCTATAATTGAAAATATCAACTACAGCAAAAATTCCATTCATCATTCTTGTATGCGTCATTTTCCCACAATTATCATTCGCCCTGTTAACATTCTGACTGCCTTTTGGAAACACAGAATGTAAATGTATGGATGGATAGATGTACATATGTACGTAAGTACATACGTATGTACATACTTACATACATATGTACATCCATACATTTACATTCTGTACATATGTACGTACGTACGTAGGTATGTATGTAAGTATGGACGTACGTATGTACAGAATGTAAATGTATGGATGAATGGATGTACGTACGTACATATGTATGTAAGTATGTACATACATACCTACGTACGTACGTACATAGGTATGTATGTATGTAAGTACGTACGTACGTATGTACAGAATGTAAATGTATGGATGGATGGATGTACGTATGTACATATGTATGTAAGTACGTATGTACAGAATGTAAATGTGTGGGTGGATGGATGTATGTATGTACATATGTATGTAAGTACATACGTACGTACTTACATATGTACATACGTACATCCATCCATCCATGCATTTACATTCTGTACATATGTACATACGTACTTACATACTTATGTACATATGTACATCCATCCATCCATACATTTACATTCTGTACATACATACATACGTACGTACGTACGTACATACATACATACGTACGTACATATGCATGTATGTATGTATGTACATACCCATGTGCTACTCAGAAAAAAAAGTGCAGCTTCAATGGCCAAACAATTATAATGAGCCAGCATAAAGCTACATCCACATCAGTGAACCAGATACAGACATCAAGCTGTCACCATGCTTTGCCCAATTCTTTGTTAAGAAATGAATAGTAATTAATAATTGATTATGAATGACAACAAAAATAAGAGAGAGCTTGTGCCATGTTCTAACATAACAAGCTCCTGTAGATGTATAAGACTAGGAAAATTCTTGAAATTTACTGTTTACCTACCAGTATGTAATATGAAAATACGTCATTTATCTAATATTTCATACATGTGGATTTCAGGCTTCCTCCATGGTATAAATTAAATTTTCACTCTTCAGGGATGTTACGCAGCACAGATTGGCATCTCATTTTACATGTGATTTATTGAATATTTCAGAAAAAAATGTGTTCAAATTATTTTACTATTTGGAATATTGCCTACTCCTCAAGGCTTTACACAGCTATTGAGTTAAACCTTAATAACGCAGTATATAACTTATGGAAACTTCACCTCTAACAGAGACAGCAAGCTCTGCACTACCGCTCCCATCAACACCCATGTGAAAGCGAGCTGTTTCATTCACAGGGATCAGCTCAAGGTTCCTCAATGTCAGTGACACCCTGCTTGTGTCAGAGACTGAACACACAAATGGACAACCTGAAACACACATAAAAATTGCACTACTCATATGTGAATGTTACACAATTTCTGCTGCATGTATAAGAATGGTAAACTTACAGCATTTACAAGATTATGTGATAAAGTTTCATTTGATTACTTTTATTTTCATGACAAAATAATGTGTCACCTTTGATTTACAAATAAAAAACTGCATACAGTAAAATGGAATAAACTGTTTAGAACTTTCAACAGTCAGAAATTACAAAAGTAAGTTAAAGATATTATTGATAAGTTCCACTACTAGTTTCCTACACATTTATAAATATGTGAACAAATGTTCTAGAATGAAAACTGTCAATCAATTTTGGAAACTACTGCCAATCTAAAGGTGGCCAGGATAGCAGTATTGGTATAGCAACTCACTACAGGCTGCATGGTTGAGGGTTTTAACCCATCCAGACTGGCCCCAAGAACCACCCAGCCTCCTTTATGATAGGTAACAGGGCTTTTCCTGGAGATAAAGCAGCCAGAGTGTGGCAATGACTATCCAATGCCTTTAGCACCAGGTTTGAGTATGGGTAAAGCTATACCTCTTCCTCCTCTCTGTGCCTGCTTGGTATGTAACATGTCAGCCTTTACCTTTACCCATTACCAACACAAAATTTCCATAAACATTAATTTAGTGACATTATAATTACTTGACATTTACAGCTGGACTGTAACAACTGGATACTTCTTCCAAAGTTTAAAGCTGCACAACACCGAGTACAAAGAGGTGGTGAGGGTATTGATAGAGCCAATAAAAAACAGTTTAACTTTCTTCATCAGATTATGACAACTGACCTGTAACAGTTTCTCCATTGAACTTTATATCAATAAGGTGAGGTTTCGTCTGTTCAGGTGTAAAGCTGACCAAACATCTGCCACCTCCTACAACCTGAACATGATTTGGTACCTCTCCTTCATTAATTGAAATCTCAAGTTGCCCTTCCCCTGCCTGACTTGCATCAACTGAAAGTAAATAAAAGAGTTACATCAGAATAACATGAGAACACATAATAATATCAGAAGAAAGTTCAACACAAAGAAGTTCCACACATATACTACAAATTTGTAGTTCATTTCAAATTTTTTAGTTATACAGCGAGTCCCAAACTTTTGTACATAATTCTTTCCTCAAAATGTGTATGAAAATTGAGCAGTAAACCCACGTGTTACAAGGGGGTTCCATTCCCATTGCTTACAACTACATAAAAATCCCCATGTATGGGCAACAAACAAAACAGCTGTACCAACAATTACAGTACTTTCAAGCATGAATTAAACCAAATGTAAATGTTAACCTTCTTGCCTTCACACGTCAAGCTGAGTCCCAAAAGTAACTGATTTTCATGCTGACAGCATCTTATCACCTTTCTCAAAGAAATGATCAAAAGAAAGCTGAACACTAGCCTTCTTCTTCTGTTGATACAGGAGTCTATAGCAAGCTGTATCCCTTTCAAAGATAACACGTACTTGCAAACTTCCCTCTACATTCATATCACATTCTTACATTACACTTAAGAATTTTTTGACGTGATCAAAGGTTTATTTCATTTATTTCACTGTTGAAGTCGTAGTTGGAGGACTTTGACAATCATCACTTTCGGCTTCATGTGGCCTCTTATTTTCCTCTTATATGTCCATGAGATTTTCATTTGACATTAGCTCTGAATAAGATGCAATTAATTCATCCACATCTTCAATGCTGACACCCACATTTAGTTCATTCATATGATAAACAACTTCCTTTTTCTCTTCAAAAGTCTCCTCAAAACCTTCAAAATCTTGCATCAAATCTGGGCATAATCTCTTCCAGCAACCACACATTGTGGATTCCTTCATTTAAGCCCAGAAGTCACAATAGTGTTCACTGCATTCCAGATGTTACATCCTTTCCAGAATTCCCTCATGGCAGGTCCACCTTCCCTGTCAGTTGCCCTGCTGGCATGGCTGATTACTCTTCTCATGCAGTACTGCTTGAAGGTAAGCTACAACTTAATGATCCATAGGCTGAATTTCACATGCTTGATTGTTAGCTGTGTGTGGAATTTGGCATATGAAAGATAGATTAAGAGTGACAATTTATAATGTACAAAAGTGCGAGTTGTATGAAAGTCAAATATCTAAAAGCCGAGGACTGTCTGTACAGAATTATTAACATGCTAATTTGAGACACCAGAACATGCACCTGACTGTTCACCTACATCTAGTGTTGAGGTGAAGAATATAAGGAGCTATTCTTACACTTTCCCACACATGTTTGCATTATATTTTACCACAGGCACAATTTTATTTTACTTTCTCTTTTAATAAGCAAAGCAATCCACTGACACTTTAACTCATGACTGCAAGTAGCTACTTCAGTCCATAATCTTAAAAAATAAAGATACAAAGGATATACAGCTGACTCAACAGACACTGAAATTCAGTTCATGAGGAGAAACAAACTGATAAGCATTAAAGAGAATATCCAGCATACACAAATATTTATTTATGAATCCAGCTTCCCATGGACATGCTTAGAACTGGAAAATTAACAGACTCCAATAATTCAAACAATTAAGGAAATGTTTTTCTTATATATCTTACATTGTGGTCTTGGTTATGTCCTGTTACCTCTAAACTGGCAAGGCTGCCCCACCACACCACTTCCAACATCAGTCACTCGAATGAGAGCACTGTTGTATACTTTGGCTACCAATGGACCAGCCGGAAGCTTCTGGCCAGCAACTGATACTTCCACCAAGTGACTACCAACTTCTGTTGGTGTAAACTCAACTCGAAATTCTCCAGCTTTTTCCTCCACCAGACGAGCTGTTACTGGACGTTTAGATGGACCTAGAATTTAAAACTCAACATTAAACTTCAATTTTAAAGAAAATTTCATGCAACACTACACAGAATTAGACATCATCATATAGTGACCTGTTCTGTATTTTGCATACACGTCACAACCAGCACATCCCAGTATATTCAATTTAAATGGATGAAATCAGCAGAAATTTTGGTAGTGCTATCAATAGTACCTTCAGTGTGAAACAGATACTATCACCAGTACTTTTAGGATTACTATTAACAGTACTTTCAATCTGAGAGTTCATCCAAAGGTTCCCACTTTAATGGAACCCAAATGTTCACTACCATGTTCACAAGAGATTTCTGCCATTGTAAGAATCCACCTTTTCAACTTAGTCTCTTCAGACTGAACTTAATGTCTTTTCCAGAGGTAAAGTGCCTGGGGTGTGAAGTTGACAGATCACCTCCATCTACTCGTAGCGCTAAAGTTAAGAAATAATACATCTCTATCTCTACTCCAATGTATGCCTTCACAGCATGGACTGGGGTAAATTTCCCTTTTTCCTTTAACTCCCATCTGCCTGTACTACAGGCAAGTGAGATATAAAGTATAGGCCTTACAGTTCACATATTTATGAGATCATACAATTAAACCTAAATTGCCATATTGGATGATGCATACCCAGAAGCAAGAATTAAATTTTATAAAAGTGACTAAACAAACAACTGCTTATTAAAAGTGTAAGTAATTTGCTGCATGTAGGCATGAGGATGAAAGTGTAACTTGGAAGTAAATAATCCCTTAGAAAACTGTAAACTATACAAAATCATTAAAATGTCTTACTTATTATCTGTACATCAATGTCATTGTGGCTAAATCCAAGTGCACTGAGCTCAAACACAGCAGTGGTTCCGGCTGCCACTAACCGGACTGCATCACCCAGCACTGCCATCTTGGAGCCCGTCATCACTCCCACCTGCCACGGGCTACCTGCGAACATAAAAGCATGGTTTGCTCTTACTGCAAGTCAAAGAGCAACTGATGTCAAACAGATGAGGTCTCCAAACCGTTCGGATTGATGTGGCCTGTCACTCATAAAACAAGTTCTTCACTTATTGGATGTAATTTTCCAGTATTTTGCCACTCACATATTTTGATTTTTGCACATGTTTAACAAGTTCAGGCAAGAAGAGATGAACAATACATGATCATATGTCATGACAGTAAGACTCAGGTTACCACAGTTTGTGTAAAATTTAGGCTTTTGAACTACTCTAATGATGGTGGAGGCAAGCTCCCCCAAATTGCTGGTACTTATATACCTCTCTACATGTTATGATGTCTAAGAAGACTGAATCTTTAGTGTCAGAAGTCATTAACATTAAATTTAAATTTAAATTTAAAAAGTCACTGCTTTACTGCAACCAAGATAGTGAGATACAACAGAAAGCTACAAATTTATAAAGATTTTATATCAACAAGAGAATGTCTTCGACTTCTATGACATATGGTGGCAAATTTCACTATCTGTCACATACATTTTCATTCTTTAAAGTTGTAAAAATTATATTACCCACATTCTATAGGCCAATTATGACACTCCTCTATTTTTTTTGGGGGGGGGGGGGGGGCTGGGTTTTGTAAGGAGTAGCGAGAATTGTCAATTTATCTTGCACTGTAATAAATGTTAGATTAAATACTTGATGTCATGGTCACCAAATGGTGAACAAAACATTTTAAGCTTCTTGAATGTTTTAAATAATTGAAATCACAACTGTTTTTTTTTTTAATTTTCGAATGTACCTTGTGACACAAGTTGAAACGTCCCATATATGACAGTACCGACTTCAAAACTCGAATGTTGCAAGATTTATGACGATTTTACTCAATCAGTCCTGCCTAAAACCATGAGCCTGTCATAAAATATGAAATGACCATCTCCTGTCCTCCTGATTCATAATAATCGTAACTTCTCTTATTGGAATCTGTATGTACTACATAGTCGCTGAATGTTCTAAGGATATCAGTTTTCACATTGCTAAAATATTCCTGCAATCTGGTAGCATAATTACACACAGGGCGATAAATTATAAACGAGATGACATTTACTGCCAACTGAAAATATCTACAGTTTTCCATGAAGTGTATTCTTTATACGTACTTACAGCGGTTACAATACCATATTTGGAATGCCTGCCCATTGGTTACACCCCCGTATGCGCGAACCGTACACTACAAGTCTACGTATGCACATACGGCGTGCCTATCTGTTTTCCGGATACGTGTTAAAATAATCAAGTTCTGCTACTACCGATACTGTGACTGATACTGCTACGTGGAGCAGCGCTCAATTTTAAAATAGCCTTAGGGCGGCGACATGCCTCCGCACATATTGACAACTGTCTCTCCTCTATATAAAAGAAATTCTAAAAAACATACCTGTTTGTGTTTAGAAGTTCGGCTATCTCTAAAATGTTTACAAACACTTCACAAGACGGAACCCGAAAATAGTCTGCACTCCGAACGTAACGAACACACACCTCTTCGCAAGAATGAGAACTCTAGACAACTTGAGAATACGTTCGTGACGTCACATGGGGCATTGTTGCCAGACACTTCACATTCCAATAGCTTCGGACATAACCAGCCGCAGAATGTATGAGACGTTACGCAGGTACGGCAACTATGGCGTGTAAGTGATCGAGGCCGCAAGTAGGTAGAGAACAGCGACAGGTACAGTCAGGTGAGAAAGTTTCGGCCGGTAAGATCGTTCGTATATGAACACTACCTTATCCCTGTTCTTTGAATATTGTTGTCAATATACACGACGGTGGTGTGTTGTTAAGGACAGCACTTCACCTGGTAAGAAATAATACGTTAGCTTCTTTTTTTTAACAAAGACTTCCCTTGTCAATGTACGTAAAAGAAAGAAAATAAAATGGAATATCACATTAGAGAGAATGGTCACCATCTTTACTTCCCAGTAAACTTCAAATAACTATAAGCAATAATTAAAAAACGAAATTTTGAGTGAATGTGTGTCTTGTTCTGGCGTTTAAGTCTCCTGTCACCCTCTTCCCAAATTCTCGTTTTAAAAAACACTATTGTTTTGTAAAGAACGAAATTTCAAACCTCTGCCACACCTTGGGAAGTCGTAATTCATTACAACGCGAAAAGTAATTGGCGTTATTTTTGTGGCGTTTTTTAATCTTGTTAAATAAGAGACTTACGATTATCAACATAATCATTATTACCACCTTGATCAACAGTCGCACCTCATGCTAAGTATTTGAAAGACTAGTTATATCCAGAGTTGGAGGTAGGCGGTGGCAATAAAAACGCGTACTTGTAATGACACATGAATATTACAGAACTAATTTAATTAGTAGTAAAGCGAAGTAAAATCCATTAAATTTGATGCATTGTGTTCAGACTGTTACCTGCTGCATCTTTAAGTTTATACTGGTTAAAAGGCAGTTTCGAATAAATGCAGAAAGTAGCAGTGTTATACACAAGTTCTTACGGTTCTGACAATATGCCATTCTAGGAAGACGATCGCATTGTTATAGTCGACCTTGTACTAAGGAGGTTAGTAGGCTAAAGTGAGCATCAGCCAAGACAGTTTCTTGAACATATGGAGTCAATGACCAGGACAGTGAGTTAATGTGTAAGGTCCACTGGTAGGCCTAATATTTAAGGCAACGTGTCACCATATCTCTTCTGTGAATATGTTATGTAAGTGAAGCATATAGTTCACATACAAATCGTATCCATACGGGAGATATGGCGACGTTATAAAAGAAGCTGGGATTGTGTAATCGATATAGTGACTAGACTATGAGCTGGAAGGTACGGGGCTCGATTACCGGAAGGGAGAAGGTATTTTTCTCAATGGGTAATGGGGTGTCTTTCTCCGGGGATAAAGCAACCGGCGCGTACAGCTGACCACTAAAATCCATGTAGTTTTTAGGTTAAGAATGATTGGAACTGTACCTCCACTCACTCATAAGCCTTCGTGGCATGCACTGGGTAAACTTTACCTTTATCTTACCTGAATCATAAAATGATCTGTGGATGTAGACAAGTTGTTATGGAAATAGCTGATCGCATGAAAAAAAAAATGATATTCGGAAATCCGAGTCATGGAAGACCATCCATATAATGCGAACTTTGTTGTAAGGTCTGATCACGCGGGATACAACGCTAGTGCTGACAGTTTTAGACGGGTGCACGTTGCAATTCGCGCCATTGCTAGTCTTTATACGGTAGGCATTTTATGTTCCAGTAAAGTAATCTAACGCGGAAGTACGTGCAGACAAGATTCCGATCGTCTGGACTGTGATTCTGCGTCGCTGGGGAAGTTCTTGCGAACTTTCCTACGCAGCGTCGATTGGAGACTGCCCAGCGACGCAATGACACACCCCAAGAAACCAGCATTCTTAATTACGCCGCTGCGAAAATCTCAAAACTTATAATAAAATTCCTACTATATATTTTATGTTTCATTCTACAGCATTCAGTGGGCACCGGTGTGCTCTCCCGGGGCTAAAGAGGCCGGGGCGTGAAGTTAATCACTCACCTATATTTAGTGCTAAGGCTAACAGTGAGTAGAGCTACGCCTGTATTTCTGTATGAGCCCCCATGGCATGGGCAGGGGAAAGTTTAAAACTTTTTCCACAACAGGTTGCCTAGATCTGTAAAAGTACCGGTGCAGGTTACGGTAAGACCAGTTTAGGTTATGCATAGTAACAACACAAGGTGATAGAAAAATGGAAATCGCAGTTACAGACAAAAAAATTACAAATTTCCTCTCAAAATAGAATTAGCTCCCCTGGAGACTATGAAGAAGAACCAAGGAAAAACAAGAAGTGTTACACATTTTGAGTGTGTGTGTCTGTAGCCCAAGGTATCCAGCATACAACACACATGCGCCATATTATATTGCCATTTGTGCCCTCTCTGATCTCTACGTATTTTTGCACATTATCTTATAAACGGCACTATTTAAAATAAAACGATATTGAACTTAAAACTTGTGTTTTGATTTTCTCTACGGCTTCCCCCCCCCCCCCCCC
>Ga0268261_10002633_pt1 | contig 12915 bp, 6 predicted proteins | sample TergutNc150P1_FD_190353 | JGI IMG/M metagenome (GOLD analysis project Ga0268261, IMG submission 190353) | Nasutitermes corniger P1 segment gut microbial community from laboratory colony in Florida, USA - Nc150 P1 (SPAdes) (version 2) | ecosystem: Host-associated > Arthropoda: Insects > Digestive... | reverse complement strand
GTGTTGTCAGGTAGAGGTCTCTGCGACGAGCTGATCACTCGTCCAGAGGAGTCCTACCGACTGTGCTGCGTCATAGTGTGTGATCTAGAAACATCAAGAATATGTGCTCCATATATATATATATATATATATGACATTAGTAGCCTAAGGGTTCACTAAATACGCAAGAAAACAACGGTACGTCTAATTTTAAAATTAAAACGTGCCATACGCTGAAATAACAGGTTCCAAACCTTCTTAAAATAATCAAAATAATGAAAACCCTAAACCTACATTAACTGCAATAATTTGAACTAAAATGCATGGATCTCGACTTGTAGCAAACTGCAATTGCAGACAGCACTGCACTGAATTCTGTCATGCAAAACAGCCTCTGTACTGATGTGAGTTGTCCAAATAAGACTGTATTTAGACCCAACAGTAGAGGAAGGTGGTCAGCATCACATTCCAGCTGTCTTTAAATAATGTGAAGTGTTACCACTACCATCAGACCCACAGCTATTCTGCATTTTACACCAGATGTACAACTATCCAAGTCTCCATCACTCCCCAACCATGGGTATTAAAACTTTTTCCCACACCTTCTTGGTAACTATGTGATGCAGATCTGTCTTTAAAAAAATATACAGTTGCTCAGTCTATGAATCCCCCTTTGTTACGCTTGAAAATTCATTACCATCTTCACCAGGGCCCACAAATGAAAAACATCTCAAGCCAGTTTAATCCAGGCCACACCTCCTACCACATACTTCTACTAACCATTTTAATATTATCCTCTAAAGTATGGCTAAGACTTCTATATAGCCCCTTCCTTTAAGTCTTTCTATTTAAAATTTTGTATTCATTTCTTATCTCCTGTATTAATAACTCACAATAACGTTTTCATTACAGCTTCTATGCAAATCTTCATTGATTCAGTCCCTGAGGTCTGATGTTCTTGTGACAGTGATTATGAAAACTGCTATCAAGTGTAATGTCATATTAAGCAGTTACATGAACAGCTACCAATGTTTTGGAGAAACAAACTGGCTCCATCTACACGGCAAAGGAGTTCTTAGTTAACTCCCCAAACCTAAGGTTCAGACAGCAGGTTCCTCCAAGAAACTGGTACTGTCTATAAACTAAACATTACATCCCACAACAAAATAACGTTCAAAATCACCCATACTCAATTTGCATAATTTCAGCCTTCTGCCACCGTGTAAATGAGGTCTTCACCCTTTTGGGTTATTATGCAGTGTTGACTGGCGGTTTAGCCACTGACATTTCATGACAGCCTATTGGTTGAATAGGCAGTGTACAATGCATGCCTGACACTTGAAGATCAGAAAAATTGGCTGTCCCGAAAGGTCGGACCGCTTGACCCTTTAAGATGGGACAGACAGGCTATCGCACGTCAGCCACTAACTACCAATCAACGCCAGGTCTGCCTGACCCTTGACGTAGGGACCAATACGCTGTCCTGAAATGCTGTAACTAACAATCACCACCACATTACATCCCAGAAAAGCAAAGACCATATTCAATTTGCAGATCCAAACTGTCAAACATGGTAAGAAAAGAAACTCAGAACCTAATGACAATATCCTTGAAAGATGTCACCACAGGTGCGCAATTTCACAACCAGCAAATCTATCCATGTCATAGCACACAAAATGCCAGTACACTGATGGATACTATATCTTAAAAACTGACTATATGCAATATACACGATGCATTTAATTAATTTCTTTTAACTTCAGCTGCTCTCGTTTCTAACTTTCTTGTTCCAAAATAAGACTTAGAGGATTCATAACTACCCTGGAAATGAGCCCAACAATTAAAATAACACAATGCACATCCACTACAGTGTTCTAAAGAAATGAAGAGATTTTGCATTACACATAAAGCAAGCTAAAAGTATAACCTGTAAATGCCAAGGCTACTTACATAAAAGTTACAACATATCTTGCAAACAGCTTTATAATTTAAGTACACACATTCATGGTAATGGACAGCAATATGCTTAACAATGAAAAACACCACAATATACCAAAGTAAACCACCATGGTAGCTACCGCACCTTCATTAGGCATGTAACAGAACAATAAATTAGAGATTTATAATTACCCAGGAACTATATAAAACCACTATATCACACACGGTCTGTAGCATATGCCTCCATAAGCTCATCTATCACAAAACTGTGCAACATTTTGGTTTCATTTACACTTCCTAGATTTGATATTAACTTACTGTCAGAACCTAAAATACTACCAAATACTAAATACATCACAAACAGATGTGTCAGTAAATGAAGTCAACTACATCACAGCTATGAAGGAAATAAGTCACATTCAACTAAACATGAACTGTGACATTCCTTTTGCTATCACATGTCTCCTAAAAAAAATGTTTCAAAACTTCATGTTGTATCCACAAATGAAACTATACCAGAATATAAGAAGTTAACCCCTATACAGCTTTTTCTTTGTATTCTTATGATGCATGTCCTCTACTGCATTTTATTAAATTCAATCTTTTTTGCATCACAAATGTATCATAAAATCAAAACATCCAGTTCCAAAATACAATTCTGGATCATAGGGCTGAAATTTTTAGTAAGAATAAGAGGTAGCCGACATATAACAAAAAAAATGTGCTCACAATAATATTACCAACGTTACTAGTTCACGACAAACACACAGCCCAACAAAAATGACATGCTGTATATTTAGTCTTTACTGTACTATGAGTAATTAATGTGTCATTCATCACATCAAATCAATCCTGTGCTACAATTACGTATTGGCATTATTCCCTTCATTACTACAGTAACTACGCTTACGCCAAACTACTCATGTTTATACATGTGATTATTATGCAACCCTTATTCCAATGTGATTAAGCTTCCTGATGCCCGAATGCGTTATTTTATCGACATGCAAACTCACGAAAATCTTCACATAATGTCAAAACAAAATTATCACTCTTAAATACGTGGGTATGTTACTGAATCAACCCTTCTTCCCCTCCTACTGAATAAAAAACATACAAACAAGGCCATTATGGTATTTCAAGTAGCAGAAATTGACGTATACATTCAAGACAATCAAATTAAACTTGCTCAAATCAATGTTTGTACCACACATCATTTCACCACTACGAATGCCAATCTAATCTCTGTAACACTTCATACAATCAAGAGACGCACAGTATTTACATCCATTCTCCATCCTATTAGCTGTAAACTTCCGGTTGTTCTACTCTTTTAGCAGTAAAATACTGTACATTACCACGAACTTCACACGCAACACACAACTGCGTAAGATGAAAGCATATACTACCTATTAAGGGACACATTACAACATAGGCTCACAATCTCATTCACATAAACAACAAAAATGTTTACCTGAAACCTGAACCAGTTCCATCATAAACACACAAAGCTAAACAAAATGGCGATGAATAATTGGTCAATGGATGAAAGGTGACGTTGAGGACAGCAAGCATGGAGATCAGCAGTCCACTTCCTTAACTTTTTTGGGGCATTCTGCTTCTCACGCCTGGCACCTACTTTAAGTTTCACTCACAAGCGTTCATTTTGTTACATGCCAATTATTTACTGGCCGCATAACATCGCAACGTAAATTACTGTTTCAATGATACCCCCAGATGTCACTCTCCGATCCCACCGCCATCGGAACAGGATAACCAACATCACGAGCATTTCATCACTAGACCAGATCATTGACACGCAAACCACGTTTCTGTAATAGCAGTCGTTACTACACGCCAGAATAAAGGACAAGAAGAAAGTATGCGGGGAAACTATTAAAGGAAACACCTGTTAGCATTGTGTAGAATGGAGGACAAAATTTTACACCGAATGGGAATCAGAATAAAACAACTGTCACGTTAGCTACCGGTACAGGTAAAATTCCGTATTTCAGTTTGAAGCTCGCAAGTAAAGTAGACATATACAGCGATGTAGAGGATGTCGATATGCAGCTCTACGCAGTGCCGCAATTATGTTTTCTAGCGCCCTGGGCGATTAATCGCAATCACCGCCTGTAACAGAAATTATGAACTTTGAGCAAAATTACGATTATTTATTGAATTTCCCGTTATTTGTCTCAATAGTTTAAAAAGTGCTGAGCGTAAATAAATAAAAATATTTTATTTAAAGTATTCAGTTTGCTTCCCAACGTGCCGCCCCTCGGACTCTAGCGCCGGGGCAGTAGCATCACTTCCCCCCCCCCCACCTACACCCCTGGCTCCACTCATTCTTAACCTCAGGAGTGGTTAGAGATGAGTGGTCAGCTTCACGATCCGTCAGTTGTGCCCCTGGGGAGCACGCCGGTACCTATTGAACAGGAAGTTGGGTGATCCCGACAGTCCGTCTGGACGTTTTGAAAAATACAAAATTATCTTGCCGTTGCCGAGAGTCAATCCCCTGGACGTCCTGCCCACAGCCTGGTCACTACACTGACTGAACTATTCCGGCTTCCCCTTTCATAGTACGATACACAAAACTGTATAGACAAAATCCTGGCGAGAGTACTAAATTGGCTGGTCTTGTAAATCGTGAGCTAGGCTATATTTATTTGTTGTCAATGCGGGTTTATTATTTTTTTTTATCATAGTAGTTTTCTTCTACTGTGGCTTACTTCCGACAATGAGGTCGTTAAATGTCACTACAAAGCTTGGTGACTGACGACAGCTCACAGTACGCCTTGAAGTATGCTGTGAGTTTTGAACTGACAACGAGGCATGATTGCCATCATTGGTTAGAGTCTCTGACCTGGATGATCTGTGCTCTGACCTGCGTGGTTAGACCTGCACGTCGTCTGGGATGTAACTGGCAGTTGCAATAGGCGTGGGTTGTTTAATCTAGCACTGCAGATTAAATATGGCGAACTTTTGCTATTATTCAGTTTACCTTCAAATGTCCAATTTCATTCTGTTTTGTGCGAGGTTATGAAATTGGTAATTTATCTACGTGGTGAGGAAAATGTTTTACTTTGCGGGAAAAATAAATTGATACAAAAAATTGCACTGGGGCTTCGTAATGTGTACTCTTCACATAGTATTGGGTTGATTAAATGTAGGTGGATGAAATGGGTGGAACATATAGCACGCGTGGTAGAAATAAGAAATTCCTCCGAATTTTGGTCTGGGAATCGTAGAAGAGACTTCTAGAGGTAACTATGCGTAGATTAGTGAACAACATTAAAACAATTATTACAACGGTATGATGTGAGGTTCATTGTGTGGGTTCCACTGGATCATGGTGAGGTCCAATGTTGGGTTTTATGAGAACAGAGAAACTTCGGATTCCATAAAGCTGGTACTTTTTTTTTTTTGCACCACGTAGTTAACCGTTTCGTTTGAAGTACATAGCAGCGACCGCACGCTGCGTTAGAAGCGAAGAGTAACACACAAAGAAAATGCAAATGAGGAGTAGGTTACAGACAACCAGTGTCTACTGGAGCTTGTGTAACTGAACAAAGCTGAAGGAAAGACCTTGCTAGAGAGTAGTCTTATTGCTACACATGAAATTCATTTACTGGAACATCTAAAACAATTAAACTGTAACAAAATGATTATGTTGCTGTATGTACGTATACCGAGCATTCTATAAAACAACGTAGAACAGATTAAGAGATATTTTGTTTTTAAGATACTCGTCTTGTTTCCACTGCATGATAAGCAGCATATAGAGCTTTGGGGGAAGAGACAGTAGACGCTAGACCATACTAGACTGGTAATAATGGAGTAAGCCTGGTTGTTTTATATATATAGGTCAGCTTGACAATGGAATTTAATGGCAGATTTAAGACCGATAATGAGTAGTAAGTTTAATATAGTAAACATTGCTAATAACAAACTGGCAACTAAATAATAATGATAAATACACATATGTTACGCACCAACGTTCATAAATTTGAAACTATAATGACATATTTACAAATCTACTAAAATATTGTGTAATAGTAGGGTAAATTCCATGTTAAATATATTCTTGCTGTCACAAAATTGAATCCACACACACACACACACATACATACATATATATATATATATATATATATATATATATATATATATATATATTTGTATCAGTTAGTGGGAGAAGGATGATCTATGCACAAGCGACCCAATACAAGGACCTGAATATGAAAGACAAAGATGAACAAAAAAGACGATATGGAAACCTATTCTGAGTAATAAGCAGTTGTGGTGCATACTAAATTTATGTCTCAGAAGTGGTTCGGTCGAAGTGGTGCTGATGTTGGCAGCACGGCAGCAGGTGTCTCCGGAATTGGGTAGCGCCGGAGGTTGCTCCCGCTCAGTGAAAATGCCATGTCCAGCACAGGGGTGACCGATCTTTTCAAAAAGCGAATCACACGAAACAGAAGGACAGAGGTATCTGGAAACCAATAAATGTCAGTGGTATGTATTGTGTGATTCACAAGTGAGGGGAAAGTTTCTTCATATATGCACCATGCATGTTTTTCTGTAGTAACTGAATAGTAATTTTGTTATTCAAGTGTTGGTATATCAGCCATCAATAATACATCACCACTGTGATGTACAGTGGTATTTTAGTTCGATTCCGTAAGGTTTGAGCGGTTGTCGCGAAGATGCATGATCCGAGTGAAAGGAAGTATGAAATAGCAAATAAATTAGAAAGGGTATGCTAGTTTTATTTGACAGTATATTTGAAGGTTTTCTATCCTCAAACATAGCGTAATTTAATGATACATATTTTTTCTCTGTGGCGCTACAGCCCAACTCGGGGCCTAGGCTGCCTCGTTGAGGTTTTTAGATCACGCACACCCACCTGGTAATACTCTTCTGAACGAGATCTGAGCTCGTTTCCAGCCCGCTACCAACACAACAAACAAAAAGAGAACATCCATGCCCTCAGCGGGATTCGAACACGCGATCTCAGCAATCAAGCGCCTTCACAACTACGCTGTAGACCGCACGGCCAATTGGATCGGCGGTGATACCGTACATTACCTTACGTTTACTGTCTGTCTTCAGATAAAATTTAAATGCTAGATCTTACCAAAGAACATTGCAACCTATTGGAAGTGTTTTATATATATATATATATATATATATATATATATATATATATATATATATATATATAAAACCATGCTTACCAGTCACCCACCGTTCTTTATTTTACACCTAGTTAAGCGGCGACCATATGTTTCGACCTCTTTTATTATGTCATCATCAGGTCTATGTATTTATAACCATTAGAGGAAATTAGAATACATATGTATATTTGTTTGGTATTATCAGAGGAGTTGAGATGTCACCTTTTAATGATGTCATATACATGTTTTATGTAAAATTGTATGAATATATGTGTATCATCATAACTCATCATAGTGTCATTAATATGTGAAAAGATTAGTGTTTTTAACTGGATGGGATAGGTTTACTTGTTGTATACTGTTATGATTATTTCTGCATAGGATTGTTGTCATCTGTGGTAATGTTGTGGTTGAGTGTTTTAGATGGAACCATGTGATTTGCTGTTTTGGTTATATCTACGTGTATTGTCTAAAGATTTACTTCATACATAAACTCTGTGTGATACGCACAGGAGAATTTATATGATTAGGTCTTTGTAACTCATACCCAAAATTTGACAAATCTGATAAGATATGAATTTGTCAACAATACATACATATATAACTATAACTGGATCACTTGTCCCCTGTAGAACATTCACCCAAAACACCCCTGTGCAATGCTAGTAGCAGAGGCATGTAACATGTAAACATGTTACATCCAGTGTCAGACATCATTCACATCACAAGTTTTAGTGAACAGAAGTGACATGACACTGTGACAGTGGTTATGATGATGTATAGTCATATAACTTTATGTAATATATAAATTACATAGAGTTTTATATATATATATATATATATTGATATAATTTTTTTTGGCATTGTAAAAAGGGTGAGATCCCAGCTATCTTCATAATACCAACTAAAGTTAGATAAATATTTTTCTTTTCTCTGATGGTTTTGGAGATACTGGATGATCCAATGAAGTGTGTCAAAACATGTAGTTTGTACTTTCAGCTGTTCATATAAAAAAAACAGAAAGAATGCTGTGTTGACAAGTGTGATTTTCCTTGTATGTGTGCAGTGTAACAGCAGGATGATGTAAATGTAGAAATTGTGTGAAAATGGTACCTCTGTATTGCATTTTACATCGAGCTAGTGGTAATGAGGGATGGATATTAATGTTGTATCACAATCAGTATGAAAAGATAAGGGGGATAATAATAGAAATGAAGTACAAGAGCCCTGTTATAATGCAGGATCATCCTATGACTATAAACTGTATGTGACTGAGGAACTGTTTGCCTTCCATGAAGGATGAAACATAAAATGGAAGTGGTTATGGGCTTTTAAATTACATTTTCTGTTTTGATGTTGATGTGACTGTATTTGTATTTCAGGAGCTGAATAATCTAAACTTACTGAAAGAAAGGGTGAATCGTAGTAGTCATCTCACGAAGGGAATGGTTGGTATTTTATCATCATTCGAACATCGTTTGGCTCGTCTGGAGGAAACCATTCTTCCCGTATACAATGAGACGGGAAACTTACAGCGCCGAAAAGAAAGTATCCTTTCAGTCAGATCAAATTCAGTTTATTCCTGCATGAATGTTGAAATTATTTACCACTGAAATGAGGGAAAATCCCTTCAGTCAGATCAAATTCATTTTATTCCTGCAGGAATGTTGAATGTTACCACTGAAATGAGGGATTATGTGGATGTGGTGCCATATGCTTAGTAGCAATTGTTTTGATATTTCATTATAGCACTGGTTTTTGAATTTCTAAACACCACGAATTCTTTTTACTGTCTGTCTCGTATAGAACACATTACTGTCACATAGTTTCACGTAAAAGTAACTTCCTACACTTGGCTTTGAAGGTACTAGCTTTAAATCTTATTATGCTGCTGCATATACTAAGATGCTGGGTTTTCACGATATAACTTCCACGTGAATATTGGAATAATACCTTGAAGTAGGCCATAACTGCTTCCTATGAAATGCATTCATGCCATTCATGGTCATCTTCCTGTCCCATTTAATGCTACTAGTTGTACCCATGTGAATGGTTCGTGAATTGAAACAGTGAAATATTTAATCAACAGAGTTTTATTTGTGTATTCTGAACCTTAAAGCACTTGTTGGTATACAACGTTTGATCTTCTTGATCATTTTCTATACATAGTTGATGCCCTTCAATAATTGTAATACTGATGTTGTCAAATGAAGAGGACTGGGTAAATACCACATACAGCTAGCCATGGGGAAAAACAGACGATGGAAGATATATTCCAACACATTTCAACATCTGTCGAGCCTTGTTGATTGTTATAAAAATGTAAAGCAATCCCCATACAGGGCTAGACAGGCCCTGAGGGTTGCAGGAGATTGAGGCTCCCAGATTTCAAGACAGTTGGCACATGCAGGTGGTAGGGTTGTCATTCCTATGCACTGGCTGCCTTTATCTCCGCAAGAAATATTCCTGGTACTCATTTCTGTTGCAGGTTGAGTTGACTGTAGGGTCATAGTGTGGCCCGAAGGTTTATGTAAATGAAAAATTCCAGTGACACCATTGGATATCAAACCTGTGACCTTCCAGTTTGTAGTGCAGTACCTCAATGAAATGCGCTCCCATGTGCTCCTGTTGATTGTCTTAAGAAACACTGTTTTGATTGGGAATCTCATTTTCCACAGTTGGAAGGAATTGTATGTTATGATGGACATAACTGAATCCAGGGTATAAAGATGAGTTTGTGTAGAGTCAAGAACATCTGCTACTATGCAGTGCTTGTGCTACTACCACCAGAGGCCAAATGAAGCTAACATTTTTGTGTAGTTCTCATGGCTTCTGGTAGAGGCAGCACTGTCAATCTTTAATGTTAGCTTTTTATTAAAAACAATTTTTTAAGAAGGAATTAGTGAAAACAAAGGAGATTGCCATGTGTGCCGAATTATAAGCTTCTTAAAACTGTCTTGAAAAGATCTGTTTGATAGTTCAGTAGTTCATGAGGTCACAAACAATTGTTATTATATAAATGTATGATGATGATGATGATGAGAATATAAGCACTGCACTGGTTGGCACAGTACTAGAGTAGATAAGATGTACCTTTGTATTTAAACACATCATGATGATTCACAGCTGAGTTATATAACATAGAGGGGTGGTACAACTTGGGACGTCTGTAACATTTAAATTGAGATGTGATCCGGGTTTGTTGAATTCTAGTTAAGCAGGTGCAGGAATTTGCACAGAGAAGACCATGTGCAGATAAGTGAGCATGATACAATGATGCTGTTTTTGCCTTGACTTTTTTAAAGACATTGAGTGCACACTGGCAGCATTAGACCATGTTATAAGTTTTTATGGAGTGAGTCAAGATGTAGAGCCTGTTGTTCGTGCAGGTCCTGGGCCAGTTGCAAATGGTGGTTCAGGATTAGATGCTTTCCTGCAGGCAATGAATAAGCTACAGCTTGCACAGGAGTACTTTGAGAAGAACAACCCACAGAGTGTTGAGTTGGAGAATGTGGTAAGCTTCATATGCCTTGTTCCTGATATTGTTCAAGTTGAAATCGTCATAGAAGTTACCAGGAAAGTTTCGGCAACAATTTATGATGCCTGGTTTTCTTGAAATGGTGCCATCTAAGTAGTAATACTAGAATAACTACTTGGCATAATGCCTGATTTTTTTCTACACACAATACTATAATTGACTGCATGGAGCAGAGTTTTTGAAAAGCTAATAGTTGCGCATCTGATCAAAACGTTCTTTACCATTTCCCGGACCAGTTAAGTCCAATTGACACTGTGATATCTAATTTTTCTAGGACCATTTTGATGTTATCCTCCATCTTTGTCTAGGTTTTGCAAGTAGTCTCTTGAGGTTTTCTGACCAGAGTTTTGTATGTAAGTTGGTGGATCAATCTTTATCCTACTGTGGTGTCATTTAAATTTTAGTGTATAGTTTATGAAAAATGTATTATTTGAACAAAAAAGATAAAACTATGAAAGAAACAGCATTTTGTAGAAAATAAAACAGATTATGCTGCATGCCTTGAAAATGCAGTAAGTTTCCTTTTTTACTTAAATATTTAAAATGAATATCTGGGTACATTTGAATATGTGAACACATCCTTAAAAGGTTAATCATCTTAACACATGCTGAAGACTGTAAGTTGTGAAGTGAACATGGCAATGTATGTTCATATTCCATAAAATACAGGGGATATCTTGGCTGTCTTAAGGACTGTGTTCTATGGAGTAAGAAAGTCTCTCAGTTACTTAAGTTGTGAATTTTCTCATTATGAAATATTTTCCATTCTCCTGTTGTCTCCTCCCTCTTAGGTCCAGATAACCTCCTTAGCATTTGTTTTTAAATATGCTCAATCTGTATTTTTCCTTCGGACTGAGAGACCAAGTTCCACATATACATGAACAAAACTTTATGTGGCTGCTTATAGTTCACTGTGGTTTTTAACCTTTACAGTCATCTCTGTTTAATTCTGGTGGTGATGCTCTGCAACGAGAATTTAAGGACTTACTGTTCCGGCATAGCAAGCCTGTTCCTCCAGTCATGCTGCTGGAGCTGGTTGAAGGCAAGTGTCTGGCTTGTGAGATGGGATTTTATGTACAAGAAATGTGTGTTGAATACACTGTGGAATGAAGCTTTATCAACTTATAGACCCAAGGTTGACTTTTGAGATCCATATAGTCATCTTCAGATGATCATGGTTGGCTGGATGGGTGGGGAGTTTGCAAAGTTTAATATTATTGTTATGAAGGTAGGCAGTCGTGGATAGATGTAATAAAAATCCAACTTGGTGTAAAATGTTGCATGCATTTAAAAAAAAAAAGTCCACTTACATGAAAGATTTGGAGCAGGTAGCCGTACACATACACATACACACATATACATTTCATTGATCCAACATTCGTCCACGAATTGATGAATATGAAACGTGTCAGGTACTATGGGTTGCTCAATGCAACTTGGTCATAGAAACATATTAAATGAAAGTATATACAAAGTATATAATGGAAAAACAATGAAATAAATACAGGGTCTGACCTTACAGATAGAAGATGAGAAAAATAGTCCATATAAAAGAACTACAAGAGCTAATCAGTGGATTAAAAAACTCTTCTAAAAATAAACTAGAGCTAATTGTTTGATAAAAATTCTTATGTAGAATAGAAAATGTGTAAGAAGATATTTCCTTCAAGCAGACTTGAAAATTGTCTTATCATTTTTAAGTCTTGAGATTCTAGATGGTAATTTGTTGAATATCTTAAAAGCAGAATAGGTGGTAGCTGCAAGTGAAGGGGTATGTGAATGATTCTTATATCTTGTATTAATCTCATGAACAGAGGAGTTAGTTGGAAAGTACTGCCAGTTGACAACAACGTTCAACATTAAAGAGGAAATATGCAGTCTTGTTATGGGTAAAATCTCCAGTGTCTTCAACTATTTCCTGCAGGAACTCTTTGAACTAATTCCCAGCATAGTTCACAATATTTTTGTTTTTTGAATTAGGAATACCTTATGCATAGAACTAGTATTGCCCCAAAATATTATTCCGTAATTAACCAAAGAGTGAAAATGTGCAAAATAAACAGTCCTCAAAGTTTGAATATTAAGTACGTGAGATAATCTTCTCATTATATGAAAAACTGAACTCAGCTTATGAAAGTATTTGGACCTAAGAAGGACGAGGTGACAGGGGAATGGAGAAAGCTGCACAACGAGGAGCTGAATGATCTGTACTCCTTACCCAATATTGTGCGGGTGGTAAAATCGAGACGAATGAGATGGGCAGGGCATGTGGCGCGTATG
>Ga0268261_10002632_pt1 | contig 12917 bp, 10 predicted proteins | sample TergutNc150P1_FD_190353 | JGI IMG/M metagenome (GOLD analysis project Ga0268261, IMG submission 190353) | Nasutitermes corniger P1 segment gut microbial community from laboratory colony in Florida, USA - Nc150 P1 (SPAdes) (version 2) | ecosystem: Host-associated > Arthropoda: Insects >... | reverse complement strand
TCTGCGACGAGCTGATCACTCGTCCAGAGGAGTCCTACCGACTGTGCTGCGTCGTTGTGTGTGATCTAGAAACATCAAGAATGGGTGCTCCATATTTATATGACATTAGTCGCCTAAGGGTTAATGATTTAACCCTTATCCTGCTAACGTGGAGAAAATTGTGAGCTCCTAATAATGCCAGCAAATAGCAGATGGGATTTAATTCGGGATTTAAAGGGTTAAGGAACAGCGGGTTTTGTTATGCACATGCATTTCTTCAGTAACTGGACAACTTTGAACTAGTGACTAGTGACCCATCAATACCAGAGGGATATGCTGATCTCCTAGGCGCGTTCGAAAAATTGCGAAAAGCGTTTATTAGCTTCGTCATGTCTGTCTGTCTGTCCGCATGGAGCAACTCGGCTCCCGCTGGACGGATTTTCATGAAATTTGATATTTGAGTATTTTTAAAAAATCTGTCGAGAAAATTTTAAGTTTAATTAAAATCGGAGAAGAAAAACGGGTGCTTTACATGGCGACTAATATACATTTTTGATCATATCTCGCTCATTTCTTCATGGAATGAGAAGTGTTTCACATAACAGTTGCAGATAAAATCAAAACATATATTTTGCATTCAGTAATTTTTTCTAAGATCGGGTCGTTTATGATATAATGTGGAAAAATATTGTAGAGCCCGGCAGGCCACAGATGGCGATATAATAAGGCGCATGCGCATTGCATGTTGGAAACCTAAGGCTACAAACACACCCTCAGAATATGTAGCACTTATTGCTTTTCCACTGGAACAGTGGTTACACAAACGCGCCTCAATGTGACCTTATACTTACACTGCCTGTCTTGTTTCCTAATTGAGAAAGCGGTTGCTGGCATCATTTACCTGGACATACTCGCAGAATTATCAATCTTAAAAGTGGATGGAGAGCAAGACGCCACCTTTTTTTCCGGCAGGATGGTGATGCACCACATTTTAATGACAATATTATTCGGATTCTGAATCAGACATTTCCTGCGTGATGTTTGGCAGATTATATCCATTTCCTTGGTTCTCTGTATCTCGCGATCTTAGGCACTTTTGTTTTGGGCGTTTATCAGGTTCCAAGCCTACACGTTAAAAATCGCACATTTCACAGAAAATACATTGCGATTGTGGGAGCCGTTTGAGAAGTTTATTCCAGACGTGCTGCGAAGAATGTGGATAGAATTTTAGTACAGCCTGAATCTGAGCAGAGCCACGCGTGGGGCCCATGTTGGTGCACTTTAAGTTGGAAATTAGTTCTTGTAGTGGTTAATGAATGAGTTGCAAAATCCAGTTTGCTCTTTCTGAGACACTCGGTACAATAAAACGAAAGGCAAATAAAAGTTTTGATTTTCCATTCATTTAACGCTGCGCCATTCATAAGGTTAGAGTACGCTCTCTTTTACCCGGACATGTTCTTTTCGCGACATGAAATTTGTTCCAGCGGAAGACTACATGTAATTAATTATTGCCAATTTACTTATTAGTCCCTGTTTGATAGTGTTTTGCAGGAACACTACTATGATTCCACTTCATTTCTGAATGCCTTCCACCCATTTCAATCATTGGTGTTAACTGTAAGGATAATGAACAATGAAGAGTTGTGTGGTTGAGGATAGGCGGAGAGTACAAAGCGGTGGGATGGGGGAAAAATTCACATAGGCTGACGACATTCACACTCGTCGGTTTAGTAAATGCTAATGCGAACGCCGTATTATTGAAACCTTTGCAGATTATTGGATCGTTAAGGTCTTAGAGAACACACTATAACTTGCATACTGTGAATGTAAGGCGGATGTGAAAATGTTAGCACTATTCTCCTGTTATGTCGGTGTCGTAAAAAAGATATTTTAGTCATAATGATTATTAATTCTTTATAACAAAAGGATGATCCATTGTTGCCGCTTGTTTATGACACACGTCCAGTATATTCGAGTTTCGTGGCTCTCCGTACACGGCGCTGGCGCAGAGAACATTTATGGATAGTTGGCCTTGTGACGTCAGATCACGTGGTTTCCACATTGATCCTACGTGTCCAGCGAATGATTCGTGTGCTGTCGAAAGTTGCTGTTCAGTGTGTTGTAAGAGGTCAATGCATATGCCGGTCAACTGCAGGCACAGGGTCACTGGGACAGAGGACAACATTGTTAAAGTCAGGAGGATGTTGGAGGGGTATTAGAATGCGGAGACGTCTATCGCGAATGTCGTGTGTGTGGTGTTCTGCGTGGTAAATATGGCGAACCATGCAGGCTGAGGCGAGTACCCTGAGGCGTGTGAAGACGAAGTTGGCTCGGCTGGGTGACAGGTTAAGGAGAGAGGATGAGCAGCCGGAGGGTGGAGGAGATTTCCAAGTGCTGGACACTGAGCGGGAGCAGGTGCCCGCCAACCGTGCCGGTGTTCCAAGACATTTACTGCGGCACATACTGTACCGAGGTGGCTCTGCATCAGCAGCAGGTGCTGATGGTGATGGTGACAGTTGTGGTGATTCCGATACGGAACCTGACAGCAGCAACAAACCTAGCCCACTGCCTCATTTGTCACGTAGTTCCGATACAGAATACCAGCCCGTTTCGGGCGATGACATTTCCGATAATGAACCAATTTGTAAAGCAAGGACAGAACTGCCATCACCACAGCTTACTCCAAGAGGACTGCGAACATGTGGTATCCGTAGACCGCTCTTACCACCGAGAGCGGCAACAATGGCCGAATGTCAAAGTCCACCGCCATCTCTTGTGGACGAAGGAGCCAGTTGTGCTGTAGATGTTCCATTACCGGAAGGAGGTATTTTTGAAAAACTGGGACAGAGACTCAGGGAACGCAGTGACAAAGTTCATAGGGTAAACACATGCTTCTTAACCCTTTGCCCAAAGGTGTTTCATTCAGCATAATGTAGACTGTGAAGTTTTATATGCAGTAGGTGAGAGTAGTAGGTTATTTTTGTTTATGTAGAACGTCCATACGGTATTTTCCTTTGTATATATAGCACCCATTATCCCCCCCCCCCCCAAAAAAAAAAAAAAACAGGCATGGTTCATCCTCCTGGTTGTAGAATTACAGTTTCTTCTCTCCTCAAATATACAAACTAAATGCACATTTGTATTTATATAACAATATATTTACCACATTCCTCCTACATGTTTTGGTGTGATATACAAAAGGAAAGGCTACTTGTTTGTATTTCTGCTCAAAACCACATATTTTTTAAAAGGTTGTTATCTATGGTGACTTGTATCATAGAATATAAAATGCATACAATATTTTACAATGTTACAATTGCCAGGATATGATTATATGTTCACTGAGAGTTTGCCCACCATATTCAGTGTTTTATGTGCAAATTATATTTTATGTATGGTCTATGTGTTGTCGCTACTCGTGATAATCAGCCTGCCCTTATACCGCACGTGCTGGTGTCACATATCTTTGTATTATAATGACACGCTTGAAATACGTAGGCATAGATGGGCAGATAATGTTGCGTGGACCATACAAAAATAGAATGACTACTCTGAAATGTTGGTGTCTACATATCAGTTTGTGTGGTGTCATACTCAGTCAGGAGCACTGGAATCTTTGTCAGCCTTGCTGTGAGAGCCTGAAATCTCAGACATCATTCTGTTCAGCATTCAGAATCTGTCAAGCTGATGCAGTCTTACCTGTACTATGTTGTTTTTTTTATACATTATTTTAACCACATATTTTTATGTGAAAATTAATTAAAATTTTCCCTCTCTTGTCACATTCAGTGTAAACACCTTTCTGAAAAGTTATATCCACGCCAACTTCTCTGTTCATGAATATACCAAATTAAATTAATGTGGTACTTTATTTCTTTTTCAGTACTTCCAACGTAACACAAAACTTTGTGATGTTAACCGGAGACTTAAGAGTCAGATCTGGAGTTCAGTGGTCACCATTGTGTTAGTTGAGGGAAAGAATCTTCTTCCTATGGACATTGATGGTTTTAGTGATCCTTATGCCAAGTTCAGGTGTGCACACTTAAAATACATTGTAAATATTCATTAGTGTTTTACTTATCCTTCAAATTAAAATGTATACACACTTTGTGCATTTTAATGCATACGTGTGTGCATGCATGTTTGTGTGCAAGTGTGTTAGTGAGAGAGGGAGAGATTTAACAGCTTCACAAGTGGGGTTTAAAGAAAATTGGAATGATATGCCTTTAAAAAATTAAGGCAGGCCTTGTCAAATGTGGCAAAACCTTCTAGATCAGGTAATGATACTGTAGTTTAGGGAAATTATGTTGTCTAATGACTTCCACCAGTCACTTCCCGTTAGCTCACTGAATCTATAAAACTTTAACATATGGTAAACCATATGTTAGATGTGACATGTGTCTGTGAGCCAAAGGAGAATCAGACAAGTCTTAAAGGGAGTTTGGTACTGAAGAAAGGTTGTGGAAAAAGTTTTAAAATTGATCACAGTGCTTGCAATCTAAGCATAATGAGATGAGTACAGAGGATGAGAGAACTCTGTGAGTTTATGTTTCAGATTGGGCAGTGAAAAGTACAAAAGTAAGGTTGTGTATAAAAGCTTGAATCCCAGCTGGCTGGAACAGTTTGACCTACACCTCTATGATGATCAGTCTCAAGAATTGGAAGTTACAGTTTGGGACAAAGATAGATCCAAAGATGATTTTATGGGCAGGTAAGTGTGGATGTTCTGTTGGTTGTTAAATACAGGCAAAGAGTGGTATCTACAATTAGTTGTTACGGTTGAAAGAAAGGGTGTCTGGACATGTGTGTAGAAACTTAAATTTAAGAATATTTTGAAAGGTCACCCTGCAATTGTGGGTCTTCACATTGAATTGTAGATGCCAGTACAATAAATCCTTAAAAATAATTTGATTGGTTATCGTGATATTTGGTATGTCCCTCTTTTTTTTTTCTGTTTCTTCAGTTCATTGTTGGGAGGGCTAATGCATGACTTCTCCCTCCCCTCTGCTGTACCCATGGATGGACATGTACACAGCTATGGCTTAAAATGTGATATGGTACAATATGAAATGCAGTATGTATACAGGGTGATCTATGACTGAACTGTCTTGTACCTGAGGTCATTCCAACTTGGAAATGTCATGCAAATACAGTCCAGTGTCGCACTTTTTAATAGTTTTTTAAACATATGTGACCAGTTCCAGGAAAAACAGAGGTATATTACAATGATAGTAGATTCCAGTGTTTATGACAATTTTATTAGTGCCATTAATCATGAACATTGAAACTACTGTACTAAATATATTACATATAAAACTCACACTAGATAAGTTCACTTATGGATATTGTGCCTTAAAGTTTTCAGGTTTCCATGGTGATGAGTATTCAAATGGTGATTTTGTGGGTTGTGACACCATGTAGTCTTGTAGATGGGTTGTGACACTTTGGAGGAACATTCTGCCTCTATCTTCAGAGTAAAAGTGTGAAATTTCTGACATCTACCATCAGTATTGCATGGTGTCACACTCCATTAAACACAGTTGAGTTGGTACTCATACTACAGTTATTATCCACAAAATTTTTTTTCTATTTTATATGGTGAAATTTTACAGCTGTTTAAGTGCCTGACAGTACTCAGTTATGGCTGTTGCACAGATTCAAAGAATTCTGGAATGTTAAACAGGTGTCACTGTGTTATATCTGTTACATTGTTAAGGAATTCAAGTACTTTTGTAATCATTGTTGCATGAAACAGAGAATGACACAAATTAAGGGGCTTTTGTGCTGTCTGATTGAACAGTTTTTAAGGATAGAGTCAAAAAGATGAAAAGGAAGTAATCCTTAATGTAGTAGAGTATCTGTTGAATGATGTGGTTCCTTGATTTACAGATGCATCATTGATTTATCTCGTCTAGAGCGTGAGAAAACCCATAGAATATGGCAGGACCTCGAAGAAGGTGCAGGCTCCATCTTTCTTTTGCTTACTATCAGTGGAACTACAGCTTCAGAGACAATATCTGATTTAACCACTTATGAGGAGAACCCTCGTGAACGTGATATTTTAGAGAAGCGTTATGTAAGTTCATTAAGCATTTATTAGCACAAACAGGCAGGAAAACTTCATAAAGTAAATATCAATTCCCTGTTTTGTCGTCTTGGTAATAACATTGTTTTAATTCAGTACGAGTAGTAGTTACAGACTAAAGTCACTTACAAAGAGCACAAGATGTTAATGAAATAACATCTTGTACTCTTGTAAATGTGTTTGTGATAAACTTTTCTGGTTAAAATACTGTTACCACCTTAATTAGAAGTACACATTTCAAGCTGTTGGCTTCCAACCCCTTTGTGGGTTTATCATAAAAGGTGTGTAGTATGATTTTGAGAACTGTATTTCATAATACCATGTGGTATAGAATGACAGTAAGGGCCAGGATAGCAAAGTCAGTATAGCGACTCACTACAGGCTGGATGGTCCGGGGATCGAATCCCATTGAGTGCAAGATTTTCCACACCTGTACAGACCGGCCCTGGGGCCAACCCAGCCTCCCATACAATGGGTACCGGGTCTCTTTCCTGGGGTTAAAGCGGCTGGGGCATGGTGTTGACCACCCACCCCCATCTAGTGATGAGGTTAAAGGCAGAGTAGAGCTATACCTCTACTCCCCCTCTGGGCCTTCGAGGCCTGTTCTAGCATGAACTCTTATAGAAAGACTGTGGAGCTTAGTGAGGTTGAGGAATCAAACTGGGTACTAAGGCTTATAATTGTATTTGTTAGAAGAATTCAACAAATCTTCAGGTTAGAGTAACAATACATATTTGTTATAATAAATTATCTGTAATAATAAATATATTCAGTGTATTTTACCAACCAAATGCCAGTATTAAATATATATGAGTATTAGAGATGTATCTGTAACATGTTTGGTACAAGTGTACCATGTGCAGGGAGCACAATATGCCAGGTTTACAAACAATTTCCAGTGTTAAGTAGGCTCCATTGTTGATGTCAGTTATGTATAAAAGGTACAACGTGTGCAGTTTTAAAATAATATGTTTAATATATGATTGCAGCATTCTTATACAGTAAATTTGATTTATACAAGGTAAGCTTCCACTACCAACCTTAACAATAATAATTTTACTTTGTATAAATCATATTTACTATGTAAGAAATGTTTTAATCATATCTTAATCATAGGATTTTAAACTTCACAAGTTGAATATTTTGTACATAATTGACATCAACAATGGAGCCTACTGAAGACTGTGGAACCATGTAAATAGTAGCTTATCATTGGCACCTGTTTTTAAACCTGACATATTGTGCTCCCTGCAGGTGATACACTTGTACCACAACATGTTGGAGCTATGTCTTCAATATTCATAGTATTTAATACTGTCCATTTGGTTGGTACAGTAAACTGAATATATATAAAAATGTACAGAATGGACAACTGTAAAATATCTGTAATAATAAGCTGCCATTAACTTCACTCATTTTATAATATGTTATTTTCGCATTCCCATGTACTTGCTTATTCCTTGGTAACATTTTGCCATTAGTCAAAATTGTTAAATATTTCAGTCCTCACAAAGAGACAGCAATCCATTACTGAAAAATTACTGAATTTTAATTGTTTCTTCCTCTTGCTGTTTGTATTCAGCAGGTCTAACCTGTTCTGTTTTTGTATTATTGTAAACAGCTGAATCCTTTATACAGTTTGTAGGACCACTTGGTTGGGGGACTTGCCTTTTGCAAGACCTCTGTCTAAATAGCATAAATAAATATATAAATATGGATATAAACTCATGTTTCAATTAGGGTTGGAGCCCACAGGCCCTTTATTTGAACTGTCCAAGACTAAGTGCACCTTACATTGCACAGCCACTGTGTTTGTTTGAATTCTGTTTTCTTGGATCTTTGAAGCCCGTGGTTTAATAGGAAATGCTCTGAGTACTTGTAATGCTGAGCTCACAGTGATCACATATATTGTTTGCTTACATGTTAAATTTTATGCAACATTTTTCCAACATACATGTTTACAAAGCTGCTGATTTACAGACTGAGAAGGATGTAACCATCAGGGCACATGTATGGTATACCCAGTCTCAGTATTCTGTATTTCATTAGTTGTGTCAGCAGACAGATATTTTCTTCACAGTAGTTTATTTAGGATGCTTTTATTTTTATTTTTTGTTTTAGTTGTTCCATTCATGTTTTTGTCTTTTTAAATACTAATTATCATTTTTGTATTGGAAATCTCTCTGACCTGTGAGGTTTGTTGTTTGTGGAGAATATGGTATTTGTTGTATGACTTAGGAACTTAAGTCTCTTAAATAATGAGGATCTGATGGACATAAGTATGAAAGAGAGCATTTTATGCAAAGTAAAATTTTATTCTAGCTGCCATTATATTTTGTAAGACAAACATAATCTGTAATTAGTATAGAAAATTTATGCTTTATGTACATAGTGACTTCAAAATGTTTGGGGACAGGAGATTTATCTGGAATCTGGTGGAAGTGAAAAGCCTTCGGATGTAATCACCTTTAAAATCCTGTCCAGCAGCAGCTGTACACTTCAACTAGAGTACATACATTTATTTTATTCAAACCAACTCATGCACTCTTTTTAAAACACATTCACATTCACATTTAAAACTCTAAATTGTTAAAAATGTTTGTAAAACACATCATTAAAACCCTACATGTTTCGGTCACAATTGTTTGACCATCTTCGGGGGGTCGTCTTTCGTGCTTAGACGACCCCCTGAAGATGGTCAAAGAATTGTGACTGAAACATGTAGGGTTTTAATTATGTGTTTTACAAACATTTTAAACAATTTAGAGTTTTACATGTGAATGTGAATGTGTTTTAAAAAGAGTGCATGAGTTGGTTTGAATAAAATAAATATAACAACATTCACGGTGCGAAAGTAAAGATAGAGTACATACAGTTGTGCTGAATGTTTCTACAAGCCACTGTGCTGAGTCGTCTGCTCTACATGTAGTCTTCAGAGTCTCTTGACCCTCTGCTGCATTCTTGCAGCAACAGCTATTCAGCTGGTCCTTAGTGAAAGGAGGTAACAGTCACAGCACCATTTGTAGTGAGCAGCTGCTACAGAAGTAGCAACCAGTGTGTCAGGGCACACATTTTAGAACTCTTCTTACCTCTTGCATCATCTATAGTAGTGAGTACACCTGTTTGTACATGTCCTTGTTGACTGTAGCAGCCCTTGGAATGCAATTATTTGCAGTACCCTGCTGGTGAAAGTGTCTTCAACTTAACTTACACTTTTGAGAGACACTAGGGAACTTCTTTGGCCCTTGACGACATTGGTGGCTTCCACACCGTAAATGTCTTTACAGTTTGGAGTATACAGGAAACACCAGATTTTATCATCTGTCATTTTCTGTGAGTGCAATTTTAGGCCATTAATTGCAGGTGTAATGAGCTTGCTAATTATCCTTAACATGATCATTGTGTTGTTTCTACATCAATATTGTGGGTGTGATTAACTGGTAAATGCAGTGCATTTTCCAGTTTCTTATTGAGGTTGATGTCACAGCTACAAACTGAACTTTCAGCTTTCTCAGAATTTAGCTCTGCCATTGTTGACAGTCAACAGACGCAGCCTCCTGCACTTGGCTGATATTGTACTCTGTCTTCTCTGTTGCAAACCATCCACTGTGCAGGTCTTCCAACAGCTTACACTCATCCATGATCCTGTGATATCTTCACATGCGTGAGCTGGCAGCAGGGTATGTGCTGTGTTGTATGTTGCAACTTTTGGATGGTACACTTATTTTTGTATTAATTTTAATAGCAGTTTTGTTGATACTAGGTGAGGTACACATTGCTAAAAAGGATTTTTATATACAGTGAAATTCTGTTAAGACAATTTTCGAAAAAACTCAACATGTTAGGCTTACTGAGCACAAAAATGTGTTAAGAAACATGTTGTGTATTGAAATTGACATTCACTTTACTAGAATATTATTCCATATAAATTCTGCATTAAATGGTACAATTAAACCAGCAAACCACATCTATCTCACAGCATCTTTAGTGATTCTGACACATTCCTGAAAACAAGAGAACCTTTTTTTTTTCTTTCTTTCTTTTTTCCATGAACACAACTAATAGACGAGTAGTAAATTTTTGCTAGAACTATTTCATAAGTACGAATTCTGTGGTCCCATGTATATCTTTTTTAATGTTTTTCCAGCTAGGCTGCCCACTTAAATAGACTGGGGAGAGTAGTGTTTCTCAGTTTGTTGTATCTGTACTTAAAGTTAACACACAAATTCCATGTTCTTCAGTAATTTTTTTTTTTTAAATATATGAAGTAGCATCCACTGTGTTTGTGACATGCAGGTGTTATTCAATTGATAACAGCATACATTTTATATAGGTTTTTAATGTAGTAGCCATTCTGATCACATGTATGGTAATTAATTGCTTTACAGGATGAAAACTGTACACACATATGCAATGTTAAGTGAACACAAAATGCTTATAAATTTTGCACACGGAATACTTCAGTTTGTTTTAAATTAAAGTAAAACACATAGAAAGGCAAATCATAGTGTGTTAAAACCATGATTTTTTACCTTGTGGATTGCCCACACGCCATGATGTTGCTTCTCTTGGATATGGGCTTTTTTTAAATTGCATTAACGATGTTATGGATCCACATTCCTTTAATAATTTATAACACTAAATTCAGAGTGGTTGACAGAACCATATCATCACAATCTGTTGCAAGCCTTGTAGCAGTAATTGGTCTCAAACACCAACAGGCTTCACCAGTATGGTCCACTTTAGTGACCAATGGGACAGACGACACATTAGATTTAAGCCATGTATGTCATATCATTTCAGAAACATGTGGAAATGTCCTTGGATATTAATCTCTAGGCACAGAGATTGTAATTTAATCACTACTTTTTAAACAAATAGGACAGGAGGAAACTCGGGGAAATTCTTTATGATTTTTATGCCAAAACTGTATTAAATAGTGAAGAATTTATTGTGTCATGAACATGTTGTGCCTCTTGGGTGGGAATCCTTTTAAGTGGGATGGAAACTTTGGTATTAAATTACTGGAGCATCTGAGGTAGGAAAACATCTTAAGCAGGGTTATCTGAAGCTGATTCTGCTGTATTTTTTGTTAATTGCTTTATATGAATTGGGTTCAGGTAGCTGTAATGCTTCACACTTTTATTCTGGAGGTACCAGGTTTAAATCTCAACTTAACATACTCCATGGCTTTCTGCAGTTTTGTCAGACCCTTACCAATTCACTACGCTTGTTCATTATCCCATCTCATTTGTCATTATGTAACACCTGCAGGTTAAATGTCATGAATAATTAATCAAAGAATCTATTAATATCCACTTAATGTAAATTCTGAGTTTTCAATATTTGCAGTTAATTGTTTTTGCATCTTTTATCTTTTATACTATTCTTTGAAGATATGCCATTAATGCACAGTCAGAAAGGTTGATTACAGTAAGTTATGTCACCCTTTTGATATCTGTTTAATCAAGTCCATCAGCTTTTGGTGTATCACGGTGAGGCACCCACGGATTTGTACCGCTGTGTGCCTCTGTCAGTTTCACATATTGAGAGCTGTAGCACAGTGCATTAGTTCACTGTAACAGTGAACAGCCTTGCCTTTATAATTGTCCTATTTAGAACCTGTACTTGTTGATAGCCTTACCCTTCTAGTAGGTTGATGTTGCATATCTGCACCTTCTGCAGGGGTATAAGTGTACAAGAAGAAGAAGAACTGAGAGAGATTTACACATTTTAGTATCCCATATCCATGCTGTGTGTTGAATGTGGCCAGAATAGCATAATATATTCACACTTACCATGTGTAGGCCTTCCTTCATACTCTCCACAACCTTCGAGATGTTGGTCACCTGACTGTGAAGGTGTTCCGAGCACAGGGGCTAGCAGCAGCCGATCTGGGGGGCAAATCGGATCCATTCTGTGTGCTGGAATTGGTGAATGCTCGCCTACAGACACAAACAGAATACAAGACCCTAACGCCATCATGGCAGAAGATATTCACATTGTACGTGTGTTAGCTCACTTGATTGGATTGCTTTCCTGCACCACAATTGCTGTTGTTTCATGCTGCATGTGTGTGTGTGTGTGTATGTGTGTTTGTGTGCACGTTCTGCAGTGTATATTGTTTACTTGCATGAGCAATATTAATTTTAAAAGGCCTTTTGTTTAAGTAATAAAAATAGTGTAGTCAATACAGCTGCTTTTTGTTATAATAACAATATTTTTTGTACAAAATGTTAAATGTTTCAACCCTTAAGGGTTATAATTAGACATTATTATGTAAAAAAAATGGCAGTTAAATACTTTGAATTGTCATTTCTATGAAAGAGATCTCTTTCTTACAACTTTATCTTCAACTCTACTACAGTTATACTATTATATGAAGATCAACCTGACCCTTCTGAGTTTGAGTAAACTCTACATTTTATCTTTCATTAGAATGTTACACTGAATGAAGTGTTTTTAAACAACATGCACTCTCCCTTGTGCATCATCATTCCTGGCTATCCTGAACACAGAAATACCACGTATGGTATTGTCTGATTAACCTTTTAAACGCTGAATTAAATCCCATCTGCTATTTGCTGGCATTATTAGGAGCTCACCATTTTCTCCACGTTAGCAGGGTAAGGGTTAATTTACTTCACAGTGGTGTGGAAGGCTTACAAAGGTGTATTTTTGCTTGCAGGGTACAATCATAACAGTGATTAATGATGAAATAGCATTATCTCATTCTTATTATGTGATGGATATGGATTATTTTAATGGTAATCAGTAAGTTTTGTACCAAGTTTTTCCCCGATTCTGTGAGAATATATTATGAAACTGGTACAATCTTAACAACTTTGGGGGG
>Ga0268261_10002631_pt1 | contig 12924 bp, 16 predicted proteins | sample TergutNc150P1_FD_190353 | JGI IMG/M metagenome (GOLD analysis project Ga0268261, IMG submission 190353) | Nasutitermes corniger P1 segment gut microbial community from laboratory colony in Florida, USA - Nc150 P1 (SPAdes) (version 2) | ecosystem: Host-associated > Arthropoda: Insects >... | reverse complement strand
AATGGGTGCTCCATATATATATGACATTAGTAGCCTAAAGGTTAATAATGTAACCCTTATCCTGCTAACGTGGAGAAAATGGTGAGCTCCTAATAATGCCAGCAAATAGCAGATGGGATTTAATTCAGGTTTTAAAGAGTTAAGATGTGATGGTCAGATAATATAAGCATAAAGGATTTGTTGGGGAAACCTTCTAGAAAATATGCATTAGGGAAAGTGAAATTAAATTGGGCAGATATTATTAAATACAACACTTGAATTTCAGGAAGCATTAAATAACGCAAGGATGAGACACACTGGACATAAGTGTATATTCAAAAGAATTAAGATTTGAGGTTCTGGCACCAAAGGTATAGGTTAAGTTTAATTACATTCCTTCCAGCTCGACTAATCCTTTACTCAGATATTTTATTACAGTTACACACACCTGAAGAAAACTCAAAATTATTGACACTATATATATATACATATAAAATGTAATACTTTGGAATACCACCATCTGCCCCAAAACTTGTAACAGCAAGTGCTACACAGCTTGAATATACACCCAACATGCGACAGTGAAATGTGGAAATCTTGAACCTCAGGAGCAGACAGTCACAACTTATAATTACGTACGTCTGAAGCAGCTAATTGAAGGTGTTGTAACACATCATCAGTAAATAAAATAACTATTTCCATCATCTAATAAACACAACACCATGCTATATAATCACGTTTTGAAAGCTTTTGAAACGCTGTGATTATAAGTGTATAGTGTGGTGTTGTGTTTATTAGGTGATGGAAATAGTCATTTTATTGACTACTGATGTGTTGCAAGTTGCTCCATCGTCAAGAAATTCCATGGTGCAGCTGCAGGTGTTGTAAATGAGAATAACACTTTTAATCTTGACTTGCTAAATTCATTGGTAAACCTTAAAGCTCTGGCCATTCCCTGTATTCCACTCTAAAAATTATACTATAGTAATTATTGAAAAGAATAAAAAATTAGAATTATGAGTCTTGTTGGTGAGGTAAAAGATGTCGGGATTAAGCACAGTTGTGTGAACAACATTAAAAGCAATCACTGTTAATACCTTAACATAACCATCTGATGTAAACCTGTGATACAACAGTAGGCCATCTCCCTCGTACGTCCGGAATGAAAAAGACGCATTAAGAGAATGTACACCCTCATAACCTCTTAATTTTGCATATGACTGCGATGTTAAAAATGTAACTGGAATAATAGGAGGTTCCTGAAAAAATAACAAAAATATGCCTTGAAAATAATATACAAAATGTATTTTTTATTTAATGATATACTCTGAGTATGTCACATTTAATCATTACCAAATCCACAAAATACTTTTTAGTGACTTGCTATACCTTCACTTGTTATCAATAAAACTGTTCACAATCAGATTTCAAGAACCATACTATAAGACGTCAACAACAGCTTCACCATCACTATTGGGAAGTGTCACTAACATGCCACTGTCTTTAGGAATGTATTAATTCCCATCCTGAATTCAGAACATTGTTTGGAACATGTTCAGGATCAGAAGTATGAAAAATTTGATATACCTGTAAGAAACTATTGCACATTATTATAACAAAGATCAGCAATTTTAAATACCTACTTTTCTTAACAAAATTATGTAAAATCTGAAACTGTGGCTCTGTGTGGAGTTCTTATAAACTGCTTCTACTGCAAGCCAAAAAGCTGATCTGTAAATACTACTTCTGGGAATCAGACAGTACCCATCAGTCAGTGATGTGTGAATGAGCATAATCTATTTCAAAATCTTCCATGCTGACTTCAGTCAACTTTTGTCTTTTGAAATTATGACTCCAAACTTGGTCACCATATCTAGTGTCTTACATTCTTCACCATATACTTAAGCTATCTACTAGGGCCAAATCAAAAACTGAAAATAAATGGCAAGCAATCTGACATTTCAGGTGCTCACAATCGAGTTGCTGTAGACTCAAGTTTTCTGGGATGTGACACTGTGTCATTGTGTGTGTGTGTGTGTAGTTCCTGCCATTTCAAAGGACTGAACTGCCTTCAGTTTCTGGGATGAGCAGGGCCAGAGAGCTTGTCCCTGAAGACAAAGATATTATAATCCCTTCAAACAATGGGAACTATTAACCCCCCAACACAGTGTCACATTCCAAAAGACTTAAATCTTTAAGTTCAAAAACGGAAACTACAATTTCTAAATCAAAACGTCACATAACACACGGGTGGTGTGATCATGTCCCATATTGATGCACACGTTCTATATATTACGGTTACAATCATGTAGTATCTCTTAGTAGTAACAAAAACACATCACTGCCAGCATTCCAAACTCAGCATCCATGCATGCAGGCTCAATGGGATGACACCATGCCATCACAGCAACTGTAGTTATACAGTTCATGATGACCCCCAGAGACTGCTACCATTTATCTACTCTCAGTATTTTAGTACACTGAATCCATTACACAGTAATGCCTTCTGTTAAGATGGCGGATGTGATGGTTGGTGGGAAAGACTGTACCAAATTTTTACTGTACAGCGCAATTGGTACTTATGCTTCTAGGTGTAACAGTTGTGGAACAAAGTAATGATGACAAAACTTAATAATGTGCAATGTGAACTGTCCTTTTCTATCACTTATTGAACTTTTACAGGAGGAAATTTATGATGATGGAATTCCTTCAACAGAGAGTGTGGTTAGCTCTGGCAATACTCGTGTTTCAAAATCCAGCCAAGCAGAAATTAATATGTACAACAGAATTACAATAAGAGCAAAATCATCAAATAAACTGGGAAAATCTAACCAAAGTCAGTTACAAAGACTACTGGTACTTCAAATCAATATATGCTATTTTCTAACTTTAAAGAGCTGGATACCATGACTGAAACCCTAAATACTGACCTACAAGAAATTGCAGTCTCAATGATAAGTGAATCAAATAACTGTTCACTTAATAAGCATAATATCCTAATAACAGGCAAAAGTTATGCTAAAGGATACTTGGAGAAGATTTCTTACGTACTGGGAATTGCCTTTGATATCATTGGTATTGTTAAACCTAATTCTCATTTAGAAACAATGACTTTCTCAGTTAAATCAGATATTAAGCAACCAACAAAGAATGATGTCACAGTGTGTGTGGTGGATCTATAAACATAGCCAGAAATAATTCAAAGAAAGGATTCCATTCCCTTAATCATTTTGTTAATAAAATAAGTAATACTAATGTTATCTTGGATGCGCCTAACCGATATGATCTGGCAGCTTTCTTGTGTGTTAATGAAGAGGTTAAGGTATTCAACAGTAGACTGTATAAATTGCTGAAGATTCAAAAACATGTACAGATTAAGAATATGGGTACATACAGAGAGCACTATATTACACATGGTCTGCACATGAATAGAAGTGGCAAAGATTGGAGTGTTCATAACCTAGCAAGGTTAATCAAGAAAATATTCTTGTTAAATTAAACTTCCTCACCCATAATTCTAAATTGAAAAGCTGAACATGTAGATAGTTCAAACCGAGCCATTAAAGTTAGTGATGAACATAATGGATGTTCATTTCAAGTGACAGCAAAGGAAGTATTGGTACAAGAAGTCAGTGAATCATGTTTCAATAGTATATTAATAAATCCATATCATGACAGTAACAGTAATAATGCAGCTGTATTACAAGCTGAAAGAGAGGATAAGATGGTTACAAGTTCTAACAGATCATGTTCATCTACTCATATGGACAACAATACAGATCAAGATGGAATACCCAATGACATTCAAGAAAGAAGTGTGTGTCAAGTTGGTGTTAGTGAATTAGGTTCAATGATGAGTATTCTGAGCAACACTGATGATTGTGTAAACTGCTCACATGATTCTGCACAAGATCCAAAACTTGAAGTTGAACAATGCTTATCTAAAAGGAAAAAACCTATTTTCAAAAGCAATGATTTTTTTATGGATATCAAACTGTCTGAAACATACAGCACTGATTCAAATAGTTCTCTAACATTAATGCATCAGAACATTAGGGGATTACTCAGCAAAAAAGGATGAACTGATGTGTTCATGAGTAACAAAGCAAATTGGCTCTTATTTTATCTGTTTACCTGACCATTTTTTATCAAAGCAGACCCTCAGTTTTGTTCATTTAGAAAATTATTCTTTATGTTCTGGCTACTCACAGTCTTTTTCAAGGTGGTGGTGTTTGTACATTTATCAGAAAGGATGTCAATTATATTCCTCTTGGTATTTCTGAAAACTGTGATGTGAAAATCACAGAACTGTGTGCTGTGCAAGTTAATACTAAATTTTCTCATTTGATTATAATATTTAATTATGGGTCTCCTTCAAGGAATTGTACAGGTACACTACTAGATAATACTTATACAGATAATAAAAAGCTACACGATTTTTCAGTTATTTCCACAGTTAATGTTCTGTCACATGGCAATGGTCAATACTTAATTTAAAAGAATGATTTTACTATGATTAAAACTATATGTTTGACTAGTAGAACTAGGTTATTATGTGAAGATTCTATCTCTGTGACTTTTGGAGTTGTTAAAAAATGAAACTTGGGGTAATTTGTATGAACCTGACGACATGCAAGATACATTTAACTCTTTGTAAATACTTTCTTAATTACCTTTGAATCATGTTTTCCTGCTCAACATACAACCAAAAAATAACAAAACAAATAGATTACTAATGGTAAAAAGGTGTCTTGCAGGCGGCACAGAAACTTGTATTTCTTTATAGAAACTGCCATAGTTAGAAATTAAAAGCTTATTACACTCGATACTGCATAACTGTACATAAAATCATAAGAGGCAAAAAGATGTATTTCAACCAATTAATATCTCTCTCTGATAACAAAACAAAAGCTATGTGGAATACTGTTAAGACAGAAACAGGAACAAAATGTCACCCTACTACAATACCTTCTGTACTTGAAAAAGATAATTTAGCAAATAATCCTATCAAGCTGCTGATGCTTTCAACAGTTATTTTATGGAATTAGTGCAGATATTAAAACTCTAGTATGTTCAAGTAGATTCTGCTATTCCATATCTAGTGAGTCACAATTCTAATCATTATCTGATTAAGACGGTTGTTCAATCACAGAGGTGGAAGTAAGAGGTATAACTGATTTCCTGAAAAACAAAAATTCTTCTGGATATGATGGGATATCTAATAAAATACTGAGATTGTGTGGTCACGTAATAAGTAAGTCATTATCTCATATTTTTAATAAATCACTTTCTTTGGCTATTTTCCTCCCTCCTGATACACTCAAATACGTTATTATAAACCCACCTTTTGAGTGGCGATATACATAACACTGCAAATTACAGACCAATTTCGTTGTTGACTGCATTTGCTAAGTATTTGAGATAGCAGGCTTTCATAGACTAAGTCAGCACTTTCAAGTTCACAACACTTTGATCCCGGAACAATGTGGATTTAAAAAAGCATTATCCACAATTGTTACTACATAAAGCTTATGGTCACTATTCTTCAAGCATGGAACAATAAAACACACATTGGAGGAATATTCTGCGATTTATCTATAGCATCTGACTCTGTGAATCATACAGTTTTATAGTAGAAATTGAAACTTTATTGAATACAAGGTAAACCTTTGGGTTGGCCTGAGTCATATTTGGGTGGCAAAAAACAAAAAGGTTGTACTAAACTCTCAGTACTCACAGAACTATTTTTCAAGTTGGGAGACAGTAAAGGATGGGGCTCCCCACAGATCTGTATTGGGTCCTGTGCTTTTTATTATCTATACAAACGATCTTCCTTTAAACATGAGACCTATTTCTGTTGTTATAATGTACAATGATGGCACTAGCGTCCTCATTTCTAAACCCAATTATAATGAATTCAAACATGCCTTTAATTTCATTATTACACATACTGTAAATTGGTTTCATGCATCCCAGCTTATCCTAAATATGGATAAAATATTGTAAAACTCACTACAAACAGTGGAACTTCTCATTCACTCTCTTTTGAATATGAAAATAAATGACTTACTGAGGTTCCTACATTTAAATTTTTTTAAGTTTATATACTGATAATCACCTTAATGGGAAGAGTCATACAGAAAAGATTATTCCAAAGCTGAGTGCTGTTTGTTATGCCATCAGAAAAATCTTACTTTTCGGATATTGAAGTTTTGCATATGGTATATTTTGCAAATTTTCAGTCAATGACTGATTATGGTATAATATTTTGGGGAAATTCTACTAGTTCAAGTCTTTTTTTTTTTTTGCTCCAAAAGAAGATAGTCATTATTATGATAGGACTTCTGCCTAAATTTTCATGTAGGGGGTTTTTCAGGAAAGTGGATATATTACCTTTTCCATGCTTGTATATATTTTCATTAATGCTGTTGGTACTTCATAATTTTAATAATTCTCATACTAATTCACCAGTTCATTAATTAACCCTAGATATAAGCACCAACTTCAGAGGCCTGTGCTAATCTCTCTTGTTACCAAAGGTGAGTATATTATTCTGGGATAAGGATATTTAGTAGTTTACCATCAGCAATTTATAATTTAAAAAATATCACATCTCGCTTCTGAGCTGCACTACAGAGCAGTGCACTATCTTGCACTATATTCATTGTCTTACATTAACAAATTTTCAGCAAATATTAAGAACACTAAATGTGTATGTCTCTTCATATACTCATATATTCATGTATTTATAGCTTTTATTTTAAGTCTGATGATGTGAATTCATAGTATTTAATGTGTTTTGAATATATAATTGTTTAAATGCATTTCACATGTGAATCGTCTTTGTACAAATATGGTCTATATGTATTTCTTTTGACATGTTTCATATACAACCACAAATATGGGAATATTACTTACAGGGCAGCTGTACAGTGTGTTTACTTTCTCATACAAGTAGTTGTCACCGTAACTTGTAGCCTCCTTGATACTGTATATTACATTTGTTGTGTTCAGATACAGGTTCTCCATGCAACCTGTAAAATTCTGCATTACCAGTAACCCATCTTGTTTGTTAGGAACTCCTCCAATATAAAACTGAAAAAAGAAAAAACACAAATCTCATAACCATTGACTGTTAAATCAGTATTGAGATAAAACACAGACATAATGCAGTTGTAGAGATACAGAGTATGCATGAAGGAAATATGACAGGAGTGCAAAATACTGGATGAGGCTATGTGGGGCACAAAAGGTACAAGTATTCCTTAAAACATAAATTCAAATCTACATTCCCACAGATATAAAGGAAAATATTAAGATACTTACACCTCTGTTAAGATTCAGTCTGTTAAACTCAAACACATATAAATAGAGGTATTAAGATACTTACACCTCTGTTAAGATTCAGTCTGTAAAATTCGCCCTTGATTCTGCCACGAATTTGAACTCGGTCAACAGAGAACATGATGTCCTTCCTGTTGCGAGAGATCACCACATCATGCCAAATGTTGTCATCCAGAAGACTGCCAACTGACAGGCTCGTCATTATGCCCGCACCTGACCACAAGCAAGATGCTATTACACAGCAACTTCAGAACATTTCTACTGTCATGGTATCTAGACAACTAAGACTGCCCCCTATGATACTGCTGTACCTACAAGCCAATCATGCATGGTGCTTCTGTCGTGGTGGCAATAAGCATGTATCAAGCTTGTATTAATCATTTTAAGCCCAGTCATAACTAAATACAATATCAGCTGCAGTATTTAAAAAATTTGCAATCTGCCCACAGATTGAATTTATGTACGTCTTAGTCATACCATTCTCATAATCAACACATTATATTGAGAAAAAGCTTTTAATTGATTTGTCTTCAATGGGAAGTAGTGTGTGTTCTCCATGAGGTAGGAAGTGAGTTTTTATATGTAATTTACATATACTTTAGTCCTGAAAGGATTAAATGGATGTGAAACACAGACAACTAACAGCAACTATATAGAATGAGAGTCACAATCCTGGAGAGCAGAAACCATCAATCATGAGATGCAATGAATATTTACGAATTTCACCACTACATATTTGGAATGAAATGCATTTATGAGTGATGGCAGTGTGTTGTAATGGGCTGACCTGCCAATAATTCAGACAGTGTTGTCTCCATCTGCAAGGATGGACTGCAAAAGTGAACCTTGTATTTCGAGGGCAGCAATGGAAAAACTGTATGATCTGTGTGCTGCACAAACAGACAGCTTAAGCATATTTAGAAAGTGAGGCACTTTCCATGACCATCATCTATTTAGTGGTGTAAAAGACAATGTCCCTCTCCAAACAACCCTGCATTGTTTACAGTTAAGGTTCCTGACAGGAATGTACTGAATGTTTGAAACGAGATGAGTCACACATCACAATTGTTTACATCAGTACACAGTGAGCAGTTAAGCTGCACACATGAGAGACAGCAACACACAAAAGTTGTTGAATAATTAGTTACATAAAAGTTAATATTTACTCTAAATTACCAAGCACTGTTATTCTCAGAATTGTTTTTATGTTTCATGCACATATTTTCATTCCACTGTTCACATGGACAGACGATTTCTTGAAACATTTAAAAGCCTAGTGGTAACAATATGCACCACTGGAAATTTAAAAGTAATAAATTCTTTACTGTGTCTACATGGGGTATTTAGGTGTTCTGTGTGTTTATCACAATAACTGATTATTTCCATAACAGCATTATCAAGTCATTCTTTATAATGGACACAAGTCTGTACAGCAGAAACTGCATTTTTATATACAATGTAGATGAACATCAGTCTTAAAAGGATTAAAAATAGTACTATCCACTCACAATCACATTCACCTATAAAATCAAGGCAAGTCTTCAGTAGGCCTCACTCCCAGCAGATGCATCCAAATGAATGCAGAAGACTGTGTGTTATATACACTGAGTTACATACAAAGCCAAGACCCTCATTTTCAAACAATCTTATGGACACCCTGTTTAACCAAAGTGAGAATCCTACCACTCATCTCAGTCTAGCATGAGAGTTAATAGTATGTACAGCCCCATATCAATCCGCCACAAGCTTTTATGGCTTGGTGACTGTTAATTTAACCTTTTGATGCCAGAATAAAATGTCTGTAGCAGTATGCAGAAGACTGTAGTTTAAATGGAGGCTGCATAAGAGCAGATATAATTATATAACATTCAGCATTTCAAGCATCACACTCCACATGACACACAAATATAATGTTTGACAACAAAGGGTTAAAACTGCTGCTGACATAATTCACTGCGCTCTTTAGACTGATATTACAGAGCCCTGACAATGGAGACTACAGCATCTCGAAAACATCAGGAATATATGATCACTGCAATAATCACTGATGTGATGTGCATACCGAGGTCTATGTTCAGAAGCATCCTGTTGTCCCTGAGCTGTAATGCGATGTAATCACCCTGTGTACCGCGACTGTACATAAGAACTCCATTTGCAACGTTGGTCTTGAATCTAAATTTAATAGACTCCCTGGATGCTGAAATGGGGTCTCTCATCAAATCCCATCGAACAAGTGCCGAGCCATTGAAGTACAGATTGTCTGCCACTGGAAAACAAGCAAGATTTCAATGTATTCCATGATGGAATGAGAGTAACTTAAACAACAACGTCTATGTTCTAAACTTCAAATCTTGTGTTTTGAAGAACACAACACTAACAACATTAAATTTACATTAGCAAGATGAATGTAAAATTACACATTCTTATCGCAAATCCATCAGTTAAACTGATTACATTCAAATAACCTCTTTCACTGTTACATATATTATGACAATTCCAACTTTAATGCAGGCTACATAGACTACACAGCATCAAATGGGAATATGACAGCGAATGCTACATTAGGAGTGATGTAGAATAAATCATGACACTATCTCAGTATGTGCATGGAAAGCATGAGGAAGAAAAAAAAAAAAACCTCAGGTAAGTCAAAAACTTGGTTCAGAATCAAAGACTGTAGTGAAATTAACAGGGTTCTAACCACTTCATCACAACATTCAATGGTATAATATAAATGGCCATAATTGAATATATCTTACCATAATCACAGCCATACAGTTCCACTCTGAGAGAAATCCTGTCCCTCCACCTGGTGGGATTTATGCGTATCCACTGTGCAATGATAGGCACTTCAAATATGTTCTTCCTTACCCCATCTCCATTGACATTTCCTTTGAACATCTAGAAAAAGTGTACCACATAATAAAAACTGTGGCCCATGCTGGGAATGAAGCCTATGTTCATGATTCCTAATTCTGTTGGGTTGACACATTCAGTGTACACGCTCCACATAACCAATAATCAGCACACCCTCACATAAATTCACACCAAGGTACCAGCTTAGGGTATGAATTGGACTACTACAAAGGTGATGACATTTTCCATTACAAACTTCCCACAGCAATTCATAATGGAAATTTCTTAACAATTTAATGGCAAAAATGATATCAGTATGCTGACACATATGAGGTGTCATTTCATTTCATGAAACATGCAAGCAATATCTGAAAATATGAGTACTCTACACAGTTGCAGCTCAATGGGATAATTATTTGATAAATACCCACTTCTTCATTATAAACAGCCTTTTCAGTAGACAGCTCAAGAAATGGAAAATCTGTAATACTTTCTACAACACAAACCCTTGTTCACAGCATCATACATAGGAAAATACTCGATAAGCTTGCTGTTGTTGTCAGTTAATTGTCCATACTCTCCACATTTCTGGCTCAGAAGTTCAATGTCAAGGAAAGATAGAGGGCACTGTAATGTCATGAGCCTTTCTTAAACTGCTGCAGCTATGAGGTGTGATCAGAACGATCCTCAACTGACGACAAGATGGCACTATTGCAGTCAGCACACAATTCACCCACAGGTGGAACAAGGCAGAATCTTTGCAGTCAGGTTTCTGAGTTCTAGCACTAGTCATTATAAAGTAATGGCCTGTGAAGCAAGACTGTATGTTGTGCACAATGCAACATCCAGTCCTTTGAAAATGACACACCTTATTAGACAGCACATGTGCAGCACGTTCTGCTTCAAATCAGTCAAAACTACTACAGAAACCTTCGAGATGTTAAAAAAACCACGAACCGTACTCTTGGGGAACAGTCAAACTCTGTGCCCAAAGAGGGCCACAGGTGTTCATTCAAGCGTGAAGTGCCTGCTATCATTTTTTTCTTTAGCCAGGCATCAGAATGTGCATCACAGATTCATTACACACACAGCAAACTGTGGATAAACATTTCTGGGCAGACATTCTATCACGTGCCAGGGAAGACGTATGGTGAAAATAACGAGAGGGGTGACAAAGTGGAGACTGGTTTCATTGCCATGACAGTGCTCCTAACCACTCTACTCTGTATGTGCAAAAATTTCTTCCTAATAATGATGTGATGGCAGGCCTGAACCCTCCAAAATACCCCCATATAGCATTCCGTGAAGTTTCCCTTTGCCTGAAACTCCAGTTGTTATAGAGGGGGTGATTTTACAAAACAGAATAATTCAAAAACAAACTGCAGGCCACCAAATGCATCCTATAATGTAATCATTGGGCTCAGTGTTATCAAGTGATAAGGGGATCTACTGTGAAGGGGACAGCATGGAACAACAGTATACCATTATCAGTAGGGAAAAACATATTGCCCAGAAATATTCTGCATACACCTCATATTATGAAATTGTTCACAACTTACGAAATACAACTACTGTAAGATTTAAATCTACAATTCAATGTGCAATAACATTCAAAATTTATGTGTAAGGTTTTAAATAATAGCTTCAAAAATATTCACTTCATTTTTCATGTACTGAAGTTTAAAGAAGCTGCACCAAAATTAGGTCACTCAAACAAACATGCTTTACCCATAATGATGAGCATCTAATTTCATGGCTATGATTCTAAACAATAAACCAATATGCTTACCAACCAGGTGATAATACCAAGTTCTCATTGTATGGTCCTTTACTTGGAAACAGAGTCAATATCATCAGAATTACAAGCACAAAGAAGAAGAGGTAGAACAATAAGAATAGGTGGAAGAGAATAATGACAAGAAAACTGAAATAAAATATTTTCACCTCATCGCTCTACTGCCCAACAGTACTAACTCCAATTAAAAAAAGTGCCCTGGTTTATAGTCCCTCAAACAGGTGCAACAATTCTTTTAAGAAGACTTGTGCAAGACAGTACAAGCAACAGTAATTCCAAAACCAGACCTACTGTCAGTAAACAAGGAAATAAAAAATGAACTTAAGCGACCCACCTAATGGAAGTTCCATGCAGAAAAAAATATAGTTCAATACAATGAGCATTTCAACACTAAAAGAAGTAAAAACTCACTACCTGTATATTTGTGATATTTCCACATGTGTAGATATATGCCTAAACAATAAAGTTCTAACTATAAATTGTGAATTAGCACATAACAAGCTGTGTACTGACAGTGGTCCAATGGCCATCAGCTGGGAAATGGTTATTTGACAATAAGCAGGAAGATAAGCATGAATGATGCACTGAGAACACTGAAGAAAGTTATTATGGCCTATTTTAAGGTACTAAACCAACACTACTTCAGGACTGAGGAAAATCACACAACATCAAGTCAAGGTCACCAGCCCCAGGCTCAGATTTAAGATGGTAATTTTCAAATACCATAATGCGACATCCAATTATATCATAATACGGTCAACTAAGAAGGATTTATATGCATGAATGTCAGGAAAATGCAGAAGAACACAGTCATAAAGGTGAATGTATTATGCAGATATTGCCTGGAGGAAATGAGAAGAAATACAGAAATCTCATTTCAATATTGTTCATACCATGCACTGTTATATAACCCATCTTATAAAAACCAATAACTTGGGGGGGGGGGGGGG
>Ga0268261_10002630_pt1 | contig 12926 bp, 16 predicted proteins | sample TergutNc150P1_FD_190353 | JGI IMG/M metagenome (GOLD analysis project Ga0268261, IMG submission 190353) | Nasutitermes corniger P1 segment gut microbial community from laboratory colony in Florida, USA - Nc150 P1 (SPAdes) (version 2) | ecosystem: Host-associated > Arthropoda: Insects >... | reverse complement strand
CCCATCATACTCCCAATCTACGGACGTGAAGCCGTAGAAACCGCTAGTCGACCTACCCATGTAGAGATGAGAGTACCGACCCATTTGGCAGATGTAGACGCAGTCCGCGATTGCGTTATGCCCGAATACGAAGAGATTGCAAGATTCGATTACACCCATTTCTGAACGAAAGCCAACAATTACCTGTCACTTTACGTGGGAGGCGACCGCTCGATAGACAGAGTGTATGTGATTAGACGGGAGACTGATGGGACCTTCATGATTTGAGATTCGTCATTATCGGTAGACGAGAATGGCGACGTTACTGTGCGGGGTGTGACATAGGGCTCATAGGGACTGTGGGAGTTCCTGGCCAAGAAGATTGTCGATAGGTACCCATTTATGATCTATGATATGAGGTCATATAAACGCATCCTGGAATCGACGAGCGGACATTTGAGTGGTAACGAGCCATCAGGACATATTAAGACCTAAGAGGGCCCAAGTAAAGTAACGTCATATCAAAACTATTCCCTACGGAGAGCAGGGGGAAGAGTCGGGAATCGTAGCAACAATGGATGACTTTCAAGCAATGAAGGGACTATATTACGACCCCTCTCAACCTTCTTCATTCTCGCCGCGGCGGAAGCTCGATGCAGCCACCCTACAGAGGCGCTTTTCTTCGAGCAAGATTGGAGAATAGCTGCATCGACAGGACACATACACGCTGCACAGGCCCGCGCGGAAGAGGTTTCCTAGGAATCCCTACGCTATGAATAACTTAGGCGAATTTTGGGAGCTTGTTCTGTCGGATATGTGTTCCCTTGCCTCGCATATAGACGGTTTCAAGTACATCCTTAACGCGATTGACGCCTTCTCCAAATACGCCTACTCGGTACCGAAACGTTCAAAAACAAATGAGGCCGTAGCCGCGGACTTTCGTCCATATTAGCCAGGACTGGCAACAGCAGAATACCGTTGGCGGTGCGAACTGATAAGGAATTATTGAACTCCAAGTTTCGCAAGCTACTGGATAGAGACGGTATTGAGTTGAGAGTGAGCAGGAATCCCGAAGTGAAATGTGCCATCTTCGAGCGATTTAACAGGACGTTAATATCTAAACTATACACGTAGTTCACGCGGAACAACACCTACCGCTACATGGACGTGTTTTGCAATTTCCTCGTGAGCTATAACAACACAGTGCACTCAAGCATAGGGATGGCCCCATCGTTGGTGAGCGACAAAGATGTGCTGCGCATCTGGAAGAGGATGAGGAAACGGGAGGCGAAAATTAAGAGTCAGCGTTCCACCCATCTACCATGTGGGACGGATGGTAAGGATCAGAAAGGAGAAGATGCGATTCGCGAAGGGATTCGATCAGAACTAAACGCTTGAAGTGTTTAGGATCTCAAAGGTCTTGCGCAGATCGCTTCGCCCTGTGTACGAGTTGGAGGAAATGCGAGCTGAGTTGATAGACGGGCAGTTCTAGGCCGAGGAGCTAACTCCGGTCAAGATCACGAAGAGGACTGAGTACTTAGTGGGTAAAATACTTCGACTTGCGTTTCAGATGCGGCATACTCTAGCATCTCGTCAGGTGGAGTAAATAAGGCCCCGCCTTCGACAGCTAGATCCCAACTTCCGACATCAGACGACTAGGGCTAAAGCGACCGGGATGACTTTCTCTCTCAATCTACTGAGCGACGCGTCACTCGATCTGTATCCGAACAACACTATCTCGAGATTCCGGGTCCGACTGGCAAGACCTGTGGAACTGTTGCAGGGCGCTTGGGAGGTCGGTTTGTGCTAGCTGTTCTACCCGAGACCCGAGAACGAAATGGACCTTCAACCCATCTGCGATCTAATCGAACCACAATTGGTGGGCAAAACGATAGCGCGGTGTCTCCACACTGTCCAATACCCGTCTTTGGACGGATATTATGTCTTCGACAACGTATATTACATGCCTATAGTGAAGACGTACTTTCAGACCATCACCGTAGAGGTGCTAAACAAATTGGGTGACCGTGTCTCCTTTCCAGACAGCGTGAATTCGCTAGTAGCGGTACTTCATTTTCGTCGGAGAAGCTATGGCTTATAAATACGAGGTATTGTGATGGCGCCCATACATACGGATATGGACTCTCTCACCGACTACTACATACACCAAGCAGGCGGTGGCGGTGGACTTCAGGATGATCTCTTCGGAACATTGTACGTCGACAGTCCCAACGTGTAGAGGGCACACGGCACCGGCAGCTTCCTCGCCAGCATATTTCGTGACGTGAAGCCTCTGGCCATCCGAGGCGCACGGGCACTCGGCCGCGAAGCGCTCAACACGTGGGCCCAGATTCTCGCAGACATCGGGAAGAAGCAATTTGAAACGGCGCAAAGACTAGTGGTCAAACTGAAGGGCGGCGGCCGGAAGCGAAAGAGGGAGAACTCTAGCCTACCTCCTCTGAAGAAGAAAAAGAGAACCGCTAAAACCCAAGTTGGAACGATGGCTCTGACTAAGAAGAGGAGGGAGAGTATAAGGGGGATATATTCTCCTAACAACCCTCGTTCTGAGTGTGGACGGGATGGCGTGCGCTACGACAAGAACAGAGTTCGACATATTCGTCAAGAGGCCCGTTCAGAGAGCGATGCTATCATCACGAGTTACACACTATAAACCCATCGCCGCTATGGATCAATCAGACCTCGACTACGTCATACCTAGTTACCCCGAAACGTGCATGGATCTCGTCATTCGTATGTCGTTGCGGGGAAAGTATTTGTCGCAAGACGGTTACGCTCTGGACCCGACTGTCAGCACGACCGTGGTCAACATTCTACTCCACTCACTCTTCAGTTAGTGCAGCGTCATTATAAATGGGGTTCGGTCTCGACATTCAAGGATTTCTACTAATACGGAGCATACCTCGAGACACTACTCACCTACGGGCACGACGCTTCGCACTCATCTCACCAACGCCTTCAGGTATCCTGATGAAGGGCACTTTTTAACCCTCAATCCGCACACCGACGCCATAAGCCGTGGGTACCAATCCCACTGGAAAATGACGAACAAGAGTGCCGAGATCGAGATGTAGGGCGCGTTCACGGCGATCTGTTCAACGTGCCTCGATTACTTATGCCCAAGGGTACACGTCCAGATTAAATTCACGAAAACCAAGGGCGACTTTTACGTCCTGAGTCATAAGGGCGTCGCCGGGGCATTCTTCAAGTTCCTCGACGTCACGGTACTTGTGAGACTTGTGAAACCATCGCCTACCATCCAACTGGCTCACGCCAAGGCTTTGGAAAAGGTAAACGCTTGATACGACACGACACGAGTGGCGCTCAAGACCACTTTCGGAGAGGGCTCGAAAACCGTGTCGATAGACAACGCTGTTCTGGGGACCCTACCCAAACATCTGCTCTTCACGGAGCTTCGAAACATCGATTTCACCGTATCGGTAAACACTAACCCCTTCCTGTTCAAATATTTCGGACTAAACCACTTCGTGATGTACGTAGACGGTCGGCAGGTACCATCCGAAGGCCTTACTATAATCAATGGAAGTGCAAAGACTTACACGATGACCTATCAATCTTTCTTGAACGTTCTCGGGATTCACCACGGAAAATCGGCATCCACCCAGTTCATGAAAGGGTCGTTCATGCACGTCTTCAATCTCACGCCTGACGGCTGCGTCTCGGACGGTCACACAATTCCTCCCGAAAACGGCAGCATAAGCATCGAACTGAAATTGGACGAGGCTTTAGTCGAAGCCGTGACGATCGTACTCTACCAGGAGTTCGACGACTGTATTCAGATAGATAGACTGAAAAAAGTCACGACCGATTTCTGAGGCATGCACAATTCCGAGATCTACCGCGCGCTGCGCGATGTGTCCACGTTCGGCTGGTTTCTTCCCATCAGATCTCCTGCCCAATCATCCACTGCCTGGACTCGTCATACACACACTCATCATAAACACGGACTTCCAGGTCGAACACGGTAGCCATTGGGTCGCCGTCCACCTCGACACCAGATCCTCTAGCGGTTACTAGTTTGACTCGTACGGGCTCTACTTGCTTCTAGTTGACATACGACAATTTCTGCGACGGTCCTGCACTCTGTGGAACTACAAAATTTTCACTCTACCGGGTTTCACCACCGAAGTGTGCGGACAGTACGCGTGTCTCTTTGCGTTGTGCATGGACCGGGGATTGGATCCTCGCCAGTTTGTCAACCTGTTTGGGAGGACGCAGCCAGAACCGCAGGTGAAGATGTCTTTTGTTCGGGAGTTTGGACAACGTCATCCGCGCCCCAGCGGCGGCATTCGAGAAGGGCAGTATTGCGCCTGTAGGAGAGGTGATTGTCTGGATCACAGCCAATACTGTTAATAGCTGTGAACTGGCAGATAAAAAATAACAAGTCTCCTCTGTTCAAGCAATATAAGGGGGAAGCGCGTATCTACGCAGGTATCCAGTCTCTGCGAGATGCCTCCGGGTAACAATCTCAAGCAACTCTTACAGCAGCATCGCCGACCGCCGCGCCAGGCCTCACATAGCTGACTTCCATCACAACATTCTCCACCTGAGTGTCTTCCTGCGCCGCCCCTACTTTCTCAAACCCGAGCGCTCCAAGTACGTCTGCCTCGGCTTCTAACCGGAAAGGGGCCATCGGGCTCTCTTCGAGTTGGGCGCTGTGAGGCAAGTGCCGGTGGTCTTGCCTCCATCTCTAGTCCCCACACTGGCGGAATTCTCCGCCAAGCTACCTGAACTTGAGTACGTGCTGCTAAATTTCACCACGCTGGCAAATCAACTGGCACGATACAAGTTGGTTGAACGCGACGTATCAACTTATGCACAAAGTGCTGCGGGAGCAACAACCTTCGTTCCTCCTATAATGTGGGTGTGTCAATATGTGCAACATGACGTACTCTTTGAAGAGTTCAACAATGCCTTATGACTGTGTGTGTGCGCGCCCACCATCATGCTATATAACATTTAGAGAAACATTTATGTGGAGAAATCTTAAAATTACCGGGTGTATGTGTGTGCTCCGTCACGTTATAATTTTCGAAGACTTTTTTGTATATACAAGGAATTTTTGTTTATTTATACGATTGGAACAATTTATCCATATGTATAATGACGAATAAAGTTCTTTATAAAAATACTCTCTCATTAGTACTTGGTGGCTGCTATAAAAAGGGCTGTCTTCCTCATCTAATTCCTATGTTTGTGGGCAAATGCGCCGTTCCCTCGATGCGAGCGCACTGACCTCTACCGCCACCTATCTATGTTAAACATAAACCGTAAACTTGTCCAAACAGGTATCTTATAATCTCATCCCCTTACCGATTACACCACAACCCAGTAACCCCTTACCTATATTGGTTTCCACCTAACTTTACAAAGACTTATTCAAAATCCATTTCTCTATAACTAACCTTTATAACCAACAGTTAAAATCCTGTGTACAACAATTGTTAAAGCAGTTGGACGGAATCGGATTCGGGTCGAAATCGGAATCAGGGTCGGTGTTCGAACCTCCACATTAATTTAGTTCTTTATAACGTCACCAATTCGCCCGTTAGTCGTATTAATTCCAACCTACATCATAAACCTAACAGCAACATTACAATCGATAGTCATCTTAAAACTCTCTACATACGATTGGAGAAGCTATGGGAAGGGTTGGGGATCTCCCTATTTCTAAGAAACCTACACTATACAATCATCTCCTCACGACGTCAGCATTGCGGCTGTCCGCCACCTAGAATTGGACAAAGGCGTGCCCTTTTACTATCGTCGACGCGTACCTTAAAGTTTTAGATTCGAATTTCAGATTTCAAGCAATCCACCCACTGCGTTAATAATCTTTCCAACAAAATATTAGCCCAAATAGAAAATTACGCAGCCCCAGGACCACCATGCACCAATTATTGGGGTTGAAGCACACGAGTAGTAAGCTTTGGGCAGGGCCAATAACTCCGATACATCACACGTAAACAAACCTTAGATTCTCCTGCCCCTTTTAACTCCCGGGCGGTTACGTGATGTAAATAAAAAACGGCAGACAGTTTGGCGCCAGACTAAACCTAACATTAACTTGTTATTATTTTAAAACCTAATCTTTCCCTGCCCCACCCTCCCTGCACCCAGGCGGACACATTTTGAAAACAATAGACGGCAGACAGTTTGGCGCCAAGCTAATCCTAACTTTAATTTGTTCTTATTTTGAAACTTTATTGTCACGTGAAGTACATAAAATATGGCGGAGGGGTTAGTGACCTTTTCGCTAAACCCAAACTTAAACCTGTTATGGTTACTTGATGTAAACAAGCCCCTGAGACTGCCTGGCGCTTGCGCGATATTGAATTTGAAGCAGTATGGCGGACTCGCACGGTAATATTAAACTTTGTTATAATTTTGCATTTTGCCGCCTTGCCATTTTTAATTTTTGGCAACAAGATGGATACGCGCGGCAATTTTAAAACTAAATGTAACTAGGTTATTGTACTAAGACGGCCATTTTACAATATGGTGGACTAGCGCGTTATTTAAACCTAACTTAAACATTTACTCTATTAATAGAGCAGCCATTTTAAATATGTCGTACTAGCGCACTATTTAAATTATTGCTAACCTAACTTTAACTTGTTATTTGAATATGGTGGCCATTTTTACAATATGGCGGCTGCAGCGGTAATTTAAAATTAATTCCAACCTAAATTTATTATTTGAATAAGACCACTAACTTTAAATTTAATTTGTTGCTAAACGCCATTTTAAATTATACAGCTTACCTATTTTAAATATTTTTACATTATGGTGATTAGTGCGCTAACTTTAATTTCTTACTAACAGCCATTTTAAATTATACTGCTAACCTAACTTGTTCGGCCAGTTTTTAAATTTTATTTTGAAGAGTCTAGTTTCGAAGGAAAGGATTTAGGTTCCCGAGCCCAGGCTGCCTAGAACGATCCCACCCTAGGTTATTGTAGTAATGATAATAAATAAAAACATTTTTTTCTATTTACAAACGTATTCAATTTAAGTTTTAGGTTAGTAACTAACCGAGTGAGGTATCTTTTCCTTGTAGACGGGTAGCATGCACTTTGTTGATCCCTGAGCCATAATTATGAGTCTAATAAGAATGGTGTGTAAGCCCCTATGGCTAAACGTCATTATCACAAAGGGAATTGTTTGTTTACGTAAAGCCATTAGCCTAATGGAAAAAGCTTGTATACCCCCAGGCCAAAGCCATTAACTTGCCAGTTTAGACGTGTTGGGACTTGTTCGCGCCAGCAGGAATGCAAGCTAGATAAAATCAGATAACGATTCTAGGAAAAACCATTAAGATAACAATTAGGTGACATACCTTAAAGCAATTAAGGGGATGGTGGAGATAAAAATCAGGTGACATTTTAAATTCAAATAAATATAAATATAAATATAAAAATGACTGGAGGGTGGTACTATATATTTGGGCATTTTAACTCTACTGGAATATTCTGCATCTTACCTTGACGACGTTAAGAGATTTTACCCTACGAGAGTATAGACCTGTGCAGCTACGCTGCAGCAGCCAGTAGCTACAACCGTACCGAATACATCGTTACATCTGCTACACTTGCAGCAACCCGTAGCAACATCAGCGTTATCAGCCCATACCCTAATTGCAACTGTTGCAGCATACATCCTGCAACAATTTGCATTGAATTTCAAATAAGTCGTAACGTTAACAATCAAAATATGAAATGGCTAAGATGTTTCTGAATAGGGCAATGGCTATCCCTACTGCTCTAAATAGAGATTTGAGGAGATAGCTTCCTGTAGCAGAAGGAGTCTGGTGTCGGAGACAACTGAACAGCTACCCTTTATGATTTTGGATGAGACTTGTAAATCTTTTTCAAAATTCAACGCGACCGGGCTTAGTTTACTTATAAAGTTTAAGTCTCCGGGTGAAGAGCAAGAATTTGCATCGTATCTCAAGAAATGTAACTCTGCCCTTACGAATTACATAGTGGATAAATTGCCAGATGGAAATTTGGTGGGTTTGAGAATTCGTAACACTGAGAATGTGCAGGATAAGGTGGTTGGCATTAGTTTGCGACGCCGTGACCAGTTGAAAACTGATATGGTTTTGTCTGTAGTCGGAAAGGTCATACAGATTAATTCTAGGTTTGCTCTGACTGAACGTTTGAAAGTGCATTGAGACGATGTTTGGATGCCTGCTGTTGATGGAAACGGTGGAGTTAAGAAAAAGTGGCGTTCATTAGATGTAATGAGTGCTGTAAAGTGAAGTATTGCTATTGGGAAGGCAGCCTTTTTGTGTTTGGCTCATGCACTAAGAATCGCTATGGCTCGGGTAAATGGTGAACGAAAGTACGCATCAAGTAGGAATGAGTATGGACTAAATAAGCCTCGTGAAGACATCTTGAATGCTTCCGATGTTGATCCATTTAATTGCGGGTGTCTTGAAGAACTTCGACAGTTTCAACAGTACCCTTCGGATTACTAAATAATTGTGTTTGATGGTTTGTACCCAGATAGGGTGATGTTTAGTGGAAATACTTTTTCGGATAATAATTATATTTACTATACTTTCAGGACTCAGAGCACTGTAATATAATTACCAATCTGAAGAGCGAAATGGCGAAAAGATACATATGTAACGGCTGTTACACTGTGTACAACTTTACACAGAAGTGTGACAAAGTTTGCTCCGTGTGTACCGCCACACACCCTGTACTAAAGATCAGTCCAAGTATTGTGGTACATATAACAGATGTTTTCTCTGTGAGAAGTATTTCCAGAATTGTCTAATTCTCAAAGTGAAAGGCAAGCAAGTCTGCAGTGGAGACAATAATGCCTGAATTTTTCTTATTTGTTAACTTTTGATCCAAAACATGAACGCTTTTAGAATTTTCGTACTTTATGTACTTTTTTGAAACAACCTTCAAGCCATTTATGCTACGTGGCTCGAGTGAAACCTATCAAGCTATCACACAAATATTTGTACGTTTTCTTCTCGATGCGGAATTCACACAATACCTTGAAAAGCGCGATGGGACTTTTGAGCAAGTTCTAAACCTCATATGTGCCAAACAATTGTGCTGTAAATGTGAAGCCGTCGAAGATGTTAATGTCGATTTGAACAGTGTGGAAAGCGTGTTCACTCGTTCTGGCAAGACCCCGTGGGCAAGTTTATCGATTATCTCCGATTTTCTAGACCTTTCGCTTACAAGGCTTATATCATTTCACACAACTCTCGTAGATACGACGCACAGTTTCTGCTTAGAAGATTTTTGGAACTTAGATGGGAACCGAAATTGATAATAGGCGGTAGCAAAATTCTAGTGTGTTTGTAGAAAATTTTCGTTTTCTTGATTCGTTAAATTATTTTCCTATGAGTCTAAAAAGCATGCCAAAATCATTTGACCTAATATGCAGGAAGGGGTGCTACCCCCATTTCTTCAACACAGCCAGCAATCTGTAGTACGTGGGTTCTTATCCTAAATCCGTATTTTACGGGACTGACTTTGTCTGTTGATAAGGGCGCCCAAATTTTCGAATGGCACCAGAAACAAACAGGTAAGGTAATCTGCAACAAGGGCGAACTGCTGGCCTACTGCAGGGATGACGTGAATATATTGAGGCTGGCATCCTGGGTGTTTAGAAATTTGTATTTGAAATTGGTTAAGATGGACCCCTTTAGGGAAGCTTTTACAATATCGTCCATTTGCAATAAGGTGTTCCGAACCATGTTCATGAAATCGGACACTGTATATATTATCCCGAGAGCGGGTTATCGTATGGGGGATCGTCAGTCTATTGAGGGTCTTCAATGGCTGGCTTATATTGGGCGGACTCGAAACATTATTCATGCTGGTAATGGGAGGGAAGTCCACTTGACTGGGGTACCTAATGCAAAAGTTGATGTGTATTGTCAAGACACTAATTAAGTCTTTGAGTATTTGGGCTGTTTTTATTATGGGTGCCTTAGCATGCCCAATGGACCTAAACCCATTGGCAACACTGATGAAACATTGCAGAACAGGTACGAGGAAACAATGGCGAGGTAGCAAAAAATCGAAGAAACTGGTTACAATGTTGTTTCGATCTGGTGGTGCGAATTTAGAGAAGTATTGCGTAATATTCCTGGCCTTGAAAATGAACTTTGTTCGCACTCGTATGTTAAGAACTCTCATATTAATATTCGTAATGTTTAGTACGCAGGTAGAAACGAGGCTATTAAATCATATTACAGAGTCGTGGAAGGGGAAAAGCCCAATATGTGGATGTCGTCAGTGTGTACCCCTGCATTTGTAAATATGGTTAATTTTCTGTAGATCACCCGAAAGTGTAAGTGGGTGCAGACTGTTCCCTCACTGCTTGGATAGGGAGGGTTTTATCAAAAGTAGTGTTCTACCTCGTAAGAAACTGTATCATCCAGTACTTCCGTATAAAAGGAACTCCAATATGATGTTCCCATTGTGTTCAGCTTGGGCCGACACTATGAACCAGGACGACTGTACACACTGTGATGTGGAGCGCTGTATAGTCGGAAGATGGATAGTGGATGATGTCCGCAAGGCCGTTGATATGGGTTATAGCTTGGTGGACGTGATTGAATTTTGGGAATATGAGGTAACGTGCTTTGACAAAGACATCAATTCAGGATGTGTTTTCGCAGAGTACGTGAACATGCTCCTAAAACTGAAACAAGAATCATCGGACTACCCATCCTGGGTTCAGAGTGAAAACAAGGACAAATACATTGAGGTATACCGGAACGCAGAAGGAATTCCTCTAGACAAGGCATCAATTTCCAAAAATGCAGGACAACGTAGTTTGGCAAAGCTAAAATTGAACTAAAATGTGGGGAAAATGGGCACAGAACCTAAACAAGAACCAGACTTCAATTGTCAAATCTGAGAAAGAGTTTTACTAGCTTTTAATAAATCTGTGTACAAAGGTAACAATCCTCATATTCCCGAAAGAAGAGGTGACATGGCTCTCTTGGAAATATTCCGGGGACAGTGTCGACTCAGGGAAGAATGGTAACGTAACAGTTGACGCATTCGTAACAACCCAAGCTCGGCTCAAATTATACAAGTATATACATCCCTTTACACTAATTGTCACAGGTCCTAGTATTTGCGGTAAATCAACATTTGCAATTAGACTGTTAGATTGTAGGGAGCAGTTTTGTGACATTGTGTTTTAAAATATTGTGTGGTGTCACATTGAAAATAAATCTAAGCCTGATAAAAATTAGGACACTTTACAAGACAAACAGGCTTATAAACAAATACTGTTACAGTCTAACGCACACAGAGTTATAGTCCCACATGTAAGATCAAAGCAAAGGCCTCAAGTATACGCGGTTTATTTTGCGAATGTTTAGTGACAAAATGGAAGTTCCTTGGGAATCCGTGTATTATCTCTAGGTAAAATTTATTACGATCCTAAGCACACAGTGGTATTTAGTTCAGTATCAAAGTTAGTAAGAGCCGCTAAATATAAGAGAAATGTCGAAGAATACCTGGCAGGTCAGGACACGTACACTATGCGTAGACCTGTACGTAAAAGGTTTCCTCGAAATCCATATACTGTAACAAATATTGATGATATATGGGAAATTGATCTTGCAGGCTTAAGTTCCCTGTCGAGATCCAATGATATATACAAATATCTCTTAAATGTGAAGTATTTTCGCGTTATGCCTGAAGCGTACCTCTAAAGGAGAAGACTAGCACGTCAATCGGAGCGGTTTTAAGAACTTTATTTCAAAATGGAAAACCAATTACCTTAAATCAGTTAAAAGTACAGAGTTTTTTAATGCAACTGTCCAACAGTACTTGAAATGTCGAGGAGTAGATTTTCATACGATTCACAACCCTGATATAAAGGGGGCTTTTACGGTACGATTTAATCGTAATGTGAAGAAAAAATGTATGAATATTTCACTAAATATAACACGTACCGTTACTTGGAAGTTATAAATAACGTTTTAGCAAGTAACAACTCTGGACATTCCACAATAGGCATGCCCGAAGCAAAGTATTCCCTCGAACGTTTACTCTGTATGGCGAAATGTGAATAGCCTGTGGGCCAAATTCCTCACGGACGTGTCACGTTTATAGTGGGCGGTATTGTAAAGATAACTAAGCAGAAGGTGGTTTGTTAAAGGTTAAGATGAGACATTTTCAACAGAAATATTTCTAGTTGTAAAAGTTATTTCCCGCATCCCACAACCAGTTTATGATCTGCCGGACTTGCAGAATCGTCGTTTCGAAGGGCAATTTTACAATTACGAACTTGATGACGTGACTTATCACCCTAAAATGAGTTTCAAATAGATAAAATAGTGCGCACGCGTAATAAAACGGTATTAAACAACATCTTGTCAAGTGTAAAGTTTACGACGAGACCTTCAACAGTTGGGTAAACACGTCCGATATTAAGAAAATATAATAAATATTATCTACGTGATGTTACCAAACGACAGTTCCGGTTATTATTACCCGGCCAATACAATTGCTAATTTTACAACTAAATTAGCCACACCGCTCGAGTTGCAACCTAACAAATGGGAGGTTGGATTAGTTGAAATATCGTATCCTAATGGCTACAAGAAACGTTTCCGACACAAAGCAATTCGTTTAGATTCGCAGGTCATTTTTCCTGTAAGACTACCAATCTCTGATCTCACAAATATTCCTTATTTGATGGAACCGTCAAAAAGGAAAGGTTTTGCGCATATTTAAAGAGTACCTAAATAAATTTGTAGAAGAATCGAGTAAACCATTGTTTAATTTGTGCTACGGGGAAAATTCCGTTCTAATCGATATTCATGTAGTATCTCAATTCCCTGCCCGTGTATATAATGGACTTGAGGATTTAGACGAAACAATTATGAACCCCGCTAATAGCAGTACTTC
>Ga0268261_10002629_pt1 | contig 12928 bp, 6 predicted proteins | sample TergutNc150P1_FD_190353 | JGI IMG/M metagenome (GOLD analysis project Ga0268261, IMG submission 190353) | Nasutitermes corniger P1 segment gut microbial community from laboratory colony in Florida, USA - Nc150 P1 (SPAdes) (version 2) | ecosystem: Host-associated > Arthropoda: Insects > Digestive... | reverse complement strand
TGAAAACTTTATTTCAAATACAGTGTTTCGTATCATTTAAGTCACATACAAATAACTATTTCGTGTTAACATCTGGTGAGGAAAAAGTTGTTATAACGTTTGAATCAAGATTTTTACATGGAAATCCCCCATCCAAACGAACATTTGCGTACTCTGTGTTAAACAAAATAGTTTGTCGTCTCTAACTTGTGGTATTGTATGCATTAATAAACGCGTCATTTAGGTCACAAACGAAGTGGTAATAACGCAGCATGAATTGTGTGTTTGAACAGTGCACTAGTGATTTAAGTATACCTAAGCAGTTAGCTAGCTGTAAATTTTTCATAAAGTCCTGTAAAGCGCATCCTTACAGGAAATATTATTTCGGTACATTGTACCGTACGAAAAACACCTCATCGCTTACTTGGAGACCCTCAGTGTCATTGTGCATTGTGCATAAAAAAGGGACCAGCTACTTTGAAGTCACTCTTCGTTAATAAATTAGCAGCATCTACTTATGTCGCACCAGACTAAGCTATTGTGCAAAAGTAAATGTAAATTGTGTGTTAAAACCGGTCCTGGTCCGCTTACTTGGAGACCCTCAGTGTCATTGTTCATTGTGCGTAAAAAAGGGACCAGCTAGTTTAAAGTCACTCTACGTTAATAAATTGACAGCATCTACTTATGTCGCACCAGACTAAGCTATTGTGCAAAAGTAAATGTAACTTGTGTGTTAAAACCGGTCCTGCAAGTTTAAAATCACTTTGTATTAATACGTTAGGAAATTTACTCGGCAGTCTCGATAAATAAAAACTGTAAGTGTGAAAACCAATTATATGTACAGTAAACACCGGAGCAACTTCGTTTGTGTAAGTGCACAAACAAAATAGATTTAAATTTTATGTATTTGTAAAATGTTAAATTGTCTTTATTTACCCTTATTACCTGGGATAGGTTCCTTAAAAGAGATGGTTAAATCAGCAGGATTCGAACCTAGAATCTTTCAATTATGAACCTGATATGTTACCGCTTCCACCAACTCTTTCTAGTGTCTTATAAAGTGGTAGCCATATTGTAAAATGGCGGTCTTATTTAAATAGCAAATTTTTAAGTTAATTTAAATAAAGCGCGTGTCCACCATATTGTAAAATGACCGCCTTATTCATATAACAAATGTTTAAGTGAAGTTAGCATTAGTTTAAATAGCGCGCTATTCCACCATATTTAAAAATGACCACCTTATTCAAATAACAAAGTTGAAGTTAGGTTAGTAACAAATTTAATTAGCGCGCGTGTCCGCCATATTGCTTCAAGTTCAAAATGGCTCATTTGTTCACATAACAAGTTAAATGTTAGGTTTCTAAATAATAACAAGTTGACGTTATGTTTAAAATTACAGCGCGTGTCCGCCATATTGTCTCAAATTTAAAATAGCGGCTGCAACAAATTGTGTAGAGGGGTTGTTTACATCCGGCAACTTTAACAAGGCCACTGTTAAGTTTCAAAATCATAAGTTAAGTTAGGTTTAAAATTGGCGCTGCAGCAGCCATATTTCCAAAAATTCAAAATATCGCCTTTGTTTACATCAAGTAACCATAACAAGTTAGAGATAGGTTAAGCACAAAGGCCATTAACTCCTCCACCAGCTTTTGTTTACATCACGTGAAAATAATAAAGTTTGAAAATAATAAGTTAGTTTTAGCCCGGCGCCATACTGTCTGGGGCATTGTTTACATCATATGACCGCCTGGGGGCAGGATTAGGGGAGGGTTAGGTTTCAAAATATTAACAAGTTACAGTTAGTTTTAGCCCGGCGCCATATTGTCTAGAACCTTTTTTTACATCATGTGATCGCCTGGGGGCAGGGGAAAGAGGGTAGGTTGAGTTTGTTTACGTATGACGTCACTTCCTGGTCCCATACTTCTATGCTTACTACTTTGGATGCAAAGTAAATGGTGGTTATTGAGGATGAATGCTTTGGTTTGTGGAAATGTAGTTTGAAATTCTCGGGCTGTTTGTTGAAACAACTTCATACGGGGCATTGTCTTATGTTTTTCCGCCTGAGGGGTGTCTAATTAATTCGCCACTCTTATCGGTGCTGTGGGATAAATACATCTGTTGTAAATAAGTTCTCAACCAAAAAATCCTATTAATTCCTGAATATAAGGGCACTGCTACATGTTTCGTCTACTGTCCATGACTACCTTCAGGGAGTAACAATCCTCGAAAGACGTATACATCTTTATTTTAGATACTGTTGTCTGTAAACCTTAAAATATAGTGCGAATATGCTACTAAAGTATCAACGTATAGTGTTATAATAAAATTATACTAGATAATTATTAAAATCTGCCACATCCCAGCGTCTTGAAATAGTGAGATCTCTTCGCCTTCAGTCGGGTGGTAAATCTATAATATGTTGACACTGTGTATATCATTTTATACTGAGTTCGTATTTAGTCGCAATATTTTGAGAGTGTGAATTATGATACACATGACCTTACATTGTATGTTAAATTCTTCATGCAAAAACCATAAGATTAACCATTTAAAGACGAAGCGCAGACTGCTTTGTATAAAGACCCAGTCCGTACCGCGCTGTAAACACTTCTCATCTCGGTTACAAAAACCAATCAGTTTATGGTGTAAGTGGCACAAGTCACTTTTTGTCCTCATATAAATAAAAAACAAAAATACAATGTGGGCAGAAAATACAATTATTGAATGTTAAACTTGTTGGGGTATCACGTAACCAGTAGGCTTTAAAAGGTTAATGTAGCCTACTGATTTATCAAAGTAATTCCAATAAATACTCAGCATTTGTCTTTCCAGTGCATTCGATATTATATAACATCTCCCTATGAAATGTTATGTTCAAGAACCTGAAAATCAGCCACTAGTATTAGGCCACGTCATTACTAATCTTGAAGATGGTTATATAACTCCGTTTTTAAAAAACTGACCCTTAGACAAACCTGTACAGAACAGCTCATTACGTCTCTAGACTTCGGGAATAGACTATGCAGTAGAATAAATTCCACTAGATACACTCATAACGCCATTAGAATTATACAATTTGATATAGTGATATAGAGAAAAACCCAGCTTACTTCAGCATCCATAAATAACATTCCCAAACCGTCTTCATTTCTGACACAACCATCTATAAAGTTTAAATTTATTCAAAGTCTATTCCAGAATATTGCACCACATAATCGCGAACAATACTCACTCACTCATCGTCTGTTTAAATTCTTGTCATCTAAAAAAGCGCATGTGAATTAATTATTTTTGTGTAGATATTTTTGTAAATTTCATCACACACAGTCACACTGTACTCCATTTTTAAACAACTTTTGCTTTTATATGTCCCTTCCTACCTTCCTCTCGGCGCTACAACCCTGGGTGAGCCTTGGTCTCCTCAGCAACCAGTCTCCATTGCTCTCTGTCTTTCGTCTTCTCTATTCACTGTTTTACACATATGCATATATACGTAATGTTTTTAATTCTAGTTCATACATTTTATAACGATTTTGTGTGTGAATTCATTGTAAAGTTCGAGATATTTTACTATATATTGCAGTTGTACGACGTTGTATGTCGACACGTATTTCATTCTGTATAGCCCGATGATGGTTACTTCTACAGGTGGAACTTGTAGCTGTTGGTAGCCTTTACAATCTGTGTTGCGCTGACAGATTATTTGTTGTTGGTTTCATCAGTTACTACTCCAGTTGGAGGGAAACCGCTTTTATAAAGTTGGTAAAATGTGCGCTGGCGCCATCGCGTCACTAGTAATTAATGAGGACAGACTTTAATGAAATGTATACATTTTTAACTGCAGTGACCTTTACAGGCAGAAGGGCCAGTCTGTTTATCTTCTTGGCCTCATCCTTTCCGCATTTCTTTTTTCAGTTTTGAACCCTAAAGACTGAACTTTGTGTACTGTACAAATCTAAAACAGCTGCATGGTTGACCGTGTACCAGTATCGCTGGTTCAGCAGAGATGAACCCAGTATACCAATGCTGCGGGAAAGAAATATTTTTACTACATGTTTCGGCTTTTGCGTCATTTTCAAGGACTGTATAAAAACTGCCATGGTCGGTTCCAAAGGTTTACATCGTTTACACTTTAAATGTATTAGCACCGTATATTTAGGTGAAAGTATACATTGAATTACAAGTCTGATTATTACCTCGCAGTGCGTTATTGATAAGTGAAAACATGAAACCGGAACTTAGTTTTCGTCACACATTCCATTACTACGCAGTACATGTGTACAAAATCATTTTATACAACAGGCAGTTGCATATGACACGACACTTTACGGTCTCGGACATACAGCCAGCCATACAAGAATGATGCCCTTGGGCAATGATCCAACTTAAGATTGCAGTAGCTTTTTGAAGTTTCAGAAGGTAGCCTTGTAGGATACAGTGACTTGCATATTTATACTCTGCTGAAAACGGTGTTCTGTAAAACTGATCTTGCTATTGGAAATAGGTAACAGTAGTGTTGCTGCTGCCTGAGAAATTCGAACTATTATCACATTGATATTATTTACGGCGGAAAATTAATGAGTATAAAAGTGAGGTGGCCTATAGATGCGTACTTTTCTTATCCAGATCTATGAAAGTCTGTCTGTAAGATTATCCTACTTTTATAAGTATATACTTAAATGATTTTGCATTTACTTCGTGCACTGTTGTGCGTTTGTGACATGGGCCGCCCGAAGATGGCCAATTGTGGCCGAAAAATGTAGCAGTAAACGTCGTGATTTGTGCCGACTTCAGTATCATTTGGTTGTTGTTAAAGCAGAAGGGCATCTACAAATTAAATATTTAAATCTGGTTGTTTGCGCAGTTGCGCATTCTTCGCGTAGACAGCAGCAACAAATTTTTGAGTGCGACTCATTTCATATTGCTTCTGGCTGTGTGTGCAAATGGCAAAACTTTCGGTTTGCTTTTGGCAGATTCTCCGTGAAAGTGAAATCGATAAGTCCATGAACGGACTCTGTCAGTAGTCTTCATCTTGTACTCGTTTTCTGACTCTAAGAGAGGGCAAGTTCCACGAAGTGCAGTACTTGTAGCGCGCTTCAAGTTTCGTGTCTCGGACACTCGACTGGACCGCACGGCTGGTTTCCCCTAGACATCGTTGCAAATTGTTACGTGGCCCTGGGTGTGGGAACAAGGTTTGTCTTTCGTACGGAAGGCCCGGGCTTCGGGAGCAGTGAGGAACACTGTAACTAAAATGCATATGACGTTCGTTCATTCACCTGTGACCGAATCAAAACTCTATGCCTGTAACGTCTGTAGTCTTCCTGGTCCCAACCGTATTTTAAGTTATTCTTTATTCTTTATCCTGCTAACGTGGAGAATATGGTAAGTTCCTAATAATGCCAACATATGGCAGATGGGATTTAACTCGGCGTTTAAAGGTTAATCTGTAGGTGGGCCGGGTAGCATAGTCAGTATAGCGACTGGCTACTTGTTGGACGGTCCAGGGATCGAATCCCGGTGGCGGCGAGATTTTCCGTACCTGTCCAGACCGGCCCTGGGGCCCACCCATCCTCCTGTACAATGGGTACCGGGTCTTTCCCGGGGGTAAAGAACGGCCGTGGCGTGACACTGACCCCTCATCCCTTCTAGTGCCGTGGTCATGAAAGAGTAGAGCTATACCTCTACTCCCCCTATGGGCCGTACGGTATGTACAGAGCCTCAGTGCCTGTACAAGGTTGCACTTTACCTTTTTACCTTTTTAATCTGTGGGGAGAAGGAAAAAGAAAAAATCTCTGGGGTACAAAATGGAAATCTTTCTGAGCGAGGACTCTCTTTAAAAACAAAGACGCAGTCCTAACTTTAATCTTGACCAGGCGGTTATAGACCATGTCGGTCAAAACTCATTTAGGACCTATGTTATCAGATTATTATTTGCATGTGTAACACTATACAGAATTTTAAGCACTTACATTTGACACCGCTTTCTGGATGGACGTGATGGAATTATGACGCGAAATTTGTGCAGAGATCGGCTTCCAAACTGAATGTGGCTCACCATGATTTTCTAATGGGTCTTCTAAGATGAACGGGGCGGATCTGATCATCTTCCTCACGTTCTTACGCGTTTTCATGATGTGCTAGTAAGACATGGGCATTTTTGTCTTTTCTGCAACTTCGATTAGCTTGTCTTGCTTAGATGAAAATAAAAAAAAAGAAATTTTACAAAAACGTTGGGTTTTATATAAAAAAGTATTCCTAAAAATTGATGCATGCCAGAAGTCTGTGTATCATTCACTGAAGAAATTTACCCTAGAGCACATGGTATTACGAGGTTTTAATTTATATTTACCGTATGGAGACCCACGAAAAAAAATTAAATGCTACTACAGTACGTACACCTTTTGGAAATGCGGTACAAGAAGAGGTAAAGCGTTTCCTGTGTTTAATGAGGCAGCGAACCGTGAAAAACTCTGCGTGAGAGACGTAAATCTCCACACATTCTTAACATCGCGGTAGATGGCAGTCAGTAGTAACTGGACATTGTCTAATTAAGCCCCTTCAAGTGCATGTAATAACTTCATTGTCGATGTCCCCAATTTGTGAATACTAGAAGAAGCATTGGCAGCACAGTGTTCTGAAGAAGAGACAGCATCCACAGACACAAACAAATACAACACTGTGAAAGTGAAAGTCAATAATTTCACGACTCTTTGTCTCAATTGTTAATAATTCCGATGTTTTTTTGCACATTCGAACAAAAAAAAAAGATAAAAGAAACGTAATGAAATCAAGGCACAAATTGGCAGGCTTGCATTGCGCTGTACATTATTGTTTATAAGTGGCGGAATAATATGCATGCTTTAATGTAGAAACTTTAATTTCAGTTAGTTAACAGTAATGATAATTATTATTGTCATACACAGGCATGATCTAAGCCGAATGGAGATTCATTTTCACCGCAGAGTTTCGTGTTTCTCAGACTGATGAGGCGTAGCGGTGAGCAACCTTGCATGTCTCACAGAACAGAATCACCCACGGACACTTACCCTCTGCAGTGTTTCTGAATCGGTGTTTCGAGGACCGAAATTGTCCATATATTTTTTTTTTCTCATGGCGCAACAGCCCCTAGTGGGCCAGAACCGCCTCATTATCGAGGCTTTACAATCGCATTCAGTTATACCACACTCGGTAGGACTCCTCTGGACGTATGTTCGGCCCGATGCACACAACACACAACACTCACAAGAGAAGGAAATCTATGCCCCCGGCGGTATTCGAACCCACAGTCCCAGTAAGCGAGCAGTCGCAGACCCACACCTTAGGCCGCGCAGCCGCTGGCAATTATGTACAATGATTTGTCAGTCAGACTTAAATGCTCATGTAGCTCACAAGTTGTTATTTTCCGTTGGAAAGAAAGTTTATTAACAACTTCTGGTAGGTAACCAACTTGACGCACAATTTTTTTTTATATAATATGATTATTTGAATCCTCGACATATTTCGAGCAACCCTATGCTCATCCTCAGGAGGACAATTGTATTAATACAACATCTGGTGTAATTACTCTGTGTTAGTGGCCGTCCGTACCGGACGGCCACTAACACAGAGTAATTATACCAGACGTTGTATTAACACAATTGTCCTCCTGAGGATGAGCACAGAGTTGCTCGAAACATGTCGAGGATTCAAACAAATATATTATATAAAAAAATGTGCGTCAAGTTGGTTACCTACCAGAATTATACGAAGATGCACGGTCAGAAAAATACAAAATTTTGCCTTAACGACGTTGCATAATCTTCAGAGAACCATTGCTGTACAAAATATTACATTATTACTCTCTATTGTGATATGCGGTGGCGCAGTTGGTTGAAGCACTACACTGGCAGCCAGAAGGTCAGAATTGACAAAGACTTTTCAGAATCAATAGGAAAAGTCAGAAAGTCTTAACGGAGCCAGACCATGGAGTATAAGTAACATTATTTATACTGTTATGTTAAAGTGATGCCGGTCCCAGTGGCCGTGCGGTCTAAGGCGTAGGTCTGTGGCCGCTCGCCTGCTGAGATCGTGGGTTCGATTCCCATCGGGGGCATGGATGTTTGTCTGTTGTGAGTATTGTGTGTTGTCAGGTAGAGGTCTCTGCGACGAGCTGATTACTAGTCCAGAGGAGTCCTACCGACTGTGCTGCGTCGTTGTATGTAATCTAGAAAACCTCAAGAACGAGGATTATTACTTTACGAAGTGATTTCGTAACACTGCACTGCTGTTCTGTTGCATGTTATCGTCGGATTGGACTGTGTTCCTGATTACGCAGCTAAAGAAAGGACGCACCAAGGCTGCAGGAAACCAAGGCCCGGTTTCAAGCGCGGAGAGGTCGTTGCAGTTTATTTATCGTAATTGTCGACGTTGACTTACTTTTCGAACATGATGTCATCACCATCGTCATCATCAGCTACAGCAGCAGCAACAGCCTCATCATAGCGTTGTAGGCTAGTCGTATAATGATGTGGCTGCGCTCTGTCTTGCAAGGGTCGGAACAATTGTAAGCCTCGCGGCTGCAGGACATCTGTTAGCTAAGGAAGAGGGTTGGTATGGCGTTTGTTTGTGGAGCTGACTGCCAGTGATTGAAAACAGATCTGGCATATGATGGGCCAAACTGCGTAGGTGCCGCGCTACGTTTTTATTGAGGGAGGAAACAGAGTCATCTTCCAAAATGTTTTCTTTTTGTTCGTTTTTTTGTGTTTCTGAAACACTAGACAATGAACAAATTCCAGAAGCTGAGTGACACTAAAGTGTTTCATGCTTCTTTAATTGTTCCGTAAGCTTTACGTAGACTGCCATTGATTAAGTTGCCAGAATAATCTATAACAGTCCATGTCGTGTTTGTTTTTTTTATGTTTCTTGAATGACCTGCCTGCCACCTGCGACATTTTTTGTTTTCGGAGCTGTATATTCGTTTTTCTGGCATTTTATGCCGGATCACTGGGTATTTGCTGAGCAGGTACGCGGCATCGTCCTCCAGAACGGATACCTCAACCTTCCACCTGTCTCGATCACTGGCTCACAATGACTTAAATCGGAGACACTGCCCAGTACTTCCGCATGTGCCCTCGCAGCAAAGTGGGTCAGGACCACAGTACAGTGGGCCACAAGTCAAACCACTGAATGCCACTTCTTCTTTCCTTACAGCCACTCGCCTGTCCCTTTTTCTTTCTTCCTTCATTTCTCGATTACCTCTCCTTCCACCCACCCACACTCTTTCTACTTTCTTTCTTTTTATCTTTCTTAACATTTCACCTCTCCCTGTCCATGCCATCAAGACATATTGGGGGGGGGGCATATTTATAACTCTACTTACTCTTAACCTTGGGGAGGGCATAACACAAACAAGCATCCAGCGAATTTAACTTTAGTAAACACTAGTGAATTGCAACACCTACTTCACATACATGCAAAACTGGGCTCCACAAAATTTCCCAAAAACGATTCATTTTATGAACATTGTGTCAAGACGTGAAAAGTAAATCTCATTATGATCTACAAATTCTGTTTGCAATATTTTTCGAGGCGGTAAATACTCGTATTTAGCTAGTTAAGGGCTAGAATATGTATCCCTGTGTGCAATGCGATGTCTCAAATATGCTTAGTTTTCACCGAGTTATATATGCACTATAAAGGAACGCGCAGTCCAGTAAGGTATGCAAAATTATGGCATCCGCCTGTTCACTCTTCTTTGAAGGATAATAACTGCGCTTTGTATATATAGAAAAAAATTCAATATTTGGCTCCGACATGACAGTAATTCCTTATTTCTTTTCTGCAGAACCGAATCTTGTTAGCCTACTTCCCTGGTCGTATAACAAACGACAGGCACGTGTCATCAAAATACCCCTGTATCTTCTTAATAACCCGAACAAATCGATGGATATTGTAGCAGTAGAAGTTATTGCAACTTTGCAAATTGTTAATTTCCTTCCTTCAGAAATACGAAAAAAATCGCAAGTGACACTGACACCAAATGTTGTGTGGTGACAGAGAAAGAATGCGGTATCTTGGGGTCATCTTTTGTAGATGTATAGCGATCGCTCGAAGTATTATATTGAATCTCTTATTTGATGTCGACAACTAATAAACCACGTAACCTAGGAGGCACATCACACACTTACCCACAAATTCGGCAGGCCTGTGGTGTATTTCTTACACCTTATAAGTTACAGCCATGGTAACGGAGTCAAACTTCGAGGTTACGACAGACAAATTCAAAGCAATCGCAGTGTGTTTGATATTACTCTTTGACAAAGAAGGGGAAGTAATTGTGTAGCTGTTAATTTGTAATGGCCAGGTATGTTGACGCGTTTGCTGAAGGAATCTCTTTTCTGTTCCAGGTAAAGCCAGTTCTGTCCGTGCCTTTTCAACGTGTGGCAAGTCCGTACTGTGGCATCTGAAATTTATGCCCACATATTCACTACGTGTGTGGATGTTTGTCGTACTTAATGGTTTCAAAACCGGAACTCAAACCTGCAGGTAGTTCTTTCTGAAGGACGTCGCAGCAATTAGTTTACTGGTTATGTGAATTACATTATATTGTCTAAAATTCTTTTGGTTGGTGTACTGAACATTTTGTAACTACTAAGTCAAAACATAAAAATTAACAGTTTTTAGGAACGTTCGCATAATTGCATAAAGCGACTGTTAGATTCGTCATGTTTGTCTATCTGTATGTCTGTCTGTCTGTCCATCCGCCTGTCCGTAAGGAAAAATTCGTCTCCCAATTGACGGATTTTCATTAAATTTGACATTCAGTATATTTCGAAAATCTGTTGAGAAATTCAAGTACCATTAAAATCTGACAAGTATGACGGGTACTTTACATGAAGACCAATAGACATTTTTGATCATATCTGGTTCGTTTCTTCTTGTATTGAAAAGTGTTTGAGACTAAAGTTGCAGAGGAAATCAAAACTCAATTTTATGTTTAACAACTTTTTTTTCTAAAATCGTGCCTTTTATGAGATAATGTGGAAAAATACTCTAGAGCGGGTCAGACTACAGATGACAATACGACGCATGCCCATTGCATGCTGGTTATCAAAGGCTACAAACACATTCTCAGAATATGTAATACTTACTCTTTTACCTCTGCAACAATGGTTACACAAACGCGCCTTAATATTACTTTATACGTACATTGCCTGTCTTGTTTTTAGCTAAGTTTAATCTTCTAATAGGTATTTCAGAGCATTACAAATGTCAATTGTAAGGTTTCCTTAATTTTTACCCCTGTGTGCCTAACTTACAAAATTAACATTTCTTTCATGAAATATACGTCCAAAACAAACGTATGTATGCTATTATACTGCTATCATATCTGACAGATGGCTGAGAAAATATCAATACTTTGATGTGACCATATTTATAGACATTTGGCTACCTTTAAAATTTGGTAGTACTGTTCCATTTTGTCTAACATTAAAAATTCACGTGTTATGTATCTTCTGTTTTCTGCCAATGTATAGTTTTGTGGCACGTTTGAGGACGTCACGGTCTAAGGCGTGGGTATGCGGCCGCTCGTTGCTGGGACTGCGGTTTCGAATCTCGCCGCGGGCATGGATGTGTGTCTGTTGTGAATGGTGTGTGTTGTCAGGTAGAGGTCTCTGCCGATCACTCGTTCAGAGGAGTCCTACCGAGTATTGTGTGATTAACTGAGTGTGATATCATATGTAATAATCATGTTTGGTGTTGGGCGTCCTAGGTTCATATCTCGGTTCTCAGACTTGCTATTCTTTGTATAGTCTTTCGTGGTTTTCTATAGTCTTTCCAGGTATGTTGGGGGGATAGTGTCTTAAATTTTGTCATGACCGCTTAATTTCATTATTCACTAATATTTCCACCATAGTTTTAACTACCGAAAACTTTTAATTTTGCATACTGAACAGTTTAATTGTTTGAATACTTTGGTGAAATTTCTTCGGAATGGCCATTTGGGAGATGTGTAATGCGCAAAAATGTCTAACGTATTTTCGTGATATGCAAAACCATGCCACGTGTATGGTGATTTTATTGTTCCTCGGAACACTTACTGTCTTCTTGCAGCTAATACTGAGCTCAGAACATAATGTAGTTTGGCAGTACGACGGTTTGAAAGGTTTGACGTTCTCGACATAGGTACATTTGTCGGTCTGTAGAATTTACAAAATACTTGTTATTCATTCGAATTCATGGGCAAGCTACAGACCTGAATAACCTACTATTGACACAGTTAGTCACGTCATTCACTAAGATATGCTGTGTTTTCATTAGTCAAAGTCTTGGGTGCTATTCCATAATTTGTGTTCACAGTACATAAATGTGCATCCTTCCTCACCTTCTTTGGAAACTCATTTCGTTAGCTACTGAATGTTTCATTGAATTGCTTTCTTTGCCTCACGTTTCTTTGCGGAACGTTTTTATACCTTGTTGGCTTTAATGTAAGTTTAAAATTTGTTCTTACTAAAAGATTTATCTGGGGAACACCCCAGGAGAAAAATGAAGTTTGTTTCTACGAATTTATGCATGGAAAAACCTTAATAGTTCTACATTTAAAAATAACCAATTTCTTGACAACGGAACCTCGGAACATCCTGCATACAGCCCTGATATGGCGCCCAGCAATTATCATCTCTTTCCAGCGCTGAAGCAAAATCTTGGCTGCCACAGATTTAAAGGGGATCGCATGGTGAAAATAATTATGACGTGGTGGCTGAAAACGTACACGATACGAAGTTCTATCAACAGGGAATAGGGATTTGTCACAATACGACAAATGGCTGAACTGTGGTGGGGACTGTTTGCAAAAGTAGTGGGATAGCTAGCGAAATTAATCAAAAGTGAACTGTTGTTATTAGAGTCAAGTATAAAGAATCCTAAATATAAGGATTGTAATCTGATTCGCTGACTCTCGTAGAATGAT
>Ga0268261_10002628_pt1 | contig 12929 bp, 9 predicted proteins | sample TergutNc150P1_FD_190353 | JGI IMG/M metagenome (GOLD analysis project Ga0268261, IMG submission 190353) | Nasutitermes corniger P1 segment gut microbial community from laboratory colony in Florida, USA - Nc150 P1 (SPAdes) (version 2) | ecosystem: Host-associated > Arthropoda: Insects > Digestive... | reverse complement strand
CTCTAACATGTAACGTCCAATAAGAACCAAGAATTAAAGGAAGAACAAATAATAAATTTGATATAAAGTATATCATAAATAACAATAACCAGTTCTCACAGTTTCTCTGCACAAACACACACACACACACACACACACACACACACACACACACACACACACACACACACACACACACACACACACACACACACACATGCAACATAAACATGAGAATGAACATGCCTTATTGAGTTAAACGAGTAAAAATCATTAACACAACTTTATTTGTATTTATTGCAACATGTCCAATAAAGACTACTCCTTTAATTAAGTGAAAACACAACAGGATGTCTAACATTAAAGCTGAACATCCCCTACTTGACATCAATGTAATAAACAGAAATAAATACAAAGAGGCTCCATAGTCTTTGCAAACATAAACACTTGCATGGTGTCGAGGAGGAGGAGGAGGAGGAGGAGAAAGGAGGGAAAAGGAGGAGAAGAGGGGAGGAAAAGGAGGAGGAGAACAAGCATAAGGAGGGGAGGAGAAAGAGGGGGAGAAGTAGAATGATAAGGAAAAATGAGGAGGAAAAGGAGAAGAGGGGAGGAAAAGGAGGAGGAGAAGTATAATGAGAAGGGGAAAGAAGGAGGAAAAGGAAAAGGGGGAGGAAAAGGAGGAGGAGGAGAACAAGGAGGGGAGGAGGAGGAGGGCAGAAGTAGAATGAGAAGGGGAAAGAAGGAAAAGAAGAGGGGAGGAAAAGGAGGAGAACAAGAATGAGGGGAGGAGGAGAATGAGGAGGAGGAGGAGGAGGGGAGAAGTAGAATGAAAATGGGAAAGGAGGAAAAGGACAAGAGAGGAGGAAAAGGAGGAGGGGAGAAGTAGAATGAGAAGGGGAAAGGAGGAGGAAAAGGAAAAGAAGAGGGGAGGAAAAGGAGGAGGAGAACAAGGAGGGGAGGAGAAAGAGAATGACAAAGAAGGAGTAGGAGAAGGAGGAGGCAGAGGAGATTAAACTAAACACTGTGAAACACCCAAGTACAGAAACCTGCTCAGGCCAAATTATTATTTTCCAAGTCCAAGATACATATTTAGAAACCAGTTACCAGGTCAAGCACTGAACAGACAGTAACTGCTTGAGGTAGCTACATGTAATATGAAAGGGTAGGTAAGGGTGGGGAAGAAAGTAAAAAATTGTAGACAGCATCATATGACCCCAAAGTGCTGTAACACAGCACACCACACATTACCTATTTGCCAGATTTAGCACAATGTGATTTCTTTCTTTTCCCAAAACTCAAGATGGAATTAAAGCCACTAAGATCGTTATATCACCATGATTCAAGCAAAGTGCAGGACATGCTTCCCAAGTTTCCAATAAAACACTTCATAAAATGCTTCAAATTTTACTTCACTCACTGGGTTTGCTCATATAATGGCCAAAGGAGACTACTTTAAAGGGGCCAACATTGATTAGAAGGTACACGTGGTTGTTATGAAGAAATAGATTCGGCATGGGAACTCTTTTGATTGCGCCACATTTGGGGAGAGAAATGACTACAGAATGGAAGGAAAAAAGGGATTAGAAGGGAATAAAGGAGAGAGGAGAGAAAGGGATAAAGGAGCAGTGTAAAAAGGATAGAAAGAAAGAAATAATTTTTATAGGTTATGTTCTAGTATTCATGTAACATGAACTTACCTTCCATGTATATAGAATCCATAATTCTCTAAAGCCAGGATGAAGACACTGATATTGGCCATGGAGCATATGTCAACAAACTCTTGAATCATGTTCTTGACATACCTCTCATATATCAACAACATAAACAGCCACTGTAATGGTAGCAGTGCAACTCAATTAGATCACCTAGATCTCGTAACCTTTTACAACACAGTGGTAGTTATATGTAACCACCCTTAACATTGAAAAGCTCTGTCTCTCATATGTACATTGCATTTATGTTCATATGGTTCTCAAAATTAACAGTAATTGTTTTCAAACAGCATTAGCTAGCTGCATATTGTTACAGAAACACATTGTACTTTTTGTTAGGGATATCTCTTTTAACATTATACAGACCAGCTGGTGGCTTCAAATTATTAAACTGCTGTAATCATTATTAAACTGCTGTAATCATACAGCTGATGTCCTATTTTCAGGTACTTGCCTAGTATTTCCTGGAAGAATTGAAGAAATTCCTCAGTCAGATGGGTCAAGATTTAAACCCAGGAAATTCTGAATACAAATTGGGAGGCTTGACAAGTTGGCTAAAATGCTCAGGAATTTAAAGCAAAAGTTGCATTACGCTAAACAAAAAATTCAACCAGTCCTGAACCATTTTTAATGTGTAAAACAAGAGAAAAATTATCAACCCATCTATGAACATGTCTAGCAAATGGTTTCATTCCTTGAGGTTTTCCAACCAAAATTGTTTGTTTTACTTTCTTCCCCATTCATGCTGCAAGCCTTGCTGTTTCATATCTTGGTGAATGTAAAGGTTCTAAATATTAATCTCTTTTCATTAGCTTCCTCCATTCTTCTGTTCCTCCACAACATACCACATGCTTATAAAGACAAAAACACTTGATCTGTTACAAGGCAGATTCATGCTATGTGAAGTGGACAAGAAGATATGAGCTGCATTGTGTAAATTACATTATGTAACATTGATGTTAGGCAAAAATGACAGAACTCAAAACTCTCAACAGAATGAACTTCAGCTTTAGACCTCTCTGCTCTCCATGAAATTTTGATGCCAACCTGCATAATCATCCTTTTCCAGGTTCTGCGACAAAGTCTGATAGACACTTCTTATCCACATAAACTATAGCCTGTTATGTCATTATCTGTCATGTATTTTACATTTTGTGTTGCTAGTATCTAAAAATGGGGCACGCGGTGGTGCAGTTGGTTGAGGCACTGCGCTACAAGCCGGAAGGTCGCGGGTTCGATTCCCGATGGTGTAATTGGATTTTTTCATAGACATAATCCTTCCGGCCGCACTATGGCCCTGGGGTTGACTCAGCCTCTAACAGAAATGAGTACCAGGAATGCTTCCTGGGGGTAAAGGCAGCTGGTGCGTAGGGCTGACAACCTTACCACCTTCATGTGCCGATTGTCTTGAAATCTGTGAGCCTCAACCTCCTGGAACCCTTAGGGCCTGCCCAGGCCTGCAATGGGATTGCTTTACCTAGTATCTAAAAATAGAAGCAGAAGAAGGCAGTAATAAACTACAGTGAAAGGTATGCTTGGGTTGGTACTACATTGTCTGATTTTGCCAAAAGAGTTTCATGGTGTACCTACAGTTAGCAGCACTGCTTACCATCCTCTGTGAATTTAACTGATTGACTGACTAACTAATTAACTAAATACTCTAACTCCAAGATGCATGGGAAGCTAACATTTCCTCAGCTAGTCAAGAACTACCTACATTTTATGGAACCTGAAGGTTCCTTACCATCTTCATAACAGGCCACCACTTGTCCTTATTAATGGCTAGATCAACCCAGCCCACACCGTTTTTTCCTATTCATTTAAGATACATTTTAATAATATTCTCCCGTCTATGCTTCAGTCTTCCAAGTGGACTCTTTTCTTCAGGTTTCCCCACCAAAACTCTGTGTGCCGAAGGCAACTGACTTAGTATCTAGAAATGAAACCATCTTTCCAGAAAATTTCAAAATACTGAGGTTATGTATTGTGTTATATGCGTAAGACAACACTGATTTAGTGGACTGAACCAACCTGTAAAAAGTAGATTATCAAGTAAACCATTACCCCCACAGCCAAGCGACAAGTCAGACTTGGTGGACTATCCTTCATGTACTCTGGAAGAGTGGTGTGTACCTCAGGGTCAGCCACTGCCCAGTGTTCTAATCCAATTACCTGGTGACAGCACAACATCATTGACATGTTTTTGGACTATTTCCATTGTCATACCAAATAAAACATATTACACAATGTTTTGAAAACACACTGTTTTTGTCATCAGGTGAAGCTAAAAACTTAAAGAACGGTTCACTATCACCTAGTGACAGTACAAGCAAACATGCATCACTGTGTTCAGCCTAGCAATGCTACACATCACCATGCATTCACCTTGAGCACAAAGACTGTCAGAACTAGCTGGAAAAAAAGGCTTATCTTCCTTGTGGTCTGAATTTCATTCCACTCATTGGCTACAAAGTATGTCCTCCATATGCTAACGGGCTGTTCAGAATTATTGGGCAGTGTGCTAGTCAGCTGACTCCGTGGCTGTATTGTGGAGCTCTGAGTCTGTGGTCGCTCCCAGTCAATGAAAAATATATCAACTGAAATCTGCCGCCAGATCAGATGCATGATTTCCACTACCTGGAACACAGAAACATTTCCCTGGAATTGGGTCTTCACTTATTTCATGGCCAAAACTCAAGAGTAGTGGCATAGATAAAACTGTAAATGAACAATTCAACACTGCATGAAATACTGGTTGAAACAATCTGTATGATCCACATACAGGATATGAAACAGGCACGTTCTGATTCTGCAGTAACATAACCTTCATCACTACTCACCTTGAGACAGAATGACGAGATGACATAGTTCCTGACTAGCTGGTCTTGTATGTGGGAAGGCAGCAGGACCTGTACAACACTTTGCCCCTTGTAGAAAATGAAGGTGTGGAAACTGGCACAGGCCACAACAAAGAAGAACACATTTGCAAGGTTACCACATGCAAATATGATCAGCTTACCCAGAGTGATATGATCTATGCCAACATGGCCTGATCGACGGCAACTACTCCATGTCTCTACACCCGACCAAATCACTGCAAGAGCACTGAGGACTCCCAGCGACATCTAGAACATGTTACACGTGTTTTGGGAGCAATTAACATGGATTTGCTACCCTATCAAATAAAGTTAAGAATGCATCACTCTCAGCATCTATGTGTAAATAACAGCCAATTCAAGATCTGAAATTTTTGCAGTGGGACTGATGCAGATTTGTAACACTTTAATGTTGGGGCTTCTCAAACTACTTGGACCATGAAGACAGAGGTGGCACACTCCTCTGAAATGTTGGCAACAACTCACTAAACAGCAGTGTCACATTCCAGAAGGCTTGAATCTTCAATAGCCAAGGCCAGTCATACCCTGGGAAAGCCAAACGTGCTGTTTCTAAGATGTGAAATATGCCTAGACTTTCTTCTGCTGTTGTTAGGGTATAGTTATAGAAATGACCAAAGAACAGTTAGAAGAAAGGAATATGGGAGAAAGGAGGGAAGAAGTTCCAATCATGAAATGGATAAAGAAAAAGCAGATGGGTGAGAAGAATGCTTCAACATGAAAGAAAGGAAGATCAAACAGCAATGAGGAATGATGATAGGAAAGAAAAGGGAAGGGAAAGGCATATGTGAGAAAAGTGGGCAGGACACAAAGGCAAGAAAGGGATAAAGAGGAAGAAATGGAATTGCTCATCAAATTTCAAAGCTCACGTCCTAGTCACAGAATAATAATATTTCGTTACAGTAAACCCATAATATATTATCAGAACTGTAACTGCCAAAAGGACAGGTTCTGCATGTAGCACATTTGCTAGTGATGTGCCAGAGTATTTTTAATGTGAAATCCTGCCATTATCAGCCTACCAAATGCATAATCATCCTCTTGACAACACAGTCGTTATACATACTTGTTATAAAAACAAAACGTAAAATTTTTCCCTGTACATGCCATGGAGGCATGCAGAGGGGCTGAAGGTATAACTCAATTCATTTCAACCTCTGCACTTGAGGTGAATGGTCTTCCACATGCCCTGGCCATTTTTTTTACTGGAGGAAAGAACCCCCAGTATACATGAAACAGGAGACTTGGTGGGACCCAGAGCCAGTATCTACGTTTTTGAAGAGAAAAGTCTCTTGTCCCAACCAGGATTCAAAATTTGGATTGTCCATCCCACAGCCTAGTTTGACTACACTACATTTGCTCTTCACATATTTTCCTGTAAGAGACAAAATGGAACACAATAGAATAGGAATTGTAAGTAGACACATGGTTGTAGCTGAACAGGTGGAACACAGAGGGACACAAAATAGAGATATAAGTAGGGTCAGGGTAGCAACTGGAACAGGTGGAAGAGAAAGAGATAAGAAGAAGAGGTATCAGTGGACATGTGGTTTCAGGTGGAACACAGAGAGATAATAAGAATGGAAGAGGCATACGGTTGCAGCTGGAACAGTTTAAACATAGAGGGATAAACATAAGTGTTGTCAGGAGACATAGGTAAAACACAGGGAATAGAAAGAAAGAAACTTCTGTCTTACCTCAATAGCATGTGATACTGAGTTTTCCATTTCATACTCTACGCTAAATGTGAGTGAAACCTCAACATTTGCTTCAATATCTTCTTGTGTTACTTCTCCATACTTCAGCATCAACAATGGTGGGTATATCCGACCCTCCTCCTCATGTCCCCGCACTTTCACCCTGAAAGGACACACCAAATGGTTCACAGCTCATAAAAGCACAGAAGCCTATTCTTCACCTGGGATTATAGTTGCGTTCCTCATCACTGTCTTAGTACATAGGAGCTAAAGAGTCAAAGAAGGAGTAACATGCGAATAAAAAATTAAATTCACATGTGTTGTAGAAAAAATACAGTACCTGGGCATAAGGATTTGAATTGCATTTAGAAACTCTACTACATTAATTGCACACTGCTTTAACAGCCATGCAGACTAAATTTCACACCTTTGAGTGTTCTTTGCAATATGGGATAGGAAACAGAACAGTCACACTTTTATTAGGTAACCATGCTGAGTAATCAATGTCAATGCACTGCTTCTGGGAAACCTGAATTATTGTAAGGGACTTATTAATAGAGCTGGGATAGATCGGATGCCACTGTAACTAGGCTACGGACTGAATGACCATGGAAATGGAATTCAATTCACAGCAAGAAAAATTGACTTTCCTCTATTTCTAAGCATCCAAATTGGCTAATGGGCCCACCTAGCCTCCTGCCCAGGGTGAGTTTGAGTTGCCAGGATATGCAGCTGACCACTCACCTCCATGTAGTGCTGAGATTAAGATTGTATGGAGCTATACCTCTGCTCCCTCATATCTTTTTATGGTGCAGTACCTAATTTGGCATAAGGGCAACTTCATCTTCATGTGATTAAGCAGTTAACTCCACATACAGAATATTCCCTATGCAGTTGAAGGAAGGTCAAGGAATCTTGCTGTTTTGGGACCCAGATGATTACACCCTGAGAACTCCACATACAGAATATTCCCTATGCAGCTGAAGGAAGGTCAAGGAATCTTGCTGTGTTGGGACCCAGATGATTACACCCTGAGACATTCTACATTTTCCAGAAACAAAATACAATCAAGACAGCATACCTCAATACACATTTCTTCACATATCTGATAAGAGATGGGACATCTGCCAATTTGCTGTTTGACTTGTACTTCACACCTCCTACTTTGTCAATGAGAAAGAACCTCCTTGTCAGCTGCCACTGGGTCCTGTCTGAGCCCTGTAAATGGAAGAACACTTAACCATATTACTGTTTACATCTTCATGTTTAGTGTCTACAATACTATGTGCATTGTGTGTGTGTGTGTACATGCCACCTCAAATGTTGTTGTGTCTGTATCCATTTTTATGTGGATATTGAATTCTTATAATGGCTTCTTTAATTATATCTGGATGTTAGTTGTGAATGTTTGCATAATTCATATTTTGTGAAAGTCTATAAAGTGCAACCCCTATTTTACACATCTCTAGTAACCACCTCAAGTGGAATGTAAACTCAGTGAATGTCAAATCCAGGAACTGCAAACTATGCAATCTGAAAAAAAAGGTTGTTTTATGATAAAACTTTGCAGTCATTAAAAATGTGAATGTTTGGACAATAACAATGTAACTACACGCTACAATATACACAGTGTCCCACTCGATACCGAACCCGGCATTTCTTTAATAATTCTAACACCAATGAAGACATTGCAACGAAATTTGAACAGGAGTATGTTCGTTGTGTGAGAAATGTGATGACATCATAACACGTGCTGGAAGTGGCCACCATTTGCGTCCAGACAGGATTGAACCTGGTGTGCCATATTTTGGAAAGTCCTTGCCAGTACGTCCGCAGTCACTGCCTGAATTTCTTCGGTGATGTTTGCTTTCAAGACATCTATGATTCATAGTTTGTTTTGGTAAACTCTCCCTTTCAGATATCTCCATAAGAAATAATCAGGCGGCGTCAGATCAGGCAAGCGTGGTGGCCAAAATCCCTTCGAAATGACGCGGTCACCAAAAAAGGACTGAATTTCGGCCATGCTAGCACGTGAAGTGTGGAATGTCGCTGCAAATCAATTGGACGATGAGGAACTCGCAATTGGATATTTCCAGCAGGATGGAGCATTGGCATTCCACATGTACACAAAGGTCAGCTAAGGGCTTTCTTAAAGAGCCCTCTGTAAAAAAAAGTCAAGGAACTGCTCAGTCTGAGCAGAAACCAGCTAAGAATAATGACAGAGTTGCTAACAGGACACTGTCACTTAAAAGGACATTTATTTAAACTGGAGCTAGTAAACAGTCCTCAGTGTAACAGATGTAAGCAGGCATCCAAAACAGCCTCACACATTCTTTGTGACTGTGAGATTTTAGCCACTCTTAAGATTTAGGCACTTGGATCATCATTTGATGCAACCAGGCAACTTTGAAGACATATCTATCAGCAGGATACTGTACTTTACTCAAGGTGCACGGCTGCTAGATGCATAAGGGCTGCACAAAGGATCAAGTATTGTCAATGTGCCTACCCTTCGCATATTCTACTATATTCTATTCTATGAGTTATCTCCACACACTGTTGTCACTGGCATGACAGTGCCAATACCAAATTGTATTTGTCTGTATATTTTGTATTTTTGAAGTGCAAATTAAAAATTTTATTTTTCTGTGTGTTTTGTATCTTATGACTATTACACATCCTATGGTCAAACTAACCAACTTTAGGATCCATGGCATGTATATGAATATACATGGTGTTTCAGGAGCATATGCCATAATTCAGGAGAACGTGCCTTAGGTTAATTTCCATCAATTCAACCTAATGTACCTATATAAGAAGACTGTCTATGGCATGTATGCTTGTACTGGTTACATAAACTTAACACCTAACAGCATCACTTAACTGCAATTAAAAAAAAATGAATGTATGAAACATGAAATTGGATAAATTTTCATGGTCAGGTCTAGGAAGATGAAGTATGAACTCCAGGAAAATGTGAAAATTAAGAAATGTTAAATCCATTAACATTTAACATTATTCTTATGAGCACTTGGTCAGAATCTTATAGAGTATGTAATATCACATAAAACAAACAACATGCATGTAATTTAAGAGTTTCAATGTATCACTAATTTCTACAGATATTTCTGCAAAAGATTATGGATGGTATGACTGTTGTGTTTTAAAACTCTCATACTGAAATGGTGATGGCTTTTCAGAACATTGACAGTACAATTAAGTAGGCAGCTTGTGGAAGTTTAAGCTCTTCATTTTGTACCTTGTTTGCTGACTTGTCCAGTACCAACACTGGGACTGTGTAGAGCATGGACTCTCCACCTTCCCCATACTGTAGATACAGGTCTAAAAACTCAGTGTCCCTGATTTCAACCAGCTGACGGGCAGGCAACCTGCAGGAGTGCTGATATTGTGCACCAAACCGCAGCCCCTTGTCCAAGAATGTCCATGAATCAGGACATAGCTGCAGAAAACTGCCACTGGCAGAAGAAATAGCCTTCATGTGGCCTTCAGGTGTAAAGCGTACAACAGTCAGATTCAGTCTGTTTGCCTGCATGAAAGAAGTTATCTGAATTGTTATTACCCTTCTGCTTGATGAAACCCCAATCTCTTCAATTTAATTACCCTCACAATAAATCACAAATTTTTCCATTTCTTTATTTTCTTCAGTACCACAGTTTATTACTCATATTCTTTCCATCTTCATATATTTTCTTGTATAAAATTTTATGTTTCATGTCAGTATACGTGGGCTGATCATTTAATTCCGGGACTGAATTTTTTCTTAAGTGAATGAGTAGACTTAGCTGCTAGTTGGTCTTGTCTCCTTTAAAGTAGTGTCCTTGTGCTTGTATGCACTTATTCCAGCGTTCCTACCACTGACGAAAGCACCTCTGGTAGTCACTTTTTGTAATGGCCCTCAGTTGTCTCGTCGCGATGGCTTCATTCTCTTCAACGTAATCGAATCGGCAACCTTTCATTGTTTTCTTCAGTTGTGGGAACAAGAAGAAGTCGCACAGAGCAAGGTCAGGGGAGTAGGGAGGGTGTGGAAGCGATGGAATGTTGTGTTTCGCCAGAAATTCATTTGTGGTGACAGCCCTGTGGGCAGGGGCATTGTCATTGTGCAGGATCCAATTGCCGGAGCACCACTTCTCAGGGCGATGTCTCCGCACAGCGTCGTGGAGGTGTTGCAGGACTGTTTTGTAGCATTCCTTATTTACCATCTGTCCTCTAGAGACATACTCATGATGAACCAGCCCCTCATTGTCGAAGAACGCAATCAACATGTTCTTGACACTGGACTTCATTTGCCGCGCTTTCTTCAGTCGAGGAGATGATGCCGTCTTCCACTGGGAGGACATTTGCTTTGTTTCCGGGTCATGCCCATAAAGCCAGCATTCGTCACCAGTGATTACTGAGGTCATGAAGCTGGGATTGTTTTGGGCTCAGTCACAGAGGTCAGTGCAAACTGACACGCAATCGTCCTTCTGCTCCACTGTCAGGAGACGGGGCACAAATTTCGCTGTCACAAGTCTCATTTGCACATCTTCAGTTAGAATTTTCTGGCACGTACCGAATGCTATTCTAACTTCCTCTGCAACCTCTCTGATAGTCAGACGTCGGTCAGCGTGAATGATTTCGCGCACATGTGCCATGGTCTCATTGGTGTGGGAGGTGGATGGCCTGCCTGGGCGGGGGTCGTCTTCAAAGGATCGGCGTCCACTTTTGAAACGGGAATAGCATTCAAAGGTCTTCGATCGACTTAGGCAGGACTCTCTAAAAGCTGCTTGCAGCATTTCGTACGTTTTGGCACCAGTTTTCCCCAGACAGAAAGAGAAATCGATTCACACACGCTGCTGCACTTTTCCCTCCATCGTGAGATGCGACGCACACTGCAGGCAGACGTTCAGTGAAAGGCTTCCACACAGCAAATGCATGGAGATACCGACTTCCGGTTTTGCACATACACTTGCACAGAGTTGCTACGTGTCCCACTCTGTTGCCACTTCTCTACATATTATAGTTTCCCGGAAAAAAAAATCAGTCCCGGAATTAAATGATCAGCCTACGTATATTAGGATTCTAGTTTTCTGGGATGTGATACAATGTAGTCTAACTTCAAAGGAGTCGGCTGCCTCAGTCTTCAGGGTAGGAAAAGTGAGGAGGGAGACAGCAGGTTCGTCTGAAACATTAGCACTTCACTAACAGACTATAGTGTCACATCCCTAAAAAATTGTTTCCTGCAGCATTATGCAAATTACTTACCTTAGAGCTGGGATCCATGCTGTACTCGGCTGTTATCTTCTTCCTAGAGAGTACAGTCTGTGCATCACCCTCCCCATAATACAACCATGGCAGTGAACTGCTGTCAGAGGTTGGGATGTGTTTTGAATCTTGAAATACTTTACATGGGCTCCCAGCATAGTCATCACGGAACAACACCAGTGTACACATGTTGGCCACCAGTTGGCAAGCAGTCTTGTTCCTTGCCTGAGAAGAGCATATCCCATCAGCTGCTTTATTATCAATGCTCCCAACATTTGGCCCAATTATATGTCACACAATATATTAAATAAAATTGGGAGAATAGTAAAAACACACAGGAGTAGAGTACAAATACGTTTAGATTAACAGGAAGAAGTAGCGGTAGAACTGTTTTTAGTATTATGTATAGTGCAATGTACACTGTACAGATGTTGCACTGTTAAAATTAGTAATCTAAGTCAGATGCCAGTATATAGAACCAGGCAGTCAACTCCAGTACACAACAGTGTAAACAATAATTGACTTAATAAATTATTTATTTATAACATATTGTAAAAGCATTCTTTCATCCTTTTTACATGCCTGTGTGTGTCCTCTTCCTAAGGGCTTTCATTTTACACTTTCTCAGGAATTGTATTCATGATCATTTTTTGAACCTGTCATTTCCAGTTTTTTCTGTACATAAGCACAGAATCTGTTATAGGTAAAACACACAATTCTGTCATCAGTAAGGTCAGTCAGTCTGATTTGTCTTTCTGTTACTGTTTCTGCAATCTACAGAATCTCACTGGTTTTTGGGTCCAAGTTTCACTTTCACATGTTTTCATATGCGCAGTGTAAATTCTTACTTTCCACACCACCAAAGATTAGAATGCAAAAACCAAATTTTACCCAGAAATATATGTTACCTTACAAGAATAACATAAAATAACAGGTTCTTGAAAACAAACTCTTTAGAAATTATGAAATATGAAGGCCACACAAAATTCCTAGCATTCCGCCAAGTGCCTTGGAGGTTGAGTTGGCTATTGAAAAGCTAAAAAGCCACAAATCACCAGGTATTGATCAAATACCTGCAGAACTGATTAAAGCAGGGGGTAGGACAATTCGCGGTGCAATTCGTAAACTTATCATTGCTATTTGGAATAAGGAGGAACTGCCTGAAGAGTGGAAGGAGTCAGTCATAGTACCATCCATAAGAAGGGGGATAGAACAGAGTGTAATAACTATAGGGGCATATCACTTTTGCCAACTACATACAAAATTTTGTCCAACATCCTGTTCTCAAGGTTAATTCCATACGCAGAGGAAATTATGGGGGATCATCAATGTGGATTCTGATGCAATAGGTCAACTACTGATCACATATTCTGTATTCGTCAAAT
>Ga0268261_10002627_pt1 | contig 12933 bp, 14 predicted proteins | sample TergutNc150P1_FD_190353 | JGI IMG/M metagenome (GOLD analysis project Ga0268261, IMG submission 190353) | Nasutitermes corniger P1 segment gut microbial community from laboratory colony in Florida, USA - Nc150 P1 (SPAdes) (version 2) | ecosystem: Host-associated > Arthropoda: Insects >... | reverse complement strand
CCCCCCCAAAAAAAAAACAGTACAATACAAGCTACAGAATTCAAGAAATATACTTACAAACAGAAGAATAAATAATAGTGCATTAGTTGTACAAGTCATACAAAAGTCATGAGCTCATTACATGCAATTAAGTTGGGTGGTGAGATGCACAAAATAGGTCTGTTTCAACAGGTGGGTTTTCACTAATTGGACATGACAGTTCATACATTATGTCAGCAAAGAAAGTTGTGCTCAAGGTTCCCACTTTAGGCCGCAAAACAACCAACATGCAACTCACAGACTTGCATAACCCTGCTGGCCAAAATACAACTCCAGTCTTCTTTGGAGACTGCATGACATGCCACTCCAAGCTGTCACTTGCCATTTCTTTGTTGAAGCTTTCAACATCATTAGCCAAGTTATAAGTCACTGTATTTTCAGCAAGTATCATGTCTTGACATGTTCAGGTATGTATGTCATGTTCATGTCACCTACCTTCTGATACTGCTTACACCAATGCATACACACTTGCACTTGAGCTATTTCTCCTTCACCAGGAATTCAATCACTGTACACTGGCAAAAAAATGTCACTGACAGCCACACTTTTTACAGCACACTGCAGAAACACTAAGAGGCACATGCACCAAACTTTCATTCATACCACAGAGTAATTATCTCATTGCTCATATTACAGGCCATGTTCACCTGTATATGGCACTAATGTGTGTAACTGAACTATGGTTTTGACTTTGTATGACCTTCATTACTACATGAACCCTGTTAATTTTCAGTGTATTTGCACGTATATATACAGAGACTGATGGCTGGAACACAAGGCTGAACAGTGATACGGTCAGGTAAAAAGTAATGCTCATTAGTTTTACCACCATGACAACAGTAACTGTCATAATAGTTCTGAAAAGTAAGTAAAAAGCTGTTCTCATGCTGTATATTACGAACCATTGCAATTCCTGTACATCATTGTGGTTACTATATCAAAGTAAAGAGTCATTACTTTAATGCTGACCTACTGGTGTGATAAAATCTGGAATTTCCTCTTTAAGACATTTTGCCTACTAGCTGTATTCATCAACTAGTTCTTATGTTTACACCACCAAGGAACAGAAATCCTTGTGACACCTCTCACAATTCCATCCTCCTTTACTTGGTAGTGAAGAGAACAACCAGCTGACCTAATCCAGTCAAAGTCAACTCCCTTCTTTGTAGCATCTGTGACATACAATTCAACTGACTCTACATGACCCACCGTTAACATCACATTCTCCAAAACAGTCACAGCAGTACCAACAGTCTCCACCAACTTCTCAGTTGGATATGTAAGAGACTGTACTGTACTGTTGAGCTCCTTGAATCCTGTGTAGATATCAAGTGGTGATGGCACTTCAGGTATCAGACATTTTTTGTAAATATCACAATTGCTATTATTAAGCAAGCGCTTGGCATTGAAACCCCTGACATGCCACTGACAACATTTTCATATCACATGCATGTACAGCAGCACTCACTCCACATTGTGCTTCTTTTCCAATATGAACAATGTATGGAACACTGTCAGTGGTCTCACTGTCATGACTTGTCGATGGACTGGTTGATGAAGAATCGGATGGCTTGAGAAATGAGTGTAGCTTGTCCAGAAGAGGCCCCATCATCCCCACAGTTAGTGCCATACAGGCTTCTGTAACCAAGACCATTAATGATGACTGTCTTCAGGGCATCTAAAAACTGTCCAACAGATGGGTTATTGTTTGACCCATAGTGCAAATGATTAGCACCAAATGTGTTCTCAAGAGCATCCTGATTTAGGTTTCTGGTCTCAAGGAATTGGAACTTAAGCTCCTCACTCACCTTTCTCCCCACATGCTGAACAGCAACTTTGGTAATTAACCAGCCAATTCGTGAAGGTGGAGGACGCATTGGTTCAGATTCCTTGTTGAGGAAGGTACAGGATTTTACTTTATCAACTGCACTTCTCCAGTATTCCATGTGCTTGCTGGTACTGGTAAGACAACAACGCAAAGGCTTTCCACTGTCAGGAGAGCGTGACACCACTGAAGCTGTTGAATAGGTCATCGACCTCTTTGACAAAGGTTGCTGTAGCAAGGCATCTGTTGTCCATGTGACCTGAAAAGAATATTACAAACATGTATATTATTTTTGACTTACAGTTGTATAAAGTCTAAGAGTGAATTGAAAACTGAATTACATGACAAGGCTGTTCACATAACAAACCTTTTAAAAACATTTCTATTTACCTGCAGTCACATGAGTATCTACAGCTGCAGATGCAGTACTGCTCATCAGTTGTGCAGCTAAGCTGACTTTCATGGCATCCTGTGCAAAAGGTTTCAGGTGTCTGTCAGTCACATTATGCAGCAGATGATACAGCACGTTCTGTTTGTCAGTTTCATACACCTTTAATATGTCTGCCCACTTAGCAGTACCAGTAAGTGGCTGTCCATTTACAACCCCAAGCCCAACATTCATCACTTCATGTTTAACGAAAAGGTTATGTGTGCATTTAAGAAGGAGATGAGAAGGATCAAACACTGCTGCAATTTCTTGATCGTGAAACCTGAAGAAAGGTATCTTTTCAGAAACACCCACCTGTTTCAAGGCCTTGACACTGTGGCACCCATGTCACACATGGTGGCAACAACTACCAGTCGCGCATTGTGGCAGGCATCAAGAACCTCCATCAAGAAATTAACAAGCATCTCCCCCTTAGTGCTTCCGTGAGTCAAATAGTAAGCTACTGGTTGCTTCCACCTCTTACATAGACCACAGAGCATGAAGACCAGGGCATGATTTGCAATATTGCTTGTCCTGCCATGTCTTCCAAGGTCCTCAAAGCCTTCAATACAGTCAATCTTCTGATTGAAATGCAAATGCTCTCTGATTGACATCTTGTCAAACATGAGACAACATGCGCGATCTTTATCAGACATTGTCTGTACATTTTCTTTGAGTACACTAAACACATGGGCATTAATGCCCGTCCTAAATTGGACAGTGTTTAGAAGGGATTGTAAGGTTCTTCTAGAAGATAGGGAAAATAGGGACTGGAGAAATGCATAGGATCTGGGGCTACACATTAGGATGGAGACAGCCAGAACGTTTTCTTTGTAGCTCCAACTCCTGCCCTGTGGCTCATGTTTACTATTCCTAACAATAAATGCCAAAAATCTTGAAGTATTTACATTTAAAGTAGATGAAAGAGACTGTCTCAGAGGATTACTGTCCAACTGACAAACCTCCATCAGCTTCTGTACCCTGTACTTCTTCCTAAGCTTGCAAAGGGCTCTGGTCTGAATCATGTTATACAGTTTTCTTTTGCTTTGGCATCAATTCAGCAACTCTCACTAAATCAAGCTTTTTTAGTATAGAATGCCTTGCTTTGCGCTTTGGGGAAGAACTTCGAAGGCAGACACTCCTGAGTTCTCCATCACAAGCATTTTCGTTAACACAGCCAAGGGGAATGGAGGGCTCTGTACCTGAAAATGTTTTGATGCCATTATGGACAACTTGGAATAGGTTTTAACTGGTTTCTGGACAGGCACCAAGAGGTGACGAGGAATTTATTGGAGGGGTAGGGAAGCTAAGTTCTGTAGGTATTGGTGTTGAATGTGTGTGAAAATTTTTCACAGACAGTAGGAAATGCCATTTTGCTCAGGTGTATACATTCAGGAGATGTAAAATCAGCCTCTGAAAAATGCTAGCTGCATACAACTTTTCAGGTTTGTGCACTGTATGGCACACCCAGACTGTCTGCCAGCAACCAAGCCCTGCACATAAGAGAAAAGGCACAGAATATAATTATAGTGTCATTCATTGGCTAATGTCCCACATAACACTTTCCATGCCACCTGATATGTAACTCAAATTACGGGTAGTGATCCATGCTGACTACAGTGTATGTAGTCAATTACACACATTCTTATGTCAATTCTACGAAAGCAACTACGTAAAGTAACAGGTTATTAAGGCATTAGCTATGTGCAGAGTTAAAATAACAATATCAAATAACAGTACACTATCACTGAATTATGAATTAAGAATAAGTATTTTTGGTGCATAAGACCCATTATATGACACTGTTTGCTATATAAAAAGACAGCTGCATTCTTCACATATCATTAAAACAAATCATGACACTTACAGTACAGGACTGTTTGGAAATCTGAAGAATTTCAATTTTGTATTGCTGCTTCTTCCTCTGCATCCAGGCATGCAGCAGTATTGGTTTCGGTTCATTATGGACCCTTGTAAATTCATTATTCATTTAACACTGTCATCAAAATATTTCCAATTAGACAACAGCATCGAGAAAATTGTACGATCATACGATTTTAGAACGACAATCATTACTGAACACAATCTTTATACAGGGTGTCCCAGGAGGAATGTGCCAGATTTCGGGAGGGTGTTCCTTATGTTAAAGAATACCGATATAACCCAAAACACCTATGTCCAAAGTTGAACGGTTACGGAGATAATGGCCAGAGAAAAGTGTGGTCTTCTGGCGGGTCCACGCACTGTACCTGTCAGCTGACAAGTCTTATCGATATTTGTCCTTGAGTGTGGTGTCCTATGACGGAAAGACCGCTCACACTAGCTTATAGTAGGCTTATACCAGAATGCGCAGTCAGCCATGTTACGTCAGTGCTTGCATTCATGTGTCATGTATAGTGCTTGGAACCCTAAGGACGACTATGACATGCGTGCGAGTTTTTTTGTAGTTCAATTTAATGGCTTTATGTCACTCACAAGTTAGTTTGATGTTAAGTACAGATATTAACATTACAGAAACCACATATTCCTGCCAGTTTTAATATGTATTTGGTAATCAATAAGTGTGTAACAGCTGTCAAAGTTTCAAACTTCTCTGGCCATTATTTCCGTAACCGTTCAACTTTGGACATAGGTGTTTTGGGTTATATCGGTATATTTTAACATAAGGAACACTCTCCCGAATTAGTGACCTTAACTCGTGGGACACCCTGTATAATTAGTTGCATGAATATTACACGTGTCATTACAAACCAAGTACAATTGTGAAGCGGTGTATACAGGAACATTGTTACCATAAAAGAAAGCAGACAATTTTCTAACAATAGCAGGTAAAGGCAAATCGAGAAATAGATATCCTATAATATATGTACTCCATGTATCAAGTGGCCCGAGACGCTGTTCTACATACTCTAGCAGATACACAATCAATTATTAGCTATTCCCGTTGATCCGTACCCTCCTTCACCGCGTTCAGTTATATCTAGTATCTGTACTTCTTCTAATGTCGGATAACTGATCTGCTGTCAGATAAGTTGAGCTATTCTATCACCACGTGAAACAGCGAAAGGTCTGTCAGAATGATTGTAGAGTATCACACTCAGTTTACCACGATAATCCTCGTCTACTATTCCGCCTCCGACGTCAATGTGATGACGTAGCGCTAGCCCGGAACGAGGGGCGATCCGACCGCAACAACCGGTCGGTAGCTGTATCTTCAAGTCTGTCGATACTAATGCTTTCCCCCTAGCAGGTACCCTCGTATCCTACGCGGTGTATAAGTCAAGACCTGCTGATTTAGGTGATCGTCTCGTAGGTGTCTGAGCGTGTTCTGTCAGTTTTACAAAGTGAAGGACAGCGGCGTTATTCTGAGGTGTTGACATTTTTCTGCCTTAAAGTAAATGACATAACATGAAATTTTTTTTTATCTTTACATATAGTCAGAACCAATCTTCCCATACAGTCAATGCCAAATACTGCTACATGTATGACGGTTGACTAATAGAGATCGATCGCAGTGACAGCACCACCAAAATTCTTTATATTTAACTATCAATTCCACCAAACCTTGTTCAGAATCGAAATGTTTGTTCAAAGTAGCGAAATAGGTTCCTACATCCTTGAGATATGGGCAAAATGCTCAGTGCATTCTCTCTTTCGGAAATTGAGGACGGTGGAAATAGCCGCCATCAATTACCGGAAAAGTGTCCTGGACCAATCGCTCGTAAGATATCGTTTTTGAATTTGTTGCAATTTTGCCGCAAATTTGTATTGTTCGTACGTAGTCGTATCGGACAATACAAACTTATCAAAATGGTACAAGACATTGCAAATCGAATGTGCGGCCAAACTCTTCAGCGTAGGAGGTTGACATATACACAACTTTCATTTGCACGTATCTGATAGGGTACATCCAAAAGTGTATTCCTGAAGAGAGCGTTTGCAGATCGAAATACAAGAATTGCAAAATAACTGCGATGTCCATCTGTCACTTTCTGCTCTGTAATGTTTGAGATAATACATTTTAGCTTGTTTTAAAAATTCAGTTTCTAAAATTGCCAACGCATATTTTTCGCACGGTAGAACCGAATAGTTATCCCGAACCGAATAGTTATCCCAAATATAATGAACAAAATTTAGAACGGAATTTCGCCCACAAGGTGTTTTTGTGTCGAAAAGATGGATTGAAATTGAAAATGTCATGCAATCAAGCACCACTTCATAATAAATGAAATCGACACCTGTTCTATCCAGTATAAATTCAAAGGGTCCGAACCAAAATGATCTGTTAGGTGTCCTGTTTCTTTTGAGCCACCAGGTCTTACCCTAGGTAGGGGGGACTCTAGATCTATTCCGAGGACTCGCACCCCTTTTTTTTAAATTGCCATCGGCCCCCTGGGCCGCTGAACCCCGGACAGTGGAAACTCGTGGGAAAAGGTCGAGTGACATAAATTTACAACCAGATAAGGAATAACCATATAATATAACACAAACACAACAAAATCCAGATCATTAATAGTGCAAAGAAAATCACCAGAATACTTCACGTGCTTTGTAAACTCTCAATACTTGGGACAATATAACTGATCCACTTTCCGCCTACGGCAAGTTAAGAACCAGCACGACTCGTGCCTACTCCTCCGCGGCCTGTGCAATTTCAGGCCCCTGGAAATAAAAAAAATCCTTCCTGGAACCCTAATTCTCAGGGCGTGCTGTATAACTGATTTACCAATAGAACAAACCATGTAGACGAACGTGGAATTCACTGAACACAATTATATATATAACCACAGTGTACTTTCTCCAGGCCTCCACTGTTACTCCACAATGCAAAATTTACTATAGTATTATTCTTCACACTTCTACAGGCCCTCTCAAAAAATATTCAATGAACTAAAGAACAGTATGTATCAGTCACAACCCTTAGCACGTGTTTTCTCAGTCACATCTACATCCTTGCACTCAGGGCTCTCAATACCAATACACTTTCAGTATTAATTTTACAGGGCCCTCAGAGTTATTCCATAAGAATAATTAAACAATGAATTATCATTACCAGCCTCAGCACGTGTTTCTCAGTCACAGCTAGAAACACTGAACTCAGGGCTCTCAACACCAATACACTTCCAGTATTAAATTTACAAGGCCCTCACAATTATTCCATAAGAATAATTGAACAATGAATTATCATTACCGGCCTCGGCACGCGTTTCTCAGTCAAATCTAGAAACACTGAACTCAGGGCGCTCAATACCAATACACTTCCAGTACTAATTTTACAAGCCCCCAACAATTATTCCTCACCAATAATTAAACAATGAATAATCATTACCAGCCTCGGCACGTGTTTCTCTGTCACAGCTAGAAGCATTGAACTCAGGGCTCTTACTACAAACACAATCCGAAGAGCCTCAAAAATTTATAATAGGTCATTATCAAATTTCCCCATCTTGTTGCCAAGTGATCCGCAGTATTAATACTTCGCGAGGCATCTACAAGTTTCTGAAAATAATTAACGATTGCAGCATTACGGGCAGATATAACTCCACTAGTTATAGCGACCGAGTCTGTCACAATCTAACGTCTCATTGCCTCGTGGTACGTCACCTCCTCGACGCATCCAGACTCCCCTCAGACAACGTTGGATACAGCAAGTGCTCAATTTCAACAGAAGATCGACCCTCTATTGAGTACCTTTACTCGTCGTACCTTTTGGATGCGAAGCTTACTTGCCCGACCCTTTCAGGCCCGTCCAGTCTCCTAGCTCCAACACGGCCAGCGACTCCTGTTCCATCAGCCAAGACCTATTCAGCATAGATATGGGCCCGCCAGGCTACTTGCCAATTTCTTCTTCAGGCACTCCAAGACTCTCCTCTCTGCTCCGCAGTAGGCACGACTCTTGCTCCCTCAACAGTTCGTATACGAGTCCCTTCTCTAGCCTTCAAACCGTTCTACGAGGACATTGACCCCGCCCCAGTACCAAACGTCATACTACAAACCAATCACAGAACGATAGCCCGAATGGTGTCAACAGGGAAAGGGGGCAGGGGTTAACCAAGAGACTAAAGTCTCGCTCGGTAAAAGAAGCGGTGAATAGCCTCTAACCAAGGCTGTCAGGGCTATTATACAACCCTCGAGCGCGTCATAAAAAAATGACCGCCTCAATATTCCCTCTCTTTGGAAGTCAATCGCATTGACTTCGCGGTAAGACAAATGATTCCAACCCGGGGCTCCTCCGGCATCGTCGCTCCTAAGGTTACCGCTCTTCACGTCGTATACGTCCTCCGGACCCGTCACGGAGGCTAATCTTAGGGCCGACTCCTCTGGTCGTGGAACAGCATAGAAGCGCTAACAAGAGCTGAATCGTACTTATGGATGCATCCACGTCCAACGTCTAATTTCGAAATGCCTTCAATTGGCTCACATGAGCCCACCTAGTAATTAATCCCGTCTCGGGATTAGCCAACAGTACAACATTGGGCCTCACAAATTTTGCGATGGTCATGGGCCTTGACCACTTCAGCTATAGCTTTGCAGATATATTCTGGGCCTTAGAACTAACGAGATTAGGCGATACAACACTGTATCCCCTACCTGATACTGGTGAGGCCTTCGCTTTAAATTGTATCTATGGGCCACCTTCCTTTGCGCGCGTATTAAATTCTCATAAGCTGTTTCACAAACCTTTGGAGGCATTTGCTCCATAGCTCCATTGCTTTTAGGGGTTAAATCCCACCGAACTGCGATGGGACATTTTAACTCCCTCCCGAAAAACAACTTATCCGGGGTACTTCTATGACTTTCATGCACGTCTGTGTTAAAGACCAAATTCAACAATGACAAATCTTCGTCTCAAGAGACCTGGGATTCATGGTGGAAGACTTTTAAGGCAGCTTTCAAGTTGCTGTTCACTCGTTCGGTCAGAGATGCCTGGGGATAATACGGGGTCGTCGTGTAAGGATTGATAACCCAACGAAAACAGAGGTCCTTCATCTGCTTACAGCGAAACGCCGTAGCATTGTCTGTTACACTGGGCACGGGGTACCATAAGCCGGAAATTACGTTCTCTCCAGGTACTGTATCACAACACTAGCCGAGATCTTCTGGACCGGGTGGAAGGTCACGAACTTAGAAAACCCGTCCACGATAACCATAATGACTATATTTCCTCTCTTCGTCCGGATCAGTGGGCCCACGAAGTCTATAAAAAACCTTTCTATGGGTCGGGAACTAAGGTTAGCCCAATGTAACCCCACCTGAGTGGTCTGGGCCGATTTTGCCCTCTGACAGAAGATACCCTTCTTAACGTATATAAAAACTTCAGCCTGCATTTTAGGCCACCAGAAATGGGGCGCCACTTTCTGGAAAGTTTTGCGCGCCCCTAAATGACCCGAGCCGACTGAATCGTGGAAATACTTTAAAACCATGGGCCTCATCAAGACTGGGACCACGCACCTACGCCGTTTTGCCCCTTTTGGGTAATAACATAGTCGATCCCCTTGCAGCTGAAATTTGGCGCCCCGTCAACACCCACTAAGACCTTGTGCCTTATTTGCTTACAAAACGGATTCTCTTTCTGGTGTTCCTGTAATGAGGAATACACCAGAGGCAGAGATTCCCACAACGCTGAACATCACATTTCAGGAGTCTCTTCCGTTTTCCATTCGAAGAGGCGAGATAACGCATCGGCTACAACATTATCAACACCTCGAGTGTGTTTTACCGTAAACTTGAACGGAGCCAATCGCAAGACCCATCTCCCTAAACGACCAACATTTTTGGTTCGCCGGAGCAACCAACACAATGCTAGGCTGTCACAATGGAGCTCAAATATTTTGTGTTCCAAATAAGAACGACACTTTTCACAGCCGAACAACACCGAAAATCACTCTTTCTCATAGGTGCTATATTTCCTTTCCGGTCCGTCAACAATCTACTGTAATATGAAATCGGGGCTAAACTTCCTTTAACCCTCTGGTGCAAAATAGTTGAAACCGCGAAGTCACTCGCGTCCGTCACTAGGACAAAGTCCTTCCTAAAATCGGGGATTTGAAGCAATGGCGCTTCGCATAAAGCCTGTTTCAGGAGGGCGAACAGTCTGTGATGTTCACCTTCCCAAACAAATGCTACCTCTTTTCTTTTTAGGGCATGTAAAGGTGCCGCTATACTCGAGTAAGTCGAGATAAACCTGGCGTAAAAGCCAAACATCCCAATGAACATCCACAATCCTCTTAAATTCCTGGGTCGCGGATATCGTTGTATGACCTCCACTCTCTCCGGCAACACCTTGATCCCTTTAGAAGAGATCAAATGACCTAAATACTGATTTCTGAAGTGTCAAGTGTAATCTTCTCCGGATTTAACGTGAACCCCGCCTTCTCTAACCTCCCCAACAACTCCCGTAGGCGAATCCGATGCTCTTCGGGAGATTTGGAACACCACTAAATCGTCAAGAAAATGAAAGACGTAATTCCCCTTTAGATCGGCGAGCAACCCATCCACCACCCTACTCAAGCCTTGACACCCCACACTTATACCCATGGGTAACTTATTAAATTAAAAAAGGCCGACTGGGGTACAAAAAGCGGTGATACGCCGACTTTTCGGAAAGGGGATCTGATAATAAACCGAGTTAAAGTCCAAGACCGAGAACCTCACAGCGCCCCCAAATTGTTCAAAAGCTAGGTGAATTGTGGGTGTAGGATAAGAATCAAAGACCACTTTGGCGTTCACCTTCCGGTAGTCCACCACCATACGGAAATCTTCCCCTGACTTAGGGATGAAGAATGCCGAATTGGCATAGGGGGACTTATTAGCTCGTATCACTCCTTGTTCTAACAATTTGTTGATGATTTTCCTAAAGATCACGATCTTAGGAGGGGCACATCTGTAAGGAGGAGACCTCACCGGAGTGGAGTCCGACACCTCGATGTCATAAGGGGGACACGTTGCCTTACCGAGGGTCCTCGAAAATAAGGTAGGAAATTCAGCCAACACAGACCTCGACCCTCCCTCACCTGAGGATCCTCTGACAACGTGGATAGCCTCACCGCTTCCCGCCGTAATTGGAGCATATAAGAGTCTCCATCCCCTCCTTCCTGGAGTACTCCAAAGACCCCACCACGTCGGGAGCAAATGCAAAGGAGAATTTCCGGGAGGTCACATTCACTACCATTTTAGTGCATTCCAAAAATTCTAATCCTAAAATTACGGGAAAGGACCCCCTTCAAGTCTATGAACTCGTGGTCCCACGAGAACGAGAGTAACATAACATGTAGTTTCACAGCGTCGGTGACTACACTCCAGACCGTCCACCAGGGAACAAATAACAGAACAGGACTCGAACCGACACGGTTCTCCCATCGAATGGGCAAATTGAGCTAGGTCTGCTCTAATACAAAAAACTGGGCCCCTGTATCCACTAGGGCCGGGACTTTTCCTATCTGCATGTGAAGATCAACCCACAACGGCAATTCACGCGGACCCCTTTCAACCCTTTCTAAAGTACTCAATGTGCCCGCCCCGGGGACCTGTTGACCTCCGGGCGACAGCTCGTTACAGCTCGGTGTACTTCTAGAACAATTTCTCCTACCGTGGCCCGTTTGACTGTAGCCCCAAAACACCATCGCTCCCACGTCCGCCCTCGGCGGAGTGGGCCTTAGGGCATCCGTAGGAGTGACCCTAGTAGTAGCCGCAGAACGTGGCGCTACCTCTACTCTTTGTGTTTCCGGGGCATCAGAAGTCTTCTCCTCGATCAAACCGACCACTCTCTACAAGTCTTTAAGAGACCTTGGCCTGTCTTACAACGCCGTGTGGACAGAAATATTGGGGTTAAGATTCATCACTACCCTGTCAACCAACTGTTCCTAAGTTGCTTGGTAATTTAAAAATTTGGCCGTGCGAAAAAATCTCTCGATGTACTGGCGCAACGGCTGCCTCTCATGAAAATAATGCACAATCCTTTCTCGTACAAAACTTTCACGCACAAAATATGGGAAATACTTCTCTATCAAGTGCGCTTTACCCTCTGCCCAGCTATTCCCTTCTCGGAGACTATTCGCCTCAACTCATCGGCGGTCAGACGATACATGTCGGATGCCGATACGTCCATACAATGTAACAACCACCCACAAGAGTCCACAGCCGATACCTAACCGCCCAACAAAACGATGGCAAAGAGAAATATCGGGAGTGTCTGAGTTAAAGCAACCACGCTCTGCTACCAATTCTATGAGCCACCAGGATCTTACCCTAGGCAGGGGACTCTATCTATTCCGGGGACTCGCACCCCTTTTTTTGAATTGCCATCGACCCCCTGGGCCGCTGAACCCCGTACAGTGGAAACTAGTGGGAAAAGGTCGAGTGACAAATTTACAACCAGATAAGGAATAACCATATAATATAACACAAACACAACAAAATCCAGATCATTAATAGTGCAAAGAAAATCACCAGAATACTTCACGTGCTTTGTAAACTCCCAATAGTTGGGACAATATAACTGATCCACTTTTCGCCTACGGCAAGTTAAGAACCAGCACGACTCGTGCCAACTCCTCCGCGGCCTGTGCAATTTCAGGCCCCTGGAAATAAAAAAATCCTTCCTGGAACCCCAATTCTCAGGGCGTGCTGTATAACTGATTTA
>Ga0268261_10002626_pt1 | contig 12935 bp, 10 predicted proteins | sample TergutNc150P1_FD_190353 | JGI IMG/M metagenome (GOLD analysis project Ga0268261, IMG submission 190353) | Nasutitermes corniger P1 segment gut microbial community from laboratory colony in Florida, USA - Nc150 P1 (SPAdes) (version 2) | ecosystem: Host-associated > Arthropoda: Insects >... | reverse complement strand
ATACATACATACATACATACATACATACATACATACATACATACATACATACATACATACATACATACATACATACATACACACACACACACACACTTACATACATACATACATACACGCATACATACATGCAAGCACGCATGCACGCGCGCACACACACACACATACACACACACATTTCAGCCTTAAATCATGCAACCGGTAAAACTTTTTGTCACGTTTGACTCGTACATAATACAAAAAGTAAACAAAGTTCTCCGTATAACAGGCTATGAAGCCCCAAAAGGGGAGCAGAGTTATAGCTCAGCTCTTTCTTTAAACCTGGAGCTAGATGGAGGTGGATAGTCACCGCTACGCCCTGGCCGGTACCCATTTTAGAGCAGGCTAGATGGGCTTCGGGACCAGTCTGGGCAGCTATGGAATGTCTCGCTAACCTAGCCGCCAAATTACAATACAGCTTTTAAAAAATATCGTGCTTGTGACCTAAATGAATTTGTCTTGTTTAAATTATGTTCTCCTACGCTGTCACTTGTAAATATTTCTTTCGATGTTTTGGTTTTATCTACAGGCGTGTTTTATGATGAATATCGTCCATCAAACCTACGTTTCCGTACTAGTATGCATACATGCAATAGCCAAATATCCACACGAGTATGTCCACCCTGTCCTGTTTCTCCCAACCGGCGCGTCGCTGAAAAATGGTTAAATACACAAGAGTTTCTCTTGGACAGAAAACCGTGGGAAAAATACTGACTTATCCATTCCAAAAATTAAGCAGAGCATACACAAAAAAGTACGTCAATCATGTGTGTGTGTGTGTGTGTGTGTGTGTGTGTGTGTGTGTGTGTGTGTGTGTGTGTGTGTGTGTGTGTGTGTGTGTGTGTGAATGCGTGTGTATATATATATACTCTCCTGTTTTTCCAAAATGGATTGGGAATGAAATCCTGTCACGGAGAAATACTCAATTGGGCCAGTTAAGACGACCAGGAGCTCAGCACCTACCAGCACAAGAGGACCATAGTTTTCTCCCAGCAATTTAAGTGGGTCAGTCAGACAATTCTGCCACGCTGCAGGACTCCTCAAGCACACGGGTAGGGCAATTCCTATCACAGTCCAGTGGCTCCTGATAGGCCAATTAAGTCAGATCTTTGGCTGAAAATGGCTGTCACACGAATCTTTAACAACCAGTACAAGTACACCAGAAGCTCCACAACAGTGAGTTCAACCGCAAACCCAAATCATTTAGTTTAATTTTTGACTTGCCAATGCAGAAAGCCAGCGCATTCTGTGTTTCGTGTTCTGTTTTCACATTTATCGAGTTATGATGACAATAGTATGCCGCACATGTTGAAGCCCTTGAATCTTTCCATTCAAAGGAGTTTCCTCCCGAGTTTCTTCTGAAAATGCAAACTGTGTGCAGCTGTCTAAACATGCAGTGGAATCTTAAAAACAAGAAGGGTGTATTTGTTGAGCAAAAACTGATAATGCAGTGGCAGCTGAGGTTAGTTTTATTCTCCAGTCCTATGTAAAATGACATGTGGTTACTGGCTGAGAGGAACACGTCAATCTGTCTGATAAATTCATCGTAACAAACACTGCTACAGTCCAATGCATTTTAACGATATGATAAAGCACTCTGTCATTACAACGCATTTTTCGAGAAGGCCCTACATGAGCAGCTCCTAATACTGATGACGATGGATGAGAAATTCCGCGATGAGAGCTGGCGACCAGCCGCCTGAGTCATATCATGGCCGATATTGTTGATTTCCTTGTCTCAACCTATACTAACCTTTTAAATTCTAGCGGTTTCTTTACATACCGCCAGGTTAAATATTCAAAAATTCTACATGGTGCTCGCTTTGCTCTCAGAACAGACAGCGACCTTTGTTTTATACATCATTAACTGGTTGGTTTTTATAGCCGTGGTGGAAAGTGTTTACAGCGCGGTACGGACTCGTTCCTTATATAAAACACATTACGTTTAGTCTTTAAAAGGTTAATGACGAAACCGATTTCAACCAAAACCTCACCTGTCGTCACTTTCATACCTCCAGCACGGGCCTCTTACTGGGGATAATGACTATTTTCGACGTTCTATAATCTCCTTTGCTCCATTCTGTCTTGCTATTTGAATAATAACGCTTCTGAAAGCACTCCCAGGGACCCCGAGATCGGGTTCGGACCCCAGTAAAAAAAAATTTCGGCCCTACCGGCAAGGGGAAAAGTAAGGGCAAAGCAGTGAGCGTCGTAGGCAAGTTGGCTGCTGGCAGTAAGTGCTGCCAACACGACAAATCACAACCTAACAACACCTGATACTACCGAGAAAGTCAAAATTATGCGCAACCCCTTCTGGTAGGGCCCACCATCCAAGAAGTTCGCTAATTGAATGTGCAACATTAGACTTTTTATTCGGCCAAAAAAGAACGCACTGGCGTAGTCCGTAACGTAATATAGTTTAAAAATTCCCAATAAAATATCCTCCATCACCATAACATGTCAAAAGCAGAAGCAAAAATTCGAAAGCGTAATTATCACCAGATGATGAAAAGGTGTCTGTATCTACATACACTGAAGTGTGCATAAGAAGACGATACGTACAACTCACTTTTTAATAATATGGGTTTTCAGAAATAGCAGAACTGTAACAAGAATCAAAATGTGGAAAACACCAACATTTTGGACCTCATAACTTCTTAAATTATATCAACAAATATTTCAATCGGGAATTTATTTTCTTGACTTACCACTGTAGAATAATTGGGTATCCTGATACCAATAAATTTCACCATCAACTAGTTGCACAATAAAACCCAACCTAATATTGTGCAACTAGTTAGTGGTGATGTTTGTGTATATTGCACAGAAGATGTACATCATCAAATATATGGGTATCTTGAATTTGCATAAATGTCTCAGTTGCAAGAATAACAGCGAGCTGATATGTTAGTCTACCAACGCTCAGTAATTGCCTTGTCAGCCGTCTAATTCAACGTAACGGTATGTTAGAGTTAACAGCTATTCTAACCTCCACCAGAATATCCAACTTATGTACCAACCTTCATATGCAGTCCTATAACACCCTTAGAATTTGCATTCATGATCCCTATCCTTTTACTCTGGTAGTTTCCATGCGACTTAATTAAAGGAGTCCTAGCAAAAGCCGAAAAGACTACCTATTCCATAACGAATTCTGACCCGACACAGTCAGCAGAACCTAAGCCATGTTAGTTCAAGAAGAGATAAAGCTATGCTCTTAGGGAAATTCTGTACTGCAACGCACCACCCTTGGCGCCAACTAATATGGCGTCCTGTGCGATCTTATTGTGTGTTCCCCCTGGTGCGGACACACGGCCATAAAGATCTCGTCCAGAGGCAAACTAGTGAACACAATAAACACAACACGATTTTTATGACCAAACATTCAACACCGAACAATTTTAGCGCTGGACAAAGATTATGAATTTAGTTACACATGGGCACGATCGGTCTACTCCGCAACACCATCCAGGAACACAAACACGTTCGTGGTTTATTTATTCAGCCTATAATACTATACTCCTAACCCCTACGGTTTCTGACGCTCACTAGGATCGGTGCTGGAACACAGCTGGCACATTCTTAACGTCCCACATGCAATAAACATACCTCAAATCCGGGCTTTTGCCCAGTCTTCAAGCAGTCGCCTTCCATGATCCAGTACCAGTGTCGTCTTCATTAAACTTCAAATATAAAACGACAATCCGCAAGCACAATCGTTCGTAACTAATTCAAGGACATTGTATAGTCCTTCCAACCAAGCACATATTTAACACTACAGGTTTTGACCTCACTCCCACTCCACTGAATGCCAGCACACAACTGCACTGGCCGGCATTACCTGTGCATTACTTTCCGAGAATCGAGCCTCTCGATTCTGAACGTTTAATTTCGATATCTGTCGTACAACTCTGCCATACATAACCCTTCAGTCGCTGAAAACTAATTCTATCTTCAGATTTAAGACGCAATATGCATTCACAACACCTCCGTCAGTTCTGACTTCAAAAATCTTGTGATTCACATCAGAGGGAATTTTTATGCACTACTCTCATCGTGGTCGATATGCCTAAAAAAAACTACTTTGGATACGTGAACTGGATTTAAACGAAACAAACAGCACAGCCTATGTAAGAAAACATGTCTGGTATGTTTCCCATTCTGATGTGTTCCTTCAACTTCACTTCTGTCTGGTTTTCTTGGATCTTAATGCAGGTATATTCTACAGCAGGGATCAAATGCATCTCACTGCCTCAAACCATTGCAAAAATGCACATTACTAAGTTGATATATGTGAGTCAAAGAATTCTCCTCCAAAGCACATACTTACCACACTGCTAAGTGCAATACTTTTACAAGATATCCTTGTTGGGAGGGAGGTCACCAAAATTATTACCCAATGAAAATAACTGATACTGTACAAGTGTGTTGGCTACCATTACAAGCATTATGGTCCCATGACTTAACACTTTCAATTTCACTGGTTACATAAAATCAAACACTACGTTCAATATGTATGATTTAGAACAGATATGGAAGTGGTTGTAGTGTAGTTTAAGTTACCAACCCAGAATGTGCCTGGAGAAACTCTGGAAAGCCATGGAAATCTCAGAACTACTGGTTTCAGGGTCACTTTTGATGTCCAGATCTCTTCAACATGAAGCAGGATTGCTAACAAGAGGCTTGTAGAAATCAAATTAAGAAACATGATGCAACAGTGAATATTCATGTTAACAAGTTGTCAAATGTTCATTTACACCTTCCAAATTATAGAGTTATTCTGGGCATTAAGGGTTAGAATACAATTCTATCAAGTCTAGTAACTAATAATTTGTGATTGAAAAAATTATGAGGAAAATGACTACAATATGAACTCACTGGTATCCTGTTGTATTTTAATTCTGTGGTACCAATTCAAGACCATTAACTCAAAAACACCAGGTTCCATGAAACAATGCATACATAAGAATATACTCACATTATGGAATGCCAAAATTTTTTTTATGATCTGGTCAATAAGAAATAAAGCACATCCAAAGGAGCAGTCATCCATGCTGTTCCATTTCAGTAGTAATTTAAACGGACAAAAATCTTAGTTATGATTCCCAACAAGGAATTTCATCACATTTTGCCTGTCTATACAAATTTATGCAGAAAATATGGTAAAGTTAACATTCACTGTCAACAGTAGCAACTACTACCCAAGGAAACACACAACTTAGCCCAGTTTCCAAAATGCTAGCTCTCTCAAAATTTCAGCAAACTGTCAAAAAACATTCAGTCACAAGAGAAGCTCTGACACATCAATATAAATTTTCATTTATATACACAACCACTTGTTCTCCCATTCCAAAATATGTATTTAGCCATATCTGCTTGGTACTGTAACTGAACATCCTCCACCATCTGAGCAGCATATATGTATGTGAATGTATGGTTGTGTGAATTTTCTGTTGCAAGAAAAATTTTGGTGGATGGTTACCACTTCAAGTTCAGAAAAGCTGAATAGTGAGGCTAGAGACAAAGGAACCCCAAAGCTTCATGACTACAAAAAGAGTTACTGGTAAGCTGGAGAGAACATTGCCCTCCACTGTGTCAGGACATCTTCACTCAGTTGTAATTAATTGAAACGTCACATACAGCACGGTGAAGAGAAATGCATTTAGGCCCAAAAACAGGGGGCTAGGAAAACTGAGTGCACTCCCTGAATGTCTACTCATAGGTGGAGGAAGTTTTGTCAAGAGTGGCCAATCACATGAGTACTTCCAGCTTGCCAGCATGTCAAATGTTACTCATGATTATGTTACGTGACAGTACGTTACATGTTACATGAGACTTGATGTTCTCATAGAAGTGGCAGTAGAGATTTCCGTCTTCTGGAATGTGACATCACACAGTCTCAGAGAAGTGTATTCAGGTTTTAGAGGCACTGGCTGGTTCCATCAACTACTCAGATAACAACAGCAGCAAGTGGCTCTGAAAATTCCATACACTTTTACCAGACTGCACTCCATCACACCCCTGAAGACAGCATGTTAAATGAATGCTGCTGCTATTCACTCAACAGTGCAACTGGAACAAATCCTGTAAAGTGCTACACCTTCTGAGGATCTGGAGAGGAGGACCTCATAAGCAAGAGGAGTTTATGCAATAGGCTCACAGACAGATCTCAATTAATAGACACCATGGAATGTACTGTGAAAACAGTCAATACAAAATTTTATGCAATACACCTTCAGATATCAGTCTAAATGTACAAAGACAAATTAGATTTAGCCAAATTATGTAATGATTATGATATGACACCTGAAGACACTTAAATGTATTGGTGTGACAAACCTGCCATACTTACCTGAATGTTTGATGACCCCCTTCAACAATCATCAATTTTCTGGAAAATACCTGTGCAGAACATCTTTAACTTTGCACATAATTACAAACCCACCCCCAACTTTTCAGATCATGAGTTAAAAAAATATTCTCATATTATATTTGGGTATATATGGTATGGCCAACTATAACAGAATGACTAAACCCATATCAAATGTAAAAACTGAATGATATTAGCGTTGCAAGACACAAATAAAATAGTAACTACTTTGCTAATGAGATAATATTCTGCATGTAATGACCCAGGTATGTGAAAGCCATATCATTAGTGTGACTGAGCACCTTGTACAAGCAACCTAATTCACAACAATAAACTTAACAGTAATCTATGATTCTTTTCTTTACATGTCATATGAGATAGTCCCCAAAACTTTGGTGCTAGAATTAAATGCCTGGTGTGGTAAGCAGAAGACTGCAGCAGTCCACAATTTAAAGGACTGTGTAAGAGCAGCCTGAGACCTATGGGAACTAGACCGGTATGAAGACCAAGACAACGACAGCAAGAGGATGTCATGGAAGATCTAAAAAAGCTGAAAGTAAAAAACAGTAAGGAGACAGTTAAGGATAGAAGAAGGCTGAGAAGGCGAAAACCCACAATGGGTCGTAGTGCCAAATGTTGATGACGTGTAACAGCAGCCATAAATTTCCATCAGCAGTAGTCGACTTTTGGTGTTGTGAGCATCACAGTATGTGTTACAAGCATCACAGTATGTGTTACAAATCTATAATGTTAAGTTGCAAAGTGTTAATAATGATACCGAATTATACGTCTTCAGAGACACAAAAATGAGCCCTCCAAAACTCCAACCCATGTAGGTGTACTGTGATGACAAGCAAGCACAGTGCTATATGTTTACAAACACTCACCACATGGGAGAAGCATGTGTCACTAGACACACTTCCCTGTTGCTAGCTAGCCTGCCAAATGAGACTGTGCCAGAGTGAAATATAAGGCTTTATCCCAAGCAATCAACATACACAACTGCTCACCACATACTACTATAAATGTGAACTCATTTGCTGATGTCCGAGTGCAGTGAAGAATATACAAAATAACCACTGGCATTTTAGTCTGTGTAATATATTGGTATACAGAAAAACACCTTGCAATTTGTACAAGTGGTACATCATTCAATGTACAGGTTAATGGGCAGTGTGTGTTTGCTCACAAAGTCTAATAAATACAGTCAGCAACTGGCAATGCCAAAGTCTGAGACAAGATCTCACAGCCAAACCCCACTCTTTTTATGGTGTTCCAAATTAAAGTAAAACAAATGTTTTTATAAGGCAACAGGCAACAGACAAAGGTAGGAATGCAGAAATGAGATCAGCATCCTAGCAGTGAAGCTAAGAACATCAGTAACAATCTCAGAACCATAAGCACTAGGACTATGGAACACAGGCTTACAGTGGCATTTACTTGTAAATACAATACAATGAACATTTTACTAGGTGTTACAACTGTGTTATGAAAGAAGTAAGCTACATATTGGGTGACCTTCTGAAACCAATATCAAATATCAGTTGAACAAACATTCACACTCCTTTTAAATTATTCAGTACTAACACAGCACTGGTCTATAAACCCTTCTAGCTGTTAGGCCTGGGGATAGCAAACTCCAACAAGTCTTTTGCAAGCATCACTGTACAGGGACAGTCTCGTATGGCAAGCTCATCTTGGGCTTCCTGAAGCAACACATCCACGCACAAGTCCTGGAACATTGAAATCAAAATGTGTTATATCATGTTCCATACCAAACTACTGTAACTGAAAAATATTTCAGTAAAGAATTCAATCCTTTGTTTCTCAGTCCTTATAATAATATATCAATAACCTTCACAACAAAATACACTCAAGTTTTGGAAAAAGGCTTAACGTTATGAATCACTACATCTCACCTCAGTCCAAAAATGTAATCAGTTTCTATACCAGACGATTTCAGAGGTGGGGACAGTTTTGATTTTTCAGAACACTCCTTAAAAATACCAGATTTACTGTATATGGTCTTTAGCACGAAATGAAGACAGGACTAAAACAGATGATGAAACTGAAGGCAAGCACCCTGTAAGGGCCATACGGTAGTTTGGTGACAAGAGAAAACACAGAAGTGTAAAACCACAGACAATACAGAAGCATGCCAAACAAATTTGGTATACTCTGAAGGCTGTCATCATTCCACTATCTCAAAAACAGTAACATAGCACTGTTTAACCATTATCACACCACACTGTTACTACATATATCTGAAATAACTCAGCACAGTAATATTATCACTTCAATTTCCTCAAATTTATTTTCCCCATTTCAACAATGTCATTTTTGCTTAAGCTTGGGCATCCGTTTGATATTACTGTGTATAAGTATATGGGCAAACTCTGTTCTACCGAACACTGCAGTCCTGCTTTGAACTTGGAAGTCTTGTGTTCAAACCCTGACCCTGAGATAAGCTATCATGTTGTGCACAGTCTTCCTCAGTCACTCCAATCAAATTCCAGAAAATTCGGTCACGACCACTTCCTTCCACATTCTTTCTAATTAATTCATTAATCACCTGTCACCACACCATTCAACACTACACAGTCTGAAATACTGCATCATTAAATGAGTGAAACATAAATAAAAATAAATAAATAAAACGTGATTCACACGATAAGTTGTAAAATCCTGCATGTGAAAAATAAAACTGTGGTTCATATTTCAATGTACAACATACTTACACTCCACTGCACTAAATACCAGGCATTTTGTACCCACTTATTGTAAGACAGCATTCAACAGATGATGCCAATACTGTCTGCATGCAGCATATGAAAAACAAAATTATATAAAAATACTTAAAGTACTTCATATCATTTATAACTTTAAATTGAGTACTGTCATTACAAATTTTTAGTTACAAAGCTGCTTGCAATTTCATATTTTGCACTGTCCATGTATTACTTCACAGTTTATTAATATTCAACTTCGACCTTAATAAAAGTCTGCAACTATTTTCAAGCTTGTAAATTTCCCCCCCTGTTCTGCAATATGCAGTAGTGGAACTTATGCATGTTCTAGACAGTTTCCACCATGATATTCTGTGTCACCTACATGCCACTTACAGTGTCATTCAATGGTACTGTCTTGTAACGCTGACTAAAGTGATAGAGCATGAGAACTCGAGCACCAACTCTCTCAGCATATTGAGCAGCCATTTTTGGGGTTGAATGACCCATCTCAATAGCCTTTTCCTCCATACAGTTTCCTAAGGTTGCCTCATGCAACACAACATCACTGGACCTACAGGCAGGTACAAACCAGATTTTCAGAACAGATTTCATATGAACACTTAAGTGCACTCATGATAACTAAAACTGGGAGCCAATCCACCTGGCTTAACCACTGGTCAGAAAGTAGTACAACTTTACAGCTTAATTAAAAAAGATTAAAGCGCACCCTTGTACAGGCACTGAGGCTCTGTACAGGCCGTACGGCCCATAGGGGGAGTAGAGGTATAGCTCTACTCTTTCATGACCATGGCACTAGAAGGGGGTGAGGGGTCAGCAACACGCCCCGGCCGCTCTTTACACCCGGGAAAAACCTGATACCCACTGTACAGGAGGCTGAGTGGGCCCCAGGCCAGTCTGGACAGGTGCAGAAAATCTTGCCCCCACTGGGATTCGATCCCCAGACCGTCCAGCCTGCAGCCAGTCACTACACCAACTACGCTACCCAGCCCTAATTAAAAAGATACTCTCTCTTTAATTTAGGTGACAGACTGATTCAACTTACTGGTGTTGTTACATACAAACCCTGCTCACAGCTGCACAGACTGCAATAGCCCTAAACTGGTTCAAGATTATAGAGGGTGATGCAAGAGGAGAGGTCAATATTTTGGGAAGTGATAGTCTCGATCATTGTAAGAAGAAATTTCATCTAATTCTGTATGGTTACTGACCTAGAGCTGTTTGAATCTACAAATACAAAAGCTTTGTGAATGGTAATGGAGAAAGAGAACTTACATACTGTTAATTTAATTTTGATTTTAATTTAATGTTTAAATAAAAAAAATTTGTTACAAAGAAATGACAAATTTGTTACATTTCACAGTAAATGTTTGAAAATCCCACCATCAACCCCAATGCACTGCATAACTCATTTGCACAGACTGCATGTGGTTCATCCAAGCTGATCTTCACATTTCTTTAAGTTGGCAGCAGCATCCAAAATGCGAGTGAGCAATTTGTCTTATGTATCCACCTTTCTTTTATAAACTTCTTTCTTCATCAAAGCCCCAAAAAAAAAACCTAACAGAGTTAGGTCTGGAGACTCAAACAGCTCTACCTCAGTAACCATGCAGAATCAGCCACATGTTCATATGAACTTTTATTCTCACAATGTTCGATACTATCACCTCCCAAAATATTGGTCTTTCCTCCTGAATCACCCCGTATAGTATCAATGATAAATCAAATATGAATACTGAGCACTGGTGCAGTTACACTGGTAGGGAAAAATTGAACCACTCAGTGAAAAACCTGTCCCAGTACAACTTCGTCCACCACAAATCCCACATGGACTAGCCTGGAATCGAACCCAGGCCTCCAAAAGAGAGGTCAGCACCTAACCACCTAAGCCATGGCACAGCCCCCACTGTGAGGTATGTGTATGGCGGTTCTCCCATGATCAACATGTCACAGAAGCACAAACCATGTTCAGGGCAGTCTTCTGTGAGCAGCTGCCAGACATAATGCTGGTAAAAAAAAATACCCCCATTACAGCATTCACATATTCATAACCTACCTCCCTTACATCCAATTTCGTATTTTCCTACCACTCCTTCTAAGTGGTTTCTTCTTCATGAGATATGCAAACCAACATTTTGTATGGCAGTTGCACACAGACATTTAGTTCCAAATACATCCACAAACCTGTCCCTAACACTGGTTCAAGAGACACGTGTACAAACTCAGGAACAATATTACTCATGTGTATGCATGTAGCATTAAGAAGGTAATGTTTATGATAAAACCTAGATTACAAAAGTGGACAAAAATTATGAGCATAAGGTATCCAGTCTCTTACAAACCCAGAATAACTCACCTCCCTCTAATACCAAGGGTAAGAATAATGCATGGAGCTACATATCCACTTCTCCATACACCATCATCATGTGGTGCTTAAATAAGCAGGTGGCTAACTTTACCTTTTATAACATTACCAAGAACCAAACCAAAGTTTTTATCAAACCTTCCCACAAAAATGTCTAATTAAAACAAGCTGAGTAATACTGAACACAAAATCAATGGCCAAATCACACAAACAGACCTTGCAATGATAGGAATCCAGCATATTATTAGTCACAACAATGTGTTTAAATAATTAGCTTGGAAATCAGTTTAACTAAGCTGACATATTCACATTTTAGAGCCAATGATGAATATATATGCACAAATTAGTAGCAGAAAGCAAACAAATGATACAATTATTTGAACTTATAGAAAAAATGAAATAGTAATTGAACATGTAACATACAATTTTATTGGTACTCACTGCGCTAAATCAACCATTTTAGATGAATCTGACGTGTCACCAAGAATAGTAACTCTTCTGCCACGTTTGGGAGGGCCCAAAACATCTGATGGGTCTAGCTGAAGTGATATTAAGAAACTGTATGTTGTTCAGCCAAGTGAAAGGAGTCTTACAAAGCCGACAGTCATATGGTCAAAATATTAGCCACCTTTCATACAACTCACAGGTTAATTCTAACATTCAATGCAGCATGCAACCAGACTCTGTCCCAGAGTCTGGGTGCATATTCACCTGCAGTCTTAGATGTGGTTCCATTAAAACTTCTTCACAATATTCTTTGTCCTCTGCAGTAACCACATCGCTGTCCATAATCAGCTATGATATCTGATTTGGGTTCAGGAGGTAAGCCCTCTTGCTCATGGGTTTTGAAGCCTCCCTCTTCTGCAAGGCTGCACAGTGTGTACTGAGTATGTAAAATTTTCTTTTGTCTGCCCTTGTCCTAATGCCCACATAAACTGCATGTGTTTGAGATGTGAAATCAAACATGTTTGTGAGATGACAGACAGGCTCTGTCATGGAATTGCTAGCTACATCAGACAAAGTAGTGTGTCTTATAGTTTATCCCCATTGCTTAACCCTACACATGACTTCCGAAAGCAGAAGTCTCAGAGTTCACTCTGTATGCCAACATATACAGACAAAGACAAAGAAATAGATTTTCCAGCAGTGCGATATGTGGATTCACATATGCAGACATTGGTACACCTGCCTATACATTCTGCATTTGCATTCACTGGTCATTTAAAGGTTACGAACAACTGTCGTTTCTGTTTTCGGCTGAGATACAGGTATGTATTGCACACAGTGTTATTTACCTTAACCCTTTAAACCCCGAATTAAATCCCATCTGCTATTTGCTGGCATTATTAGGAGCTCACCATTTTCTCCACGTTAGCAGGATAAGGGTGAAATTATTAACCTTTAGGCTACTAAT
>Ga0268261_10002625_pt1 | contig 12936 bp, 4 predicted proteins | sample TergutNc150P1_FD_190353 | JGI IMG/M metagenome (GOLD analysis project Ga0268261, IMG submission 190353) | Nasutitermes corniger P1 segment gut microbial community from laboratory colony in Florida, USA - Nc150 P1 (SPAdes) (version 2) | ecosystem: Host-associated > Arthropoda: Insects > Digestive... | reverse complement strand
GGTAGAGGTCTCTGCGACGAGCTGATCACTCGTCCAGAGGAGTCCTACCGACTGTGCTGCGTCGTTGTGTGTGATCTAGAAACGTCAAGAATAGGTGCTCCATATATATATGACATTAGTAGCCTAAAGGTTAATAATTTAACCCTTATCCTGCTAACGTGGAGAAAATGGTGAGCTCCTAATAATGCCAGCAAATAGCAGATGGGATTTAATTCGGGCTTTAAAGGGTTAAATAAAACACTATTAATGCCAGGCATCAAAATGTGGAAGCTTCAGATACAGGGATTAAGAAGTTTGATTGCTCTTAATAATCTGTATATAACAAGTAGCTTATGAACAAGAGATAGAAGTTGCATTAGATAACATTCTAAAGATATATGCATTTTTCTGAAACCCTTGTGTTCGAGTCCAGTCACCAGGATTCGTATTTAAACTCCCTGTTTCTGTATGATGTAAAGGTTGGTGCAAATTTTAGGTTGATATTTTAATATATCAATCTATTGTTCACAGTGGTGAAAGTGGTGCTGGAAAGACAGAAAGCACAAAACTGATCCTACGTTATTTGGCAGCTATAAGTGGGAAACATTCCTGGATTGAACAGCAAATCTTGGAGGCAAATCCTATTCTAGAAGGTGAAAGACCACATGGCAGGGACAATAGTTGGATAATGAGTCTGTTCTTAGTTTTTAATGTTGTCAGTCAGGTACTGTCTGAAGTGTGAATAAAACAGCATTTGTTGTCAAGAAGAAGGCTGCATGTAACTGAGCAGGTTATGGCAGGAGCGATGCTAGAGAGTTCTAGTCACAATGTACCTGACCAGGATCTCAGCTGGGTTACCTTTCTAGTCAGATACTGTGACATTACTTATGATTAGAGCATTACCATGTCCTTCCAAACCCCTGTGTATTGATCATTCCTGGTCATGTCACTTCCCATATGGGACTTCTGTTCTGAGATTTGACATTCTATTAAAACCTGCATAGTTTAATCCTTGAGAAACCTGAAGTGCATTATATCAGTGGCAAACACTTCTCAAACTTTTTTGGGCTGTGACTAGTATTTTGTGTTGTCATCTTTATTTTACTTCATGTCTGTTGAACCCATTGGTTATGCAGGTAAGGAAGGGCTGGATATGTTAGGAGTGTATGTGTTATTTCTAAAGAATCTCAATAAATCCTGCATTTAGTGACAAGTTTGTTAATTTCATAGGTTAGAACCTGTGTGAATCCTAGCTGTTGAAGGAAAGGTATTTTAGCATTTAGACATTAAAATAATGGAAAAGAATATCTGGTACAGCTACTGTAAGATTCAATTTAACTAAAATATTTACAGATACTCTTTGTTTTTATTGTAACATTTGACTACATATACAACAACAAATGTGTCAGATTATAAGATCTCTTAAGGATTATTGTAAGTGAGCGAAGTTTAGTTGGTTCCAAGACTTTTTTCTGTCCTTTATGATATTGTTCCTTTATTTAGTCTGTATAATTGACATGAATGTCTAATATAAGAAAGCACCTATTTTTTGTTTATGTTTTTAATGTTATACTGTTAATGGAAGAAATACATTGGGACAGGTGTTTTAATACTTGGTATATAATGTCTTTTTGTTAGGTCTACAATTTTTTTCATTGTAAGAGACTTGCATTGAGTAGAATGTTAGAATATTCAATTTTTGTGGTTACTAATTGTATATTATTTTTCTTAGCCTTTGGAAATGCCAAAACTGTCCGAAATGATAATTCATCAAGATTTGGAAAGTACATCGACATCCACTTTAACAACGAAGGGGTAATAGAAGGGGCACAGATTGAACAGTATCTTCTTGAGAAGTCCCGCATTGTCTCTCAGAACAATGGAGAACGTAACTATCACATTTTCTACAGCATGTTGGCAGGACTGAGTCACGATGAAAGGAAATCTTTGGACTTGGGTGATGCATCACAATACCTTTATCTTACAGGGGTGAGTTTGGTGCCGTAGCTTGATACATAGCAAGGCCAGGTTCAGTGTACGGCACTAAAAACTACTGATAAAAGTAAATTCAGCTGTTGATTATTTAGTATAAGGTTGGCATAGAAACAAAGGGAACTTTTTGTGATCAAGAATTATGATGCAGACTTGCATTGCATACTTGGGTGATGAGAATTATCTTGTTCCTATCATTATTGTACACATTTGCATGTTTTGTACACATATGATTATGCCGCCTTTTTGTGGTTGAGGGGATTGAATGCTTTGATGTTGTAACAGGTGCTGCTACCAGTAATGGAACAATTGTCAGGGACTCCCTGCTAAGAAAGGTTACAATGGATAAACCCAGACTGAGCATTCCCACTGTAGCTGCAGTGAAGTGGCAGTTGTACCGCTGGACTTAACATCCACTAGGCTGGCAGCTTGTCCATAAGACAATTTCTGTGACTTGAAAGACTCTCAAGATGATGTTATTTTGTACACAATGCATTATCTTCTTATGTTGGCAGGGAAAGAGTTTGACTTGTGATGGACGCAATGACGCTGCTGAGTTTGCTGATATTAGATCTGCTATGAAAGTTTTGAACTTTTCTGATGAGGAAACACTGAATATTATCAGATTACTTGCAGCCATTCTTTATCTTGGTAACGTGAAGTATAAGGGACTTGTTATAGGTAAGTTTCATTGCCAATGTAACTACATACTTTTCTGTTTGTGTCTGCTTGTTTTTGATTCTTTCTGCTAATCTCAGTACAGTCTATGGATGTGCCATGCCATAACAAGGGACTTTCTCAACATGGAGTACATTTGGAATATTTACTTGTATATTTGTATGGCTGCATTCAGGGAAAGGCAGATATACATACCTTCTGTGGATACAATGCAGATTTGATCACCTGCCTTTTCTGTCCTCAGACTAGTGTGGAACTACACAAATAAATGCACAGATACACTGAATACAAGTTATTTTTACATTCCTGGTCCTATTGTGACTGCCTTACTCAGAAGTTCAGCAGGAAAACACCAAAGTTCTAATGAGCTGATACACAGATCCATCCCTTGTTTCTGTTTCATATTTTGCAACATGGTAAAGGTCACCCTAGAACAGGTCGTGCAGGCCCAGGATAGGAGTGGAGGTATAGCTTTCCTCTTCCTTTAACCTTGATGCTAGTTAGGGATGGGTGGTCAACGCCATGCCCTGCCGCTTTCCCCCTGGGAAAGGGACCTGGTACCCCTTATATAGGAGGTTGTGTGGGCCCCAGAACAAGTCTGGATGAGTACAGAAAATCTTGTCCCTACTGGGATTCGATCCCTGGACCATCCAGCCTGTAGTGAGTTGCTATACCTACTACACTATCCTGTCCCACATTTTGCAACATGACACACTGTATACAGAATAACCTATGTCTATTTATCTTTGGTAGCAAATATTGATGCTGCAGAAATTCCAGATCATTCCCAAGTTCAGAAAGTTGCAGCTATTTTGGGAGTCTCCAAGGACTTACTTGTTGATGCCCTTACAAGAAAGACAATGCTTGTGCAGGGGGAGAAAGTGGTAAGTTGTCTAAAATTAAGGTATCATGGCTTGTAAGAAATTACTTATTCCATGGACATTTGGTGGGCACTTGTAAATGTGGTAATGAACCTTTGGGTTCCATAAAATGCGGGGAATTTCTTGACTAGCTGAGAACCAGTTGGCTTCTCAAATAGGACTCTGCTCCATGGAGTAAGTAAGTATGTACGCTTATTAAATATTTTTTGCTGTGAATGTATCAAGGGAATGTGTATTAACTTTTGTGTTAAGATTTCCTAATTTCAAGGCAATATTTAATAAAATTTGTATTATTAATTATTATTTAGTATGCTTGCATATTTTTCATTGACTCTTATTTTTCTTTTTGTAAGTTCCAAAGCAACACCTATGGTTACTTAAAATAGGTCTTTTCTGTATCTAGCTAACCTTTGAAGAAAGACCTATTATGCATAACATTTTACATATATTTGTCATGCTCTTTTTAACTGTTTGTACTTTTATTGTGTTGTTCTGCATTGAATGTAAGCAAACCAAACTGTTACCAGCAGTTTGTGTCTTTGTTTTATAGGTGTGCAACCTCTCTGTAGAGCAAGCTGTTGAAGTTCGAGATGCCTTTGTGAAGGGAATTTATGGGCAACTTTTCATTAATATTGTACAGAAAATTAATAGTACCATCTTCAAACCCAAAGCAAAAACAAAGAATTCGATTGGAGTTCTAGATATTTTTGGGTTTGAAAATTTTGACACCAACAGGTTTGTATACTCTTCTCATGTCCAAATTACAAATAATTAACTGTGTTTTTAAAAGATTGTTGCTATGGAAGTCCAGGGTGCATCTTTTCTCTACTGCTATCTGTCTTTATAATATATCCATGTGTTTTTTCCACATAATTACTTCTAGCTGATGAGTTTTCATGAAACTTGTTTGAATGTTTTGGTTGAGTGGTTAGCAGTTGTGCTTCACATTGTGGAGGTCAGCCTAAAGGCAAGATACCCTCACAAAACCATGAATAAATAAATTTAATTAAATGAATTCATGAAACTTGGTACAAACAGCATCTCACTTCAGGTTACCTCACCTTTGTGCATATTTTTAAATTTCCTGCCATGAATAATACTAACTTAGCAGGCACATGAACTGCTGAGATGGAAGCAGAATTGATGCCATTTAACATAGGGTCTGAAAAATACACGGCTTTCATGGGTCTTTTTTTTTAAACAGAATGTATCCCGACAACATTGCTGTTCTGCAAAATGTATATTTATCTGCTGGTATGACATGGGTAATTAATTAACTATTGGAGCCGGGCATCTGATTTTGTATGGAAATGCTTAGAGATCAAACATACTTACTAATTTTATATGAAACTTTTTTTATATCATAAATCATGTAGCAACAGCACAAAAAACCTTCTTGTTGTACCTGACTGATTTTACTTGGAACCTGTATTAGTACAAAATAAACAATTAAATAGTATTGTTATTAATTTTTAGTTTTTGCTGTCACCATCAGAACTCTTATTTTACAGTGAATTTCTTCCAATATAAAGTTTCTTCATTTTTGACACATTGGTTCCATACATCATGCACAATACTTTCCAGTATTGAAACTTGTTCCGCACTTGACAGAGGAAAGGTTCATTGATTATTTGTTGTACTTACCTGATTTGTGGTTATGACCTCTGTCATATTTAGCATTAGTAGAGGGAAGTTCAGCCACTGTCTTCAAAATGTATTTTGTTAAAAATTGTTAATTTTGAATTAAGTTAAATTTCTGAATACTGATGAAATAAGACAAGTTTGTCACCTCTGGAATCATTTGGTACACTGTAGCATTGAACTGAATTGAAGTGGTTTGTATATCATTATTTTTATAATAGCCTGGGCAGAACTAAGGTTCTGCCTAGATTGCAAGTTTCATATTCAAAGCTACACCCTGTTAATAATAAATGGCTTCTAAAGAAGTCAGTATCTTCCCAAACAGAATATCTGTCTACAAAGTTTGCTTGCTACAGAACTTGTCCTTTCATCAGTTTGATTTTCTGTAATGAGCAATATCATTCACATATTTTGTTGTTGTTTTGTAAGAATAAAGTTTGAAATGTGGCTTCCTCAAATTAATAAAGATTTTTGTAGTGGTTGTAAAGCTGTATGAGTACCATGAGGGATACTCTTTGATGAAGTGAATGGTTTAGATTTCTAATTTTGTATATATTGAATTTTATCCAAATTTGAATTTACTGTTTCTTGGGATTATGGTAGTCTGGGTTATGACATATTTTGGACTTCTATATAAGCACCTACACATGGTGTCATAACCCATAGGAGTTAAATGATGGGTAGATTAAAATTTGGATAAAATTCATTATATATCACACTAAACACCTAACCCAGTCACTTCACTAGTCAAATTCATTTTTATAATCACCTACATTTTTCAGCTACTACAAAAATTTGTATTCTTTTCAGAGAACAACATTTCACAGATGTGAAAAACCTCTTATATCATCCCTCTTACGGATTTGTTCTTTAGATTGTGTGTTTGTTTTTAATTGACCTTGAAGTTATGAATTCTGAGCACTGCTCATATATATTACAGTATTCATAGAAATGAAATCAAACCAGCACATGTATTTAAAGTATGTACTAAATTATATAATCAACATTTTCTTATCAGCTTTGAGCAGATGTGCATCAACTATGCGAATGAAAACCTTCAGCAGTTCTTTGTTCGGCACATTTTTAAGCTGGAACAGGAGGAATACACACGTGAGGGCATCAGCTGGAAACACATGTCATTTGTTGACAACCAAGACATTTTGGATCTCATTGGAGGAAAGCCCATCAACATTATGTCTTTAATTGATGAGGAGTCAAAATTTCCAAAGGTATGAAATTAGTACTCTGATTTTGTCCATTTGAGTGTTGTGTTCCCATTGTATTAATATTTTATATAAATGTTATCTGGAAAGGAAAGATTAATATTTTTAAAATTTTATTTGTTAAATTGATGCCTAAGTTGCATGTTTCTTGAGGGTTTCTGACATTGGAAAAAAAGCTCTAGGTGTTGTCTTTTATCACCACAGCTTGGAGTATCCTGATATGCTGGAATAGATGCTGTCCAGATGTGGAGGGTAGTGTGAATATATCATATAGGCAGCTGTGGGCTTCTGACAAGTGTTGTCCTCCAGCTTCATTTTGTGATTGGCTAGGATCCCCTTATCACAGATGACAACTTGATAAGGAATGTTACATAGGGTCTCTTTCTTAACAAGAACTTGGTATGAGGTCTAGTGGTGGGCTATTTTGAACTAACCACCTCTATGAAATGAAGTCCATTTTGAGAAGCTGATAGTCCATCAGCCAATGAAGAAATTCAACACATTTGATGGAACCTAATGGTTCATTACCATATCTACAACAGCTTGCCAGTTATTACTATCCTGAGCCAGCTGAATTCAGTCCACAACCTGTCATCCTATTTTTTTCATTTGTATTATCCTCCCATCTATGCATAGGTCTTCCAGATGGTTTGTTCTTGTTGGATTTCCCATCAAAACTGTATGTGTTTCTCTTCTCGTTCATCAATGCCACATACCCCACTCATTTTCTTGTTATGAGTTGATCTTCCAAACAGTACTTGGTGCAGAGTACAAATTATGCCATGTAATTTTCTGCAGGCTGTTGTTAAGTCTCTCTCTTATTTCAGCACACTGTTTTAAAACACGTTTAGTTTATGATTTTTCCGCAATTGGAGAGATTAGGTTTCATACCCTTACAAAGTGATGAGCAAAAAAATTATAATTGTGTGTGTTTGAATCCTTACTTTTTAGAGGCCAGACAGGCAGGCGAAGGATTCTGCACAAAATTACAAAATTGTAACAAATTTTTCCTATGTTTGGTCTGCTCATGATGTCTTCATTAATTAAATTTTGATTTGTCAGCGTTCCTCCAAGGTATTCAAACTTTGCAACATTTTGGAAGGACTTATTAGCTGTCTTTCTGTTGTGAATTTGTACTGCATCCTGTTGATAAGATGTGAACATATACGTATTTAGTTTTCTTAACCAGCTTCTTTACTAGTGCCTAGCTTCTGTATTCTCTTATCTTTCTGTGCAGTGAATTCATAGTATTAACAGAGACTGGAAGCTGATGTGTCCCATTCAAGGGTTCGTTTGAAGAGTCATTAACTTTAAGGTTCCTTCAACGGCAGGTAATTGTTTGATCAACTACTGTCAGCTTCTCAAAAAGAAGAATTAGTTTTGTCTGTGAATTTGATGTATATGTTGGGTTAAATGGATGAGTGCCATTAAATTTTTGGCTTTGTGAAACATGATATTGTTGGAAATCATTCATAAATGTGTGGCATTACATCCTGTTCTGATCCAGCTCACATCACCACAACTTATTTTTTTAAGCTGTCACATGCCCCTGATATTCTGCTTGGTAGCATTTGATTTATGAAATATCCTTGTTCCTTAAATTTTAGGGGACTGATGAAACCATGCTGAGTAAGCTTCATAAAACACATGAAGGAAATAAGCATTATCTCAAGCCTAAGTCTGAGAAAACACAAACTTTTGGCTTGAATCACTTTGCTGGAACAGTGTTCTATGATGTCAAAGGTAAGTAGTCTGTTAATAATAGTGCAGCCATTGTTCTCAAAAACAGGAATATAACATGAAGGTAGAATTGTTCTTGTGCCTAAGTTAACAACATGGATGCATATAGGGAGCATGGGGGTGAGGCTGCACATAGTATAGAACTCAAAATCAAATAGAAGTGGTCAGATACAAACACAAACTGCTCTGTTCCTTAAAACACGCACTGTACTCGGAGAATAGGAGGTTGCGTAGGTTTCAGAGCTGGTCTAAACATAGTGGCAAAGAGAAAATCCTCTGGCTCTGTCAGGAAAAAAGTCCAACAGTTTAGTTTTTGTTGTTACTCTCCTGGCCACAACTGCTTATTGTACAGTCATCTGACCATTTGATGTTACATGACCTAAGCAGGTGCAATACGATTGCTAATATTTGATGAATTATTATGCCAGTACAGCAGTTTATACAGTACGCAAGTTGGCATGATTTTAAGAGACACGAATGTTCCGCATTATTTTATCTCCTATTTTAGTGCTGAATATATACGATTAAATGCCAATGCCAGTGGCTGTGCGGTCTACTGCACAGGTCTGTAGCTGCTCGCTTGGTGGGATTGTGGGTTTGAATCCTGCGGGTGGAGTGGATGTCTGTCTTTTGTGAGTGTTGTGTGTTGTCAGGTAGAGGTCTCTGCAGAAGTCTGATCACTCATCCAGAGGAGTCCTACTGAGTGGGATGTGTCTGAGTGTGATTGAAGAACCTCATAGAGAAGGCCTAGGCCCACTAGGGCTATTGAGCCATGAAGAAAAAAAGTACACAATTAGAAATTTGTGATATAGATGCTGGGGTCATTGTACAGTTGGTCTGTAGATTTCCCGGAAGATGTACTTTGCTAAATGTTGGCTGCAAGGACCAAAATACATTAACTGCACTTAGACATTGCTACATGCTATATTATGAATTTGTATAAATATATCAGAGGCATAACATGAAGGCTCTTAAAATGACTAACGCTTGATTCTTATTTGTGTGTTTGACTGACTACATCCTTGGTTATTTCAATAGGTTTCCTGGAGAAGAACCGAGACTCATTCAGCACAGACTTGAAACAGTTGGTTCACATTGCCAGCAACAAGTTCCTGAAGAATCTGTTTGCAGAGGAACTGTCAGTTAACCAGTATGATGGAAAGAAGCGAAACACGACTCTGTCTGCACAATTCCAGAAATCTCTTGATGTGCTTATGAAGACACTGAGCAGTTGCCGTCCATTCTTTGTGCGTTGTATTAAACCCAACAGTCTTAAGAAACCACAGGTAACTTGCTTTATATAGTGTGTGACACATGTTCTTTGCAATTGCTAAAGTGAAATAATCATGGTGAATCAAATGTGAGAGACCTTGAGAGTTACATGTCAGTACACGTTGTGATGGGGAGTTGCTAAGGGGGCTTTAAAGTTTCTTGATTCTTGATTCGCAGGCTGTAGTTGAAACTTGACTCTGGCCTGCCCACACATTAATCATTTGCATTTATGTGGCCCACAATTATAACATAATGTTAAGTCAATGAGGTTCACAGAGAGATGGCTACATTAGATAAGGACTTCATTGACTCTATTTCAGTTAATCTGCAGTCTCTACCACGGGTTGTTGCTGTCTGTTTAAATCTTCCTGGTCTCTAGTTTACTCTGAAACATTTATTTTCAATCTGCAATGCCAATATCTGTGGCTGAACTAAATAATCTAACATGGCATTTACCTTCTTCATTTATTCTGCTATTGGATTTGAACAGTAGAAGTATTTTTTGCTGATCAATCCCTACTGCTGAAGGAGGCACAGTAGTTTCTGTTGTATATGCTTGGTTTTTATCTTATTCTAGACACAGGTGCAGATATGCTCCCAAGTCTATTGTAAGAGACCTGATCTATTATGGGCCTCACTTCCTGTAGTCTGAGTCTATCATTACACCTTTAATAGTCAGTTATCTGGATTTATGTGGCAGTGACAGTGCTCTGTAAATATTTGCATTTTTACACCATCTGCAACCATATGCTTGTATCACAACTGGATCATCAGACATACTGACAGTGTGGATTTCTTGCAGTTGTTGACCCTTGAGGATCAAACAGAATACTTTGCAGGCATTGTGCTGTGAACTGCTTCATGTCACATCCATCAGACCTCATCATGTACTTCTCCCTTGTCATTTGTATGTGATACTTTCATGCCCACTTACATACAGAAAACCTTAGTGTCAATTGAATGCCTCTATATCTAAGGCACAGCATGTTATGCAAATCTAATTATGTGTTGTAGTCTTTTTGCTTCAGTCTGTCCCATTCTACATGTTCAGATATAATGTGAAAGAAACTGTGGTTCATGATGGGCAAGAGTAATTACACTTGTGTTTGTAGATTTGGTACAGGATAGGGCATGATTCGCCTATGCAATGTGGCATTGTTTTGTTTCAGTTGGACTGTATAAATAATGCATAATACTGCCCTGCTCTATCTTGAGTCGAGATATGGATATAATTGTTATTAACACTCATCTGTAATAATGAAAAGTAAAATTAACTATTAAGTTGTGCATATGTCCAAGCAACATTCTCTGAAGGACTATCAGGAGAATGTAGACATTATTCAGTCTTGACCTTGGCACTATATGAAGTGAGTAGTCAGTTTCATGCTGCAGCCTCTTTAACCTATAGGATAGTGCTGTTAGTAGTCATTAGATACCAGTTTGGCAGAGCATCAGGGATGGTCTTGATATTGTCATTACGAACATAATGTTACCAATTCCAGGAATCAAATCCAAATTATGCACCCTGCACCCAGTGACTATTGTAGTGATAGCTGCATAATTTCTAATGCAGCATTATTCTTTACATATTGACATGTGGTATTTTTTTGTAACCAGGTGTTTGATCGAAGTCTGTGCTGCAGACAGCTACGATACTCTGGTATGATGGAAACTGCCAAAATCAGAAGAGCCGGGTATCCAATTCGTCACACTTTTCAAGAGTTCGTTGAGAGATACAGGTTTCTTGCACCGGGAACTCCTCATGCTCATAAGGTGATTTCTGTCAGAATGCTTCCTATTAGTCGCTATGAAACATTTGTGTAATGTAATATGTTAAGTGTTATTCAATATAGTTGTGTTTAATGTGTCCTATTTCCTGAAAACTAAGTCCTATACAGTGCACTGCCACTGTATGCCTACTCATTTTAGTGGCTGTAACGCACAAAACATTACTTTTTGTAGTGTGGTTTGGACCAAAGGTAATCTCCATATACGTGTGAACTCTGTTTTTCAAGATGCCATCTCTGGTTTCCCAGTCTTGTTTTCTTCTAGGTTCTCTTCTTCTGTGTTCTTTTGCTGCTACACCCCATTCTGTACCAGTTTTTGTACTTTCCTAAGTCTAACAAGTTATTTCTTTTATTGAGAAACCCATTCCAAATCTGTTTTGTCATCTTCTGAAGGCAGTTGTCAAAACATATCCATATGGTATCAAGTTTTTTTTTAACTGTAATGACTGTATTTCTCTTTGCTGTTGCAGTTTCTTGACTGTCTGTGTTCCTAATATGTTACAGTTTAGATATCACAGAACTCAGCACCAAAATCCTGTTTGAAGGGCTTTCAGTCTACTGAAAAGAAAAGAAGTGTTACTTGTAAAGTTGTGTATTGTAATTTGTCTGGGAATAGAAGCAAATAATGGTTAAATATGTACTGCCATTTAATATTAACCAGGAGGAAGTGCAGGATATCATCACTGTGCAGAAAAATGACGATTTGGCAAGGTAGCTGCGCACAAGGTCAAAGTCTTAATGTGATGATAATGTTGACATGGCAGTGGTGATGGTGGTGACGATGATGACAGTGATCATAATTATGATGGTGGTGACGATGATGAAAGGGATATAGGCTTTTTATGTTCAAATTTAGGATTCTTGCATAGCAACTATTTTTTAAATTAGAAAATAGTTTGTAATTTCAAACCCAAAAGCAAAATGTAGGTGTTTTAAATCATAACTCTCTGACAGACTACAGTGAATTCTGGTTTTGAACTGTTAATTTACAGACTGATTGCAAAGCTGCTTCAAGCAAAATTTGTCAGCTAGCACTGGGGAAGCAAGACTACCAGCTGGGACATACCAAAGTCTTCCTAAAAGATGCTCATGATACGTTACTGGAGCAGGAGAGGGAGAGAGTTCTTTCAAAGAGCATTCTGGTGCTGCAGAGGAGTGTTCGAACATGGGTGTGTCGGAAACGGTAGAGTTTTGATCTCCTGATTATACATAATAATACTGTACCTGATAAAGTAGAATATTCTCATGATAGTTATAAGAATAAACAAGTAATGAAAATATTTTCGTGATATTCCAGAAGTGTTATTCTTGACCTAATAAAACATAAAAGTTGTCACATTCTTCATGCAAGTATCATCAAGTACAGCATAGACTGAAAAAAGTTGTTATATCGGACACACACTATTATAAACCATGAGCCAGTTGTGTTTTACTGTGGACCTTTAGAATTTATAGCCATCTGTAGTTAAGTGGCACTTCGTAATGCAAGACGTGAGTACTAGATACACAAGTTTTAGGAAGTTTTGATACTGAACTTTAACCCTTTAAGTCCCGAATTAAATCCCATCTGCTATTTGCTGGCGTTATTAGCTCACCATTTTCTCCACGTTAGCAGGATGAGGGTTAAATCAGTAACCCTTAGGTGACTTATGTCATATATATATGGAGCACCTATTCTTGATGTTTCTAGATCACACACAACGACGCAGCACAGTCGGTAGGACTCCTCTGGACGAGTGATCA
>Ga0268261_10002624_pt1 | contig 12940 bp, 10 predicted proteins | sample TergutNc150P1_FD_190353 | JGI IMG/M metagenome (GOLD analysis project Ga0268261, IMG submission 190353) | Nasutitermes corniger P1 segment gut microbial community from laboratory colony in Florida, USA - Nc150 P1 (SPAdes) (version 2) | ecosystem: Host-associated > Arthropoda: Insects >... | reverse complement strand
ATCTAGAAACATCAAGAATGGGTGCTCTATATATATATATATATATATATATATATATGACATTAGTCGCCTAAGGGTTAAGATGTATATATGAAATACGTATATTTATATAAGATAACACTAACAAAATGAACAATAGTATTATACATAATTTACTCCTAAATGTTTCGACCCTTTTCGGGTCATCTTAAGGAATCGCACATCAATTATATGTACAAAGCCTACACTTTGTGTGAATAAATTAGGCTAAAATTAGGTTCTGATGTTAGATGGCTTGGATGTTGTTAGGTCATCTACTGCAACATTCAAGCCATCAAAACCTAACTTTACCCTAATTTATTCACACAAAATTTACGTTTTACAATTATAATTGATGTACACGCCCTCAAGATGACCCGAGGGGGTTGAAACACGTGTGAGTAAATTAAAAATAATAATAGTATCAGTTATGTTGGTGCTGTCTTGCGAAATTATCAATTAATGCACGGACATAAATAAAATAAAAATTAAATATGTAACAATTAGCCACCTTCTTTGTTGCTATTGTACAAATTTATAATCATACAGGTCTTATGATTATTAACAAGTCTGAAAATGCTGTACCCTCAAAGAGTCATACAGTTGCTGTGTTCGTAATACCTGACGCACAAACCCCGTTTTTCAAACATAATGTATAGAAATCTTTACGGTCCATCTGGGTACCAAATTTCATAAGCCTCGCTCCGAAGGTTCAGCTTCGTAATCAAACCGAACGTAAAAGCAAAAATTCGCACGACCGCCATGTTGTTATTCTACACTGTACAATGAAATAATTTAAAAAAAAAGTTGCCTAGTCGTCGAACATTATTACCATACATTAGTTCACAACTCTAAATTACTCGCTGTCACTCCCTCCTCAAAAATTCGCGCGACAATCATGTTTTTTATTGTTTGTACAAAATTTGAAAGTACTATGTTGGAGTGGTTGACAATGTCATAAAAACTGTTACTAAGTTTGGTGAAAATCGGTTAGACAGTTAAAAGGAGAGAGAGAGCTGGAAGTTATACAGCGCCGTGCAGTGGCCGCAACTGCACGGCCCCAATAATGGAACCATACAAATAGGAAAGATGCGATACATGTGGGGACAGCACAGTCTGTGTAGTGACTAGGTTACGGGCAGGACGACCGCGGAATTGTGGATCGAATCTCGACATGGATAAAAGATTCTTCCTTTCTCTACAGCGACCAGACCGGCGCGGAGTTGCGCACAGCATCCTATGCAGTCGGTAACAGGGACACTTTACCGGGAGTAAAGCGACCTCCGCCGAGCAGCGAAGTCAAGAATGTGTGAAGGTGCATACCCATTCCCCCTTTTTGCCTATAACATAATCAATTACGCCCAGAGCAAGCTCTACCTTATTGTAGCAGTGACTGCTTCTTATACTGCAGCTGTCGTACTTTGCTCAACTAGCTGAACCGCATCTTCCGTCTGCACGACAAATCTCATCCACATTTAAGTACAACATAAATATCCCATGTTTAATTACTTCTGAAACAAATGCATACCACAAGTGTATTCGAACATGAAATATTTAAATTTTAAGTCGAACATGAAATGTCCAAATTTTAAGTACTTAGTTTCGAAGCACTGCACAAAAATTCCTACAGGTTATCACGGAATGGTGCTTGTAATGTGGCTGTAATAAAAACCAGATAGTATCGACAAATTTAAATGAACTTTGCAAAAGCATATTTCATAAATAGCAAATTCAGAGGTGATCGACTGGTTATAATATGGAGGGACACGGCGAAGCGAACTGACCCACTCTTGAAACTTCGCAATGCAAACCTGCCAAACATGCACATATTCTTTTTTCAGCCAACCTGTTAAATTGAACCGTTCGATCAGTTTCAATAAGATCAGAAGTTTAACGAAACCTTTTAATTCCGTACACTGTTACTGTGCGCGCGTTCCGTAAGGTACTGCAGCCTTAACCTATAGCAAAATCTGTTGCACAGGTTTACCTTATTAGCATAACGTTACATAGGGTTCAGAGGAACTCACTGCTAGCTGCGTCTTCGTCCCTTTCACGACCTGACTTCCAAAGTTACGTCTTTAACACAAGCGAAATTTCATTATAGGAACATGTTTCCCGGATGCGTAGAAGTAGTAGCGAACTCTCCATACGTACGTTACTAATATCTAAAACAAACATCATTATAAAACACGTCCCGTATTATAAAAATGTGAAACAAACAGCAAATCATTACGAAAATGACTAGAAACGAAGCAAGAAAACACAATACATATTGCGCTCCAAAACACAATACATTGACGATCACGGATAAAACGTATTACGATTGGCACTCAAGATGTCCCCCCGTCTCGATATCCGGCTTCGGATTGCACATCGAGAACAATATCGATCCCGTGGAACATTCGATATGTCGCTTAAATTCATACACATCGCCTATCACTAAACTGGGCAGTGCGTTTACGACGTATTTAACTCGCAGCTCCCGAATGGTAAGTGCAGTTAGGTCGTTGTGCGTTGTATCTGCCGTGAGCTACGCGATTTGAGGTTGGGAGCGAAATTTAAAAATTAAGAACGATGTAATATTAGAAAATGCGAGACCGTAACATAGTAAAATAACTCTTCTCAAATCAACATCTGAATCTAAAAATTTGAATCCCATTTCCCAATCCGGTCCCACTAGAACATCTCACCTCTAATCAGATTTTCCAGAAATTTAGCATATTCCTTTCACACGTAGCTTATTGCCAGGTTTAATATTTTGCGTTGACGCCCCTTTCCTTACTGCTAACATGTTAATCGTGATATTTTAGACCTGTTTCATTTCGCGGGCGAATATAATGCGCGCGCGCGCACGCACACACACACACACACACACACACACACACACACATATGTGCTACTAAACATCCCTTATATTTGGCACACAAATTTGGAAACTGACCTGAGGACAAGCAACGTGGCATCATATGTTCCTAAATTATTCTTTTAGCATTGAATCACACTGCAATTCCATCAGTGTAATTTGTGGATATTCATCAATGCTATATATATGTCAAGGTTATGTGGTACAAAGAACACTATAAATTTAATTTCGCAAAGCTTGAAATCAATTTTTAAATTTGGTTTTCAACAACAAATTATTTCCTGAGTGGTAACTGCGATGTAGATTCAACTCGTGTAAATTAAATTATTTGCACGTTTCAAAATAAACTAAATTTTCAATTTTGTTGTGTTTCCCAGAGCCGATGTATCTGAAAATCTTTAACACTCTCATACAATCATGATGATGATTCTCTCTTTGTTGTTCCACACTCACCTCTTGCAGGTACTTTGTATTATCATATTAAAATGCCAGACCCCCTTCTTGCTGCTGCTTTCTTTTTATATGGCTAAAATTTTGTTACTACATTTAAAAAAAAAAAAAGTAAAATAATTTCACCTATCAATTCATAAAATGCTTCTAACACCTTCTGGCACAATAACCAGTAAACTTCAGTGTAATATGACACATCTCTACATTCAATGTCAATACTGAGAAGAAAAGTGTCAAGCCAACCATTGATGATAATGTATAATCCATGGGCATGAAGAGAGTTAATGATAACAAACTCTATTAAAAATGTGATCAGTCTATTTTCACACAAGATTTCTTGGTGTAGTATAAGCAAAAGTTGCTACACAGGTATTAATTTTTCCCACAAGGCTATTTTTAATACCTGACATAACAGAAGCTGTCACTCACAATGTGCTCAAGTTTGTTAAGTGGAAGTCCATATTTTTAAATAAACTATCTCACAGAAAATATCTTCTCCGTTTGTAGTTCCATGCATATGTAGGAATTCATTCCAAAAGTCATTCAGTTATAACAAAATCTGAGTTACAACCGTGAACAAATGTAAGGTGATCAGTATCTTGAACATCACTGCTCTCATCCACTGCTATCCAGTAGGCTTAAACACTTTACTACTCAACTTCAACTGATTCCACATATCACTGGCTAAGCCACTTAACATGTTCAGCCACTGTGTTGCTACTTTGGGTTTTGTTTTTGAATTTTTGTATTTTCTTTGGCTAGATCAGCTGTTTCAATGAGACTTAAAAACGACTGTCCTTCTGCAAAATATTTTAAGTTGGTTGCAATTTAACTGGCCAATACAAAACCTGCTTTAACTAGTGGTTCTTCTGCTTTATTTAATGTTACAGAACTCTTCTTGTTGCTTTTGTAAATATGATCTTAAATCACACAATGTCAGGTCCACAGTTTCCTGTAACATGTGTGGTGTTTCCTGATGACATTTAACATACACACCTTGCAAATGCCAAGCATTCTTGAACAAATCAGATATATGATATTTCTTTGAACTTGTGAACAGAAATATTCTTCTTCCCACTGTCTTCTCTCTAACATTTAAAGTAGCAGATGACTTCAGTTTTGACATTGTTAGGTTTATTATTTAAATTATTATTAGACATAATTCACTACAATTACACTACATGAAACTTGATAATGAGCAAGTTTGCAACAAATACAACTAAATATCAGTGACCAATTATTTATGCAAGCACAAATGTTTCCCTACATTTCTTTGTCCAGCTCTTGATTATCTGTAAGTTACAATTCCCCTGCACAATCCTCTCTCTTCCTGCAGCATATACATACTTATCTGCCAAAGCAATGGAGGTCACATAGCCTGCAAGGGTTAAGCGATCTTTTAATCTCATGGAGCTGCCACATAATACACAACAAAACTGTGTCGCTCAACAGTTTGATGACCAACTTTGCCATCTCATCCAAATGAACACTGCTATTTATAAACTGTGATCTATAGGCCATATTCACAAAGTGTCTTGAAAGTTTTGAAGGCCACGAAAACAATTGACATGAGGCCACACATGCAGCCAATGGGCCAACAATATGATATACTGAAACGAATAAGTCAGTCAGCTGGCTAGGATATATGTTGGACAACCAAGAAATTGTGGACAAATTTCCAGTATGGGTAAGAGGCATTTCTACCCTCCAGTGAATCCAGAGAGGCTCTGGAACCCACTCAATGGGTGCTGGAGGCTCTTTCCCCAGAGGTACAGAGGCGGGGGTGTGAAGCTGATCACTCACCCTCCACCCCCCAATATGCCTTCACAGTGTGCACAGGGACTTTACCTTTTTTACCTAACTACTCTGTTAATAATTTGCACCATACACTGTCAAAGTGTGGTATAACAGTGAACACTCAATTGATAAGAATGTGGAAGGAAGCAGTCATAGTCTAATTTCTTGTAATACCCTGCCATTTGCCTGGAGGGGCTAAGAAAAACAACAGTGTTATAGCAGACCTCCATGCTGAAGGATAGTTTATGTATAGCAGTATTAGAAGCAGGATACACTCGGACAGATTACAAAACAAATAAATTGCAAAGGAATTAAAAACAACACCACTTTTAGACAAATTACTGGAATATAAGAGAAACGGGATACAACATGTAAATAGAATGCCTCGTAATAGATTACCGAGCATAATGAAACACTATTCCCCAACTGGCAGAAGGAATCATGGCAGTCCTTTGAAGAGACTTCTGGATACATGAGACCAGAACGGGTCAACAAGTGGCCCAACTCCATAACAGATATATGATGATGATGATGATAACAGTATTAGACAATTGTATAATAACATGTGAAGTTTCTTTCTCAGTACAAACAGACGTGAACAGCCACTTTACATGTGTTAACTAAATCTTGCTCTGAATAAATGAAATGCTAGAGCTGGCAGGAAAAAATGTGGTAGTGCCAGTCAAGTCATTAACAGAAAGTTTTTCACATGCACATAACTGTTTCCCTTTTTTATTAAATGGCAAATTAAAAAAGAACAGTAACATAGTGGACATGACTGTAACTGGCACAGTCTTCAAACACTATCTAGGAAAATGCTTCAGTGGTACAAAATAAAAATAGCCCACAGCTGCATTCTTCCTAATTCTGACCAATGGTATCATTCAAAGTCATTTTCCCACCTCACACTATCAGCAGTTCCTGAAAAACAGTTTATAAATAAAGGAATGAAAAGTACCTAACAGCTCTTCAAACGCTTACATGCCAAAACTGCTGAAATGTAATCACTGTACTTGTTACGCATGTTCACAAAGTAGTGGAAAGCAGTTATTACCTTAGAAATGTCTGCCTGTCTGTATGCATGCATGGAATTACTTGGCTTTCACTGGATGGATTTTCATGACACTTGATATTTTCAGAATTTTTCCTACATCTGCCAGGAAAATTCTAGTTTGACAAATATCATGCAAGAATAATGGGTACTTTACACAAGGACCTACATAAATTTATGCTAAAATCTCACTGAATTCTTCTTAGAATGAGAACTGTTTCAAACAAATCTGTAGATAACATCAAAACACACATGTTCAATAAATATTTTTCCCCTAATATCATGCCATTTATGAGATAATGTCAAAAAAATATGGTAGAGGCACAGATGGCAATATAATACAGTGCAGAAAATATGAGACTTGCATGCTGGAAAACTAAGGCAAGAATACAGACACACACTGATCATACTAAAAGTTCCTATTGTAAACAAGAGTATGAAATATTCACTGGTTCAACAGCAGTTCAAAGGGAACCCACTGTTGGATTTCCATGGCACCACTCAACATTTTTATGTTGTTGACAGCTACTCTTACACCAACAACAAAAAGGGAACATACCACTGCATTTCCATAGCAACAATGGTCATGCAAATGAGCCACAATATGTGCACTGTCTATCTTGTTAAACATGTAATACCGTGCACAAAAATCACTCAAGCAGCCTGAGTTGCATCAGACAAGAGTTTGCACAGCAGTGATGATTGTGGGTTGTGATGCCATGTAGTCTGGTACAAAGATATCAGTGTGTCAGAGAAGCATGCTGATGTTGAAGACAGAGACCATGGGTTCCACAGTAACATTTGTACTTATCTATACCTACATGGCATCTCATTCCCCTAATATTCACCTCCCCAAAGAGCTTCAAATTTCACACAGTCTGTATACCCTTCACACAATAATGGACATTAGATCAAGGAGCAGAAGCTGGATGAGACATACAGCACACACTAAGAATTTAAATACTAACAAATTTTGTTTACAAAATCTCAAGGAAAGGCATCACAGTAACAACTGTGCATAGGTGACAATTAAAATTAAAATAAAATGTATCACACAGAAATGGGTTGTGAGTGTCAGGACTGAATCAACTGCATTAGGATTAATCTCAAGGCTTGATTTTGTGAGCGAACATATGAATCTGAGCTTCATAAAAGTAGAAAAAACCGTGAACATATCTGACACTATGTTTTACACATGGTGCCATCATCTACTTGGTGGGTGGGGGGTGGGGGACCTAGGCTTGTTTGGCAAAATGAAAATCTGAAATACAGATGTTTCATTCATTAGCTGATGTAGGTATTAATATGTTGACTAAAGCCTTGCTGCAGTGTAAGATAGTGTAACACACCTACAACATTACTGCCATCTCATCATCCCTGCAGGTAACTAAAGGCAGCAAATGACAGTTACATCAGCGCCATGTACCCAACACAGTCATCAAACAGCTTCACTTAATAACCTCCACAGTTTAGAAAGTATCGTACAAACAAAAACATGAAAAGTCTGATGCAGCGCATCAGCAAGCTTGTCTTGTTTTCTGAAGCAAGCAGTACATTCTTAGGAAACATGGTATGAACATCATGCCATTAGAGTTGCTTTTCAAATTTTCTACCATTAAGAACACATGTATCAACTGACACAAATTTCATATGATGTAACTTCATATTACTTTTTAAGTTTAATTCCCTGAGTACTAAAAACTAATGGAATGGCCTTAAAAAAAAATTTGTACAAGTCTAAAACAAATTGTATTAAAGTTAAATGAGTTACCATATTTACCTGAAATCAAAAAGTTCCCTTCACAAGCTTCAGTTTTCAGGAATATGCTTTGTGTGTGATTATAATGACAAAAATTTGGAAACAAAGGCCAAAATCTGTTGACAACAAAGTAACAAGATAGTCAAGTGACATCAACACCTACCTTATGTTTAGATGACCATGTGTGATGTGATGGATCATTTCACTTGCCCACACTTTAAATACAGCACTATGCTGCACTGAGGGTCACACAGTTGGTGACAACAGTGTCTGTGGTGTAGCTCTTCAACACACACACACAAATGCACGCAGAATGTCACTACAAGAATGCACATTACATATTCAAACTTCAATGGCAGTGTGCTCTTGGAGCAAGGAACTGAATTTTATCCATTTACACTTGATATTGGCTTTAGCTACTGCTTCTGTCCAATCCTCCCCCAGAGGACACCTGTAAGATAAGTACACAATTTAAAAAAAAAATTAGTAATAGTCTTACACATGTGACAGGTATTCATTAAGTAACATTCAAGAGTGTGCTACACAGCCTAACTTCAACACAGATGCCAAATGGAACAACGAATAATGGACAAATTCTGTATATCTCCACACACTTGTCACAACGACAAAGACACGTGTCCAAGCAGCATACAACCAGTTCAGTTCTAGCACAGAAGAAATTACAGTCCAGTGTTTGCATTCTTGAGGTGTTGCAGTGTTATGCACAAGTGGTAGGCATTCCATGCTGGCCACGGTCCAGGAACTGAAGAATAAAGCCCTACCCCAAAATGTCACCTAGACCCTCACAGACAGCTGGGAATGTTGTAAGTGTCCACCAGTCATCAGAGTCTTTATATGCAGCAATTAACACTTCAGTGGATCAACAAAGAGCACTGTGAAAGGAAACACCTGCCATGATGATTGGAAGAAAGCCAAACAGCACCAGTGGATTCAGACACTAAGCTGTTATTTCTTCCCTGCAGGAAATGTATATGTGGTGTACAGCAAGGACAAAGGTCTTAATTTTACATGAAGAAACAGACAGTACATCCAGTAGTCCTTATTGTTTAGGATATGTGTGTCAGGCTGATAACGAGAAGTGTAACACACCTTTGGACAGTACTTACTGAGCAGTGTATGTATATATCCTCACTTGTGGAAACTCACTTTGATAAAATGTCCACAGAGTCTAGATCATGGGTAACACCAGCATGTACCCGTAGTCTCTCTATGCCATTCCACGCAATCATTATTCCATTGTCAGTGCAAAGGTGTGGTGGGGGCACAGCTAGTGAGTAGCCCATTTCTTGGCAGACTATCCCCAAGGCACGCCTGATGAACCCATTGCATGCCACGCCTCCAGACACCACCTGCACATCAGAAGCATATAGACAAGAGATTCTTAATTACAGCCAAGCATTCCCTGGATTTATGCTGTTCTTCAGTTGACACCACTTACTTACCAACTAAACACACATTCTTAATTAGTACAAACATTAAATGAGCTTCTCCAACATGTTTCAGTACACACGTACCAATTCAGGGAGAAAACACTGCCAGTTCTTACAAGACCAAATACTAATGTGATGCTGTCATTTATAGGTTCCTTGGTCTGTAGCAGTTTCATTGTTGACAATGATTATATGCAAAATGTGCAAGTGTACTTGTTTTAAAACTAATGATTACACTACAGTTAAAAATATTTCTTACTGTTAAATAAAATGTATAAACAGGAGAAATTATTAATGTTGTGTTTGGCTGTGGATGCTTCTACCAGTGTGGCAATATATGTTCCTTTTGGCAGTATACATTACAGTCCAAAGTGGATTGGGTCCCTGCATTTATGACATGTCTTGTATCAAGACACTCATTTCTTCATGCATGTAGTTGTAATTTCTTAGTGTTGTTCCCAAATATTTCACCACTGCCATATTATCAAAGGATTAATTAACTCTCTGCATGTTTTAATTTTGTCCCCATTCTGCTCACCAAACATGAACATACACTGTACATAGTTTACTCAGGATTTACTTACAAACAACTAACTTTATTGACACCTAATGAAGTTTTTGTGCTTTTCTATAGAGCATTCAAATCCATGCCCATTAACACCATCAGCCCTGAACAGAAACTAAGGTGTTCTATTCGATTCCAATGGCAAAAAAGAATCCGTATGTTTGAGACCATTCTGAACATGAAATGTACCAGAAAAAATTTATCAAAAATGTATTACTGGCAACAGACACAATTTAATATATCAAACTCAACCAGTATATTACACAGAAAGTCCTGTCTTAGCATATCACAAGCTTTCCATAAGTCTATATATAATTAATGAACTGTTGCAGTATATTTCCCTATTCTGTCAAGTGTGAAACGTATACAGAATATCTGATCAGTCACTGATTTATTATGCTCAAACCCACATAATAATCCCAAATAATTTAATTCATATATAGAGTTACCCCAGACAAAAGAATGTGTGATAAAATTCTGTATATAGCTGATGGCAGTAATATGTTCAGTAGTTATGACAATTAAGTTTTATGGTCCTGCTCCTTAACAGGTCGATTGCATTTGAAATATGATGGCACACGCGCAGAAACCAGACTTCGTCTTTCGGCGAAGCAGACGAGTCCATTTAAATCAGCAGGGGCGTCAGTTCAGTTGACTACTGGCAGCCAAGGTGTGTGCATCAGTGGTACTAATGCTAGATACACCAAGTTTCGAGGTAGTGTGAAGGGTACTGGCTACCCACTCCATTCTCCAGTTTCCCCTTCACTTCCCCTCCCGTGTGTCACCGTGTGCCATTATGTTTCAACTGGACTCTACAATAATAGATTCCTTCTAGTGTTTATGAAATCCTTTCTTATTCCAACTAGAATTAGTAAGTTTATGACACTTAATGTACTGGCATGAATTAAGTTACCAGCTGACAAAAATGGTTCTATGAAAATCAGTCACTTGGATCTGAAGTTACCAGGGCTTGTCTCTCAAGGCAATTAATCCTTCATCACTGGCCTTTGTGTACTGTATGGTCTTTAATTCCTCACACTGCCAGCCTCTGTGTATTCTACTGCATGAAAGCATTTTAGAGTAACTGAAATTTAAAACCCCTCCATTACTGAAGGGTTAATTAGCTTTCTGATCACCTCCAAATACTTGACAACATATATTCTGAAGCACTGAGTGTGTTGCTAAATAAAACATATAAAATAAATCTCCTGATGATCTACAAACCAAAGTCCTGTTACTGGGAGGCAGAAGGTGCTGCAGGGCCACGAACTCCATACCACGCTGTAGACGCTGACACAAGTGACGTGTTATGGCCATCTGAAAGCTTGCACACAGGTTGAATAAGTCTGGGATCACCTCATCTCCTTCCACACCTGGTATAAGAAACATTGACAGGTTCCTAAGAGCAGGCAGTTTCTTAACAATTAACTGCTTAACAAAGATCATGCAGTGATTAAAGGACTGCAGAAATTTGCTAAATATTGACCAAAATAAGGCATGATAAATGATAAAAACTTGATAAATGTCACATATGGCTGCTGTCTCAACCTTGATACTTTGCCGAAGTCACAAGCTCTACAGGTAAAGTTCACTATAAGGAGAGTTTTATAACAACGTAAAGAATTGTGAGTATAGCACAAATTCATTTTAGCATACATGTATTTTTTTTTACTAACATCTCATGACTTTAACAATGTATGAGCTTATAATAAAATTATGAGCTATTATTCATGACCAAACCTATGACAGGACTAAGCTGGTACATTACAACTAATCATATCGATGAAGAACTACTACATGGGTGTGATGACAGTGAGAATTTCTATACGGCAAATCATAAACACAAGACAGTAAATCAACTTATCACGGTGTCACATCTGCATACCACCGAACAAACATGGAAGATGTACGAACATACTGGGATATATTGATTGTGACTATATTTATGAAAGTGTATTACCACTGCTGACTGACACATCATTTTCACTTACACTTTCAAAATCTGAAAATTAGTAACACCACACTCCACACACCTGTCATGAAAGTTCCACATTAATTAACGCGAATTTTGCTTAGCCCAAGTGATTCATATGTGCAACACCATCAGACCTTACCTCTGTCGAAAGTTCACTTACATAGTGACAGAATATTGCATTCATAGCAGCACAGTGTCTTGATCAGAAGGGGATGGATTGAGCAGCAACTTCTGGACATTTCTACCGAAATGGCTCATGCATATTCAATAAAAACAAATTTGAAAAACAAACCAAACCTAAATTTTGTTAATGGCATTCCTCAAATGTTTGTACACCTATGACTGGGGAACCAGTGGCTGGTACTGTGTCATGATGAGATACTTTGTTTATTTCATTATTGTTATCAGCTATATAGCTTAAATTATGGAATGAAAAGGAAGCAACAGTAAGCATAGTGTGTAATCGACAGTACCATGCAACTTCTCCTGTTGCAGAATGTGTCTGCGGAGAGAGTTCTTGAGGCCAGAAAAGCTGAAATTGCAGTCTCTATAATGTGTCATCACAGCTGGGAACTCGAATGCCTGGGCATCTAGACTCTTGCTGGCTGCCAGCTCAATAGCCTCACCACCTGACAGCGTTCGAAACTCTGGAAGGTTTCTCAATTTCAGTCTCCGAGCCGCCTAACACAGTCAAAAATGTTTATGGCGGTAGAGAACACATCCAAATTACTTATATTATACAGACAAGAAATAGAAACAGCATGCTGTGGGAGAATCTTTCTGTACAGCAGGCAACCAGAACACTGAGGAGGGCATCTAATCATGAAGTGAAACTCAGAGCTGAAAAATGAGCTCAGCAGGCCCATGATGGGATACAGTGGTCTTGGAATAGCAGGGAATCTCTGGATCAACTTAACCCTTAGGTGACTAATGTCATATATATATGGAGCACCCATTCTTGATGTTTCTAGATCACACACAACGACGCAGCACAGTCGGTAGGGCTCCTCT
>Ga0268261_10002623_pt1 | contig 12940 bp, 6 predicted proteins | sample TergutNc150P1_FD_190353 | JGI IMG/M metagenome (GOLD analysis project Ga0268261, IMG submission 190353) | Nasutitermes corniger P1 segment gut microbial community from laboratory colony in Florida, USA - Nc150 P1 (SPAdes) (version 2) | ecosystem: Host-associated > Arthropoda: Insects > Digestive... | reverse complement strand
CCCGTTATGAAAGAGTACTGAAGTTCGACCCTTTGATTTCGTAATGTGGATTGCGCCAACTGGAGAAATTCATGTATTGACGATCGAACTACTGTATATCTGCAAAAAATGATCTAGAATTATGACTTCAGCCAACTTAATATGATATTTTCTTAATCTCGACATGAAGTTTTATGGTTTTGATAAAGGACTCTAAATATATATGTACTCGATATGCAGCCTAGGTGTTCTGAATAAGTTACTAAAATATGAATTTTGCTGAAAATGGTTCACGAAACTATTCATGATAAATGTGTTGAAATCCGTTTAATGGCAATCTATTAACAAGCACACTGCATAGCATGTAGACAGGGTCTAGACATTAAACATGTGATGAAATTTATATAATTGCGAACTACTTGCACCTTAACTGTGCTGAATATGGGCTAAAAATGATGTAATCCACCTCAAACGGTACGTGTTAAACGTTTGACATACAACCATTCTGTGACAAAGCATGTTAACATGACTCACCGCAAGTGATGAAATTCGTGTACTGTCATTCTCCATACATCTTAACCGTTCTGAATATGGGTTCATACATAACTTGAGCCAAATCAAGTAATTAGGTGTGTTTCGATTGACTTACTTTCTATCTGTATTGAACATGGACTGGAATCATGACTCGCGAATGGAAATGAAATAATTGTCTTACAGCTTGACATGCAATTCATCGTTAATCAAAACTGGATCCGTACATAATTTCGGCCAACTGAACTTCTTTGTGTATTAACGCTCTAAATACAGCATATTTGTTCAGTATATGAGCTCGATACACGTCTCGCGCTAAGTAATGAAATACATGTATACGGGACTTTCATTTTGTTTCATTCATTAATATATAGCACTAAGGTCAGTTAGGCATGAACAATAGCCCATACAGGAGTCCGTTACGGATCTGGTACTGTGGTTACTGGGCAAGTTGTTAGTGGTTCCTACTTTCGTCGCCAGGTGCCTCTAATTCTGCAAAGACGCCAGAACCAAGCGGCAAAAAGTGGAACTATTTGTCGAAAGTTTGTCATTTAATTTCGCAGAAATGACCGCTTCCTCGCCATTTGTGTCCATGTTTCTTGCCTCAAATCTACGATAAGGGATCGACGATGACATTGACGTTATGTTAGGAATAATTTTACACAAAATATCTTGCGATAAATGTCTTTTGATGTTCGACGTACAGATTATCTAAACTACGATCGAACTCGTAATATGAATTGCGCCAAATGAACAGATTTGTATATTGGCGTTCCAGCTACAGTCTAACTTTGCATAAAATAATTGGAAACTAGACTAGAGCCAAACTTTCTAACGCTCGTAATGAAGCTTTATTGTGTTGATAAACGACTCTAAACACATATGCACTCGACATGTAGCCATACAGGAGACAGTTAAGAATCTGGTACTCTGGTTCCTGGGCAAATTGTTAGTGGTTCCCACTTTCGTCGCCAGGTGCCTCTACTTTTGCAAAGACGCCAGAGAACCTAGCGGCAAAAAGTGGAACTCTATGTCGAAAGTTTGTCATGTAATTTTGCAGAAATGACCATTTCCTCGCCATTTGTGTCCACGTTTCTTGCCTCAAATCTACGATAAGGGATCGACGATTACATTGACGTTATGTTAGGAATAATTTTACACAAAATATTTTGCGATAAATGTCTTTTGATGTTCGACGTGCAGATTATCTAAACTACGATTGAACTCGTAATATGAATTGCGCCACCTGATCAGATTTGTGTATTGGCGTTCCAACTACAGTCAAACTTTGCATAAAAATATTGAGAATTAGACTAGAGACACAATTTCTAACGCTCGTAATGAAGCTTTATTTTGTTGAAAAATGACTCTAAACACATATGCGCTCGAAATGCAGCCATGAATAAGTGACTAAAACACGACTTGCACCAACTAAAGCTATTCTGTGCTGAAAATGTTTTCGAAACTTTTCGCGCTAAAAGTGTTGAAATCTGTTTAACGGCAACTTTCTACCATTTAACTGCATAGAAAATTGTCAGCATCAAGACTTTGACAAGTGATGAATTTCGTATAATTACGAATAAATTGGACCTTAATTGTGCTGAATATGGGTTACAAGCATCATTTAATACACCTATAAAAGTACATGTTACGCGCTTGACATAAAGTCATTCTGTTAAAAAGCCTGTTAACATGACTCACTGCAAGTGATGAAATTGGTGTATTGGCATTCGACATACATCTTATCTGTTCTGAATACGGGTTTAAACATAACTTGCGTCAAATTAAGAAATTTGTGTGTTATCGCTTTGCTCACTATCAGTATTGAATATGGATTGTAAACAAGACTCGCAAATAGAGATGAGCTTGTCATGTATCTCATCGGAAATCAAATTGACTAAAACACGACTTGCACCAACTATAGCTATTCTGTGCTGAAAATGGTTTCGAAACTTTTCGCGCTAAAAGAGTTGAAATCTGTTTAACGGCAACTTTCTACAATGTAACTGCATAGAAAATTGTCAGTATCAAGACTTCGGAAAGTGATGAATTTCGTATAATTAGGAACAACTTGCACCTTAACTGTGCTGAATTTGGGCTAGAAGCATTATTTAATAACCTATAAATGTACGTGTTACGCGCCTGACATAAAGTCATTCTGTGTGAAAGCCTGTTAACATGACTCATTGCAAGTGATGAAATTCGTGTATTGGCATTCGACATACTTCTTATCTGTTCTGAATATTGGTTTAAACATAACTTGCGCCAAGTCAAGAAATTTGGGTCTTTACGCTTGGTTTACTGTCTATCTGTACTGAATATGGATTGTAAGCAAGACTCGCAAATAGAGATGAGCTTGGCATGCAACTTATCGGTAATTAAAACAGCCTCCGTACGTGAGTTCGACCAACCGAAGGTTTTCGTGTATTGACGATGGAAATACAGCCTATTTTCTCAGCATATGAACTCCATACCTAATGAAATACGGGTACCCGAGACCGTCATTTAGGTTCATTCAATAGTATGTAACTGTAAGTACAGTTAGGCATGAACAATATCGCAGACCAGAGACCGTTATGGATCTAGTACACTGCATCCTGGGCAATTTCTTAGTGTTTACCAATCTCGTCGCCAGGTGCCTCTACGTCTGCAAAGACGCCAGAGAACCTAGCGTCAAAATTTTTATCTATTTGTCGAACGTTTTTCATGCAATTATACAGAAATGACCGCTTTCTCGCCATTTAATTAAGTGTCTCTTGCCACAAATGTACGACAAGTGATAAACGATAACAATGAAATTATCAGTTAGGGGTACGTTTTCAAAAAGGGACTTGCGATTACCCGTTATGAAAGTGTTCTGAAGTTCGACCGTTTGATTTCGTAATGTGGATTGCGCCAACTGGAGAAATTCATATATTGACGATCGAACTACTGTATATCTGCAGAAAATGATCGAGGATTATGACTTCAGCCAACTTAATTTGATCTCTTTGAAACTCGACATGAAGTTTTATGGTGTTGATAAAGGACTCTAAACATATATGCACTCGATAGGCAGCCTAAGTGTTCTGAATAAGTGACTAAAAAATGACTTGTGCTGAAAATGGTCTCGAAACTATTCATGATAAATGTGTTGAAATCCGTTTAATGGCAATCTATTAACAAGCACACTGCATAGAATATAGACAGGGTCTAGACTTTTAACTAGTAATGGAATTCATATAATTGCGAATTACTTGCACCTTATTTGTGCTCAATATGGGCTACAAAAATGATTTAATCCACCTCAAAGGGTACGTGTTAAATGTTTGACATACAACCATTCTGTGACTAAGCCTGTTAACATGACTCACTGCAAGCGATGAAATTCGTGTAATGTCATTCGACATACATCTTCACTATTCTGAATATGGGTTTAAACATAACTTGAGCCAAATCAAGAAATTAGTTGTGTTTCGTTTGGCTTACTGTCTATGTGTATTGAACATGGACTGGAATCATGACTCGCGAATAAAAATGAAATAATTGTCGTACAGCTTGACATGCAATTCATCGTTAATCAAAACCGGAACCGTATATGATTTCGGCCAATTGAAGTTTCTTGTGTATTAACGCTCTGAATACAGCCTATTTTTTCAGTATATGAGCTCGATACACGTCTCACGATAAGTAATGAATTACACGTATACGGGACCGTCATTTAGTTTCATTCATTAGTATATAGCTCTAATGTCAGTTAGGCATGAACAATAGACCATACAGGAGACCGTTACGGATCTCGTTCTGAGGTTCCTGGGCAAGATCTTAGTGGTTCCCACTTTCGTCGCCAGGTGCCTCTACTTCTGCAAAGACGCCAGACAATCTAGCGGCAATAAGTGGAACTATTTGTCGAAAGTTTGTCATGTAATTTTGCAGAAATGATCGCTGCCTCGCCATGTATGTCCACGTCTCTTGCCTAAAATCTAGGACAAGTGATCGACGATGACATTGACGTTATGTTAGGAATACGTTTTCACAACATTTCTTGCGATAAATGTCTTTTAATATTCGACGTACAGATTATCTAAACTACGATTGATCTCGTGATATGAATTGCGCCAATTGAACATATTCGTGTATTGGCGTTCTAACTACAGTCTAAATTTTCATAAAATGATTGAGACATAGACTAGAGCCAAACTTTCTGACACTCATAATGAAGCTCTATTCTGTTGATAAATGACTCTAAACACATATGCGCTCGACATGCAGCCATGAATAAGTGACTAAAACTTGACTTGCACTAACTACAGCTATACTTTGCTGAAAATGGTTTCGAAACTTTTGGCGCCAAAAGTGTTGAAATCCGTTTAACTGCAACTTTCTACCATTTAACTGCATAGAAAATTGTCAGGATCAAGACTTTGACAAGTGATGAATTTCGTATAATTAGGAACGACGTGCACCTTAACTGTGCTGAATATGGGCTACAAGCATGATTTAATACACCTATAAAAGTACGTGTTACGCGCTTGACATAAAGTCATTCTGTGACAAAGCCTGTAAACATGACTCACTGCAAGTGATGAAATTCGTGTATTCGCATTCGACGTACATCTTATCTGTTCTGAATATGGGTTTAAACGTAAATTGCGCCAAATCAAGAAATTTGTGTGTTAACGCAAAGCTTACTGTCTATCCTTATTGAATATGGATTTAAACAAGACTCGCAAAAAGAGATGAGCTTGTCATGTATCTCATCGGAAACCAAAACAGCATCCGTACGTGAGTTCTGCCAACCGAAGGTTTTCGTGTAATGACGCTGGAAATACAGCCTGTTTTCTCAGCATATGAACTCCATACCTAATGAAATACGGGTATACGGGACCGTCTTTAATTTCATTCATTAGTATGTATCTGTAAGTCCAGTTAGGCATGAACAATATCGCAGACCAGAGACCGTTATGGATCTAGTACACTGCATCCTGGGCAATTCCTTAGTGTTTACCACTCTCGTCGCCAGGTGCCTCTACGTCTGCAAGACGCCAGAGAACCTAGCCTCATAAATTGGAAATATTTGTCATATTATTTTGCAGAAATGACCGCTTTCTCGCCATTTATGTAAATGTCTCTTGCCACAAATGTACAAGTGATTGACGGTGACAATGAAGTTATCATTTAGGAGTATGTTTTCAAAAAAATACTTGAGACAACCCATTATGAAAGGGTACCGAAGTTCGACCCTTTGATTTCGTAATGTGGATTGCGACAACTGGAGAAATTCATGTATTGACGATCGAACTACTGTATATCTGCAGAAAATGATCGAGAATTATGACTTCAGCCAACTTAATATGATCTTTTCTGAATCTCGACATGAAGTTTTATGGTGTTGATAAAGGACCCTAACATATATGCACTCGATATTCAGCCTAGGTGTTCTGAATAAGTGACTAAAAAATGGCGTCCTGAAAATGGACTCGAAACTATTTATGATAAATGTGTTGAAATCCGTTTAATGGCAATCTATTAACAAGCACACTGCATAGAATATAGACAGGGTCAAGACTATTAACTAGTGATGAAATTCATATAATTGCTAACTACTTGCACCTTATCTGTGCTGAATATGGGCTACAAAAATGATTTTATCCACCTCAAAGTTTACGTGTTAAACGTTTGACATACAACCATTCTGTGACAAAGCCTGTTAACATGACTCAATGCAAGTGATGAAATTCGTGTATTGTCATTCGTCATACATCTTACCTCTTCTGAAATTGGGTTTAAACTTAACTTGAGCCAAAACAAGAAATTAGGTGTGTTTCGTTTGGCTTACTGTCTATCTGTATTGAACATGGACTGGACACATGACTCGCGAATGGAGATGAAGTAATTGTCTTACAGCTTGACATGCAATTCATCGTAAATCAAAACAGGATCCGTACATGATTTCGGCCAACTGAAGTTTTTTGTTTATTAACGCTCTGAATACAGCCTATATTTTCAGTATATGAGCTCGATGCACGTCTCGCGCTAAGTAATGAAATACATTTAAACGGGACCGTCAGATAGTTCTTTCATTAGTATATAGTTTAAGGTCAGTTAGGCATGAACAGTATCCCATACAGGAGACCGTTACGGATCTGGTACTTTGGCTCCTGGGCAAGTTCTTAGTGGTTCCCCCTTTCGTCGCCAGTTGCCTCTACTTCTGCAAAGACATCAGGGAACCTAGCGGCAAAAAGTGGAACTATTTGTCGAAAGTTTGTCATTTAATTTTGCAGAAATGATCGCTTCCTCGCCATTTATGTCCACGTTTCTTGCCTAAAATCTACGACAAGTGATCGACAAAGACATTGACGTTAGTTTAGGAATACGTTTCCTCAACATGTCTTACGATAAATGTCTTTTGATGTTCGACGTACAGATTATCTTAACTACGATAGATCTCGTAATATGAATTGCGCCAACTGAACAAGTGCGTGTATTGACTTTCCAACTTCAGTTTAAATTTTCATAAAATGGTTGAGAATTAGTCTAGAGACAAACAATCTGACGCTCGACATCCAGCTTTATTGAGTTCTTAAAAAACTCTAAACATATATGCGCTCGACATGCAGCAATGAATAAGTGACTAAAACACGACTTGCACCAACTAAAGCTATTCTGTGCTGAAAATGGTTTCGAAACTTTTCGCGCTAAAAGTGTTGAAATCTGTTATCAACAACTTTATGCCATTTAACTGCACCGAAAATTGTCAGAATAGAGACTTTGACAAGAGATGCATTTCGTTTAATTAGGAACAACTTGCACCATAACTGTGCTGAATATGGGCTACAAGCATGATATAATTCACCTACGTGTTACGCGCTTGATATAAAGTCATTCTATGACAAAGCCTGTTAACATAACTCATTGCAAGTGATGAATTTCGTGTATTCTCTTTCGACATAAATCTTATCTGTTCTGAATATGCGTTTAAACCTAGCTTGCGCCAAATCAAGTAATTTGTGTGTTAACGCTTGGCTTACTGTCTATCTGTTGTGAATATGGATTGTAAACAAGACTCGCAAATAGAAATGAACTTGGCATGCAACTTATCGGTAATGAAAACAGCCTCCGTACGTGAGTAAGGCCAACCGAAGTTTTTCGTGTATTGATGCTGGAAATACAGCATATTTTCTCAGCATATGAACTCCATACCTAATGAAATACGGGTATCCAAGACCGTCATTTAGGTTCATTCATTAGAATGTATCTGTAAGTACAGTTAGGCATGAACAATATCGCAGACCAGAGACCGTTATGAATCTAGTACCCTGCATCCTGGGCAAGTTCTTAGTGTTTACCACTCTCGTCGCCAGGTGCCTCTACGTCTGCAAAGACGCCAGTGAACCTAGCGGCAAACATTTGAACTTTTTGTCGAAAGTTTGTCTTGTAATTATGCAGAAATGACCGCTTTCTCGCCATTTATGAAAATGTCTTTTGCCATAAATGTACGTCAAGTGATAGACGGTGACAATGAAGTTATCAGTTAGGAGTATGTTTTCAAAAAGAGACACGCGATCTCCAGTTATGTAAGAGTTCTGAAGTTCGACCCTTTGATTTCGTAATGTGGATTGCGCCAACTGGAGAAATTCATGTATTGACGATGGAACTACTGTATATCTGCAGAAAATTATCTAGAATTATGACTTCAGCCAACATAATATGATCTCTTCTGAATCTCGACATGAAGTTTTATGGTGTTGATAAAGGACTCTAAACTTATATGCACTCGATATGCAGCCTAGGTGTTCTGAATAAGTGACTAAAAATGACTTGTGCTGAAAATTGTCCCGAAACTATTCATGATAAATGTGTTGAAAACCGTTTAATGGCAATCTATTAACAAGCACACTGCATAGAATATAGACAGGGTCAAGACTTTTAAGAAGTGATGAAATTCATATAATTGCGAACTACTTGCACCTTATGTGTGCTGAATATGGGCTACAAAAATGATTTAATTCACCTCAAAGTGTACGTGTTAAACGTTTGAAAATACATCCATTCTGTGACAAAGCCTGTTAATATGACTCACTACAAGCGATGAATTTCGTGTATTGTCATTCGACATACATCTTACCTCTTCTAAATATGGGTTTAAACATAACTTGAGCCAAAACAAGAAATTAGGTGTGTTTCGTTTGTCTTACTGTCTATCTGTATTGAACATGTACTTGAATCATGACTCGCGAATGGAGATGAAATAATTGTCTTACAGCTTGACAGGCAATTCATCGTTAAACAAAGCAGGATCCGTACATGATTTCGGCCAACTGAAATTTTTTGTCTATTAACGCTCTGAATACTGCCTATTTTTTCAGTATATGAGCTCGATACATGTCTCGCGCTAAGTAATGAAATACATGTATACGGGACCGTCATTTAGTTTCATTCATTAGTATATAGGTCTAATGTCAGTTAGGCATGAACAATAGCCCATACAGGAGACCGTTACGGATCTGGTACTCTGGTTCGTGGGCAAGATCTTAGTGATTCCCACTTTCGTCGCCAGGTTCCTCTACTTCTGCTTAAACGCCAAAGAATGAAGCGGTAAAGAGTGGAACTATTTGTCGAAAGTTTGTCATGTAATTTTGCAGAAATGATGGCTTCCTCGCCATTTATGTCCACGTTTCTTGCCTAAAATTTACAAGTTATCGACGATGACATTGACGTTATATTAGGAATACGTTTTCTCAACATGTCTTGCGATAAATGTCTCTTGAAGTTCGACGTTCAGATTATCTAAACTACTATTGATCTCGTGATATGTATTGTGCCAACTGAACAATTTCGTGTATTGGCTTTCCAACTAAATTCTAAATTTGTACAAATTGATTGAGTATTAGACTAGAGGCAAACAATCTGACGCTCGACATCCAGCTTTATTTTGTTGATAAATGACTCTAAACATATATGTGCTCGACATGCAGCCATGGATAAGTGACTAAAACACGACTTGCACAAACTAAAACTATTCTGTGCTGAAAATGGTTTCGAAAGTTTTCGCTCTAAAATTGTTGAAATCTGTTTAACGGCATCTTTCTACAATTTAACTGCATAGAAAATTGTCAGGTTCAGGACTTTGACAATTGATGAATTTCGTACAATTAGGAACAACTTGCACCTTAACTGTGCTGAATATGGGCTACAAGCATTATTTAATACACGTATAAAAGTACGTGTTACGCGCTTTACATAAAGTCGTTCTGTGACAAAGCCAGTTAACATGACTCACTGCAAGTGATGAAATTCGTGTATTGGCATTCGACATACATCTTATCTGTTCTGAATAGGTGTTTAAACATAACTTGCGACAAATCAAGAAATTCGTTGGTTTTACGCTTGGCCTAATCTCTATCTGTATTGAATATGAACTGTGAACATGACTCGCAAATAGATATGAGCTTGTGATGCAGTTCATCTGTAATCAAAGCAGCCTCTGTACATGAGTTCGGCCAACCGAAGATTTTCGTCTATTGACGCTGGAAATATAACCTAATATCTCAGCATATGCACTCCATACTTAATAAAATACGGGTATACGGGACCGACATTTAGGTTCATTCATTAGTATGTATCTGTAAGTCCAGTTAGTCATGAACTATATCGTAGAATAGAGACCGTTATGGATCTAGTACACTGCATCCTGGGCAAGTTCTTAGTGTTTCCCACTCTCGTCGCCACGTGCCTCTACGTCTGCAAACACGCCAGAGAACCTAGCGTCAAAAGTTGGAACTATTTGTCGAAAGTTTGTCGTGTAATTTTGCAGAAATGAACGCTTTCTCGCCATTTATGAACATGTCTCTTGCCACAAATATACGACAAGTGATAGACGGTGACAATGAAGCTATCCGTTAGGAGTATGTTTTCAAAAAAATACTTGCGACAACCCGCTATGAAGGTGTACTGAATTTCGACCCTTTGATTTCGTAATGTGGATTGCGCCAACTGGAGAAATTCATGTATTGACGATCGAACTACTGTATATCTGCAGAAATGATCGAGAATTATGACTTCAGCCAACTTAATATGAACTTTTTTGATTCTCGACATGAAGTTTTATGGTGTTCATGAAGGTCTCTAAACATATATGCGCTCGATATGCAGCCTAGGTAGTCTGAATAAGTGACTAAAAATGACTTTTGCTGAAAATGATCTCGAAACTATTCAATATAAATTTGTCGAAATCTGTTTAATTCTCTAGTATAGAGTTCTAAGGTCAGTTAGGCATGAACAATAGCCCATATAGGAGACCGTTACGGATCTGGTACTCTGGTTCCTGGGCAAGATCTTAGTGGTTCCGTCTTTCGTCACCAGGTGCCTCTACTTCTGCAAAGACGCCAGAGAACCTAGCGGCAAATGTGGAACTATTTCTCGAAACTTTGTCATGTAATTTTGCAGAAACGAACGCTTCCTCGCTATTTATGTCCACGTTTCTTGCCTAAAATGTACAAGTGATCGACGATGACATTGAATTTATGGTAGGAATACGTTTTCACATGTCTTACGATAAATGTCTTTTGATATTCGATGTTCAGATTATTTAAACTATGATTTATCTCGTAATATGAATTGCGCCAACTGAACAAATTTGTGTATTGGCGTTCCAACTACAGTCTAACTTTGCATACAGTGAATGAGAATTTAACTGGAGCAAAACAATCTGACGCTGGACATCCACCTCTATTGTGTTGATAAATGACTCTAAATGCGCTCGACATGCAGCCATGAATAAGTGACTAAAACACGACTTGCAGCAACTAAAGCTATTCTGTGCTGAAAATGGTTTAGAAACTTTTCACGCTAAACATGTTGAAATCTGTTTAACGGCAACTTTCTAGCATTTTACTGCATAGAAAATTGTCAGGATCAAGACTTTGACAAGTGATGAATTTCGTATAATTACGAACAACTTGCACCTTAACTGTGCTGAATATGGGCTACAAACATGATTTAATACACGTGTAAAATAATTGTTACGCGCTTGACAAAGTCATTCTGTCACAAAGCCTGTTGACATGACTCACTGCAAGTGATGAAATTCGTGTATTGGCATTCGGCATACATCTTATCTGTTCTGAATATGGGTTTAAACATAACTTGCGTCAAATCAAGAAATTTGTGTGTTTGCGCTTGGCTTACTGTCTATCTGTATTGAATATGGATTGTAACCAAGACTCGGAAATAGAGATGAGCTTGTCATGTACCTCATCGGTAATCAAAACAGCCTCCATACGTGAGTTCGGCAAACCGAAGGTTTTCGTGTATTGACGATGGAAATACAGCCTAATTTCTCAGCATATGAACTCCATACCTAATGAAATACGGGTATAAGGGACCAACATTTACGTTCATTCATTAATATGAAACAGTAAGTCCAGTTAAGAATGAACAATATCGCAGACCCGAGATCGTTATGGATCTAGTACACTGCATCCTGGGCAATTTCTTAGTGTTTACCAGTATCGTCGCCAGGTGCCTCTACGTCTGCAAAGACGCCAGAGAACCTAGCGGCAAAACTTGGAAATATTTGTCGAAAGTTTGTCATGTAATTATGCAGAAATGACCGCTTTCTCGCCACAAATGTACAAATCTCTTGCCACAAATGTACAAATGATAGACGGTGACAATGAAGTTATCAGTTATGAGTATGTTTTCGAAAAAAAGACTTGCGACAACCCGTTATGAAAGTGTACTTAAGTTCGACCCTTTAATTTCGTAATGTGGATTGCGCCAACTGGAGAAATTCATCTATTGACAATCGAACTACTGTGTATCTGCAGAAAATGTCGAGATTTATGACTTCAGCCAACATATTATGATCTTTTCTGAAACTCGACATGAAGCTTTATGGTGTTGATACGGGACTCTAAACATATATGCACTCGATATGCAGCCTAGGTGTTCTGAATAAGTGAGAAAAAAATTACTTGTGCTGAAATTGGTCTCGAAACCATTCATGATAAATGTGTTGAAATCCGTTTAATGGCAATCTATTAACAAGCACACTGCATAGCATATAGACAGGGTCTAGAATTTTAATAAGTGATGAAATTCATATAATTTCGAACTCCTTGCAGCTTAACTGTTTTGTATATGGGCTACAAAAATTATCTAATCCACCTCAAAGTTTACGTGTTAAGAGTTTGACATACAACCATTCTGCGACAAAGCCTGTTAACATGACTCACTTCAAGCAATGAAATTCGTGTATTGTCATTCGACATACATCTTACATCTTCTGAATATGGGTTTAAACATAACTTGAGCCAAATCAAGAAATTAGGTCTGTTTCGTTTGGCTTACTGTCTATCTGTACTGAACATGGACTGGAATCATGACTCGGGAATGGAGATGAAATAAGGGGGGGATAAGGGGTGATAAGGGGGGATAAGGGGGGAGG
>Ga0268261_10002622_pt1 | contig 12941 bp, 4 predicted proteins | sample TergutNc150P1_FD_190353 | JGI IMG/M metagenome (GOLD analysis project Ga0268261, IMG submission 190353) | Nasutitermes corniger P1 segment gut microbial community from laboratory colony in Florida, USA - Nc150 P1 (SPAdes) (version 2) | ecosystem: Host-associated > Arthropoda: Insects > Digestive... | reverse complement strand
TCTGCGACGAGCTGATCACTCGTCCAGAGGAGTCCTACCGACTGTGCTGCGTCGTTGTGTGTGATCTAGAAACATCAAGAATAGGTGCTCCATATATATATGACATTAGTAACCTAAAGGTTAATAAACGACTTTCCCTCTCTCTTGAAGTTAGCGCACCCACTTGCTGCATGTCTCTATCAAAAACACGTTCCTGTAACACGGAACAACGACACTACTATTTCATCTGCATTGAATTTGCGAGAAAGAGCAAAAGCTTAGTCTTACACCACTTTCTCACAAAAGGAATTAAGAGAGCTGAAGTCTGTTGAATCCCACTGCTTTCTTTATACACGCGGATTCAGTATTTTGCAAGCATAACTGAATACAGCTCCTCATAACCTCAAAAATAAAAAGGTTAACCAGCAGACTTGCTTTCATTACCAAGTCTAAGAGGTAAGTGAATATCTCAGGCTCCATTGTACAAAAATTTCTAAAACTTCTCCCTTCAGAAAGACGTTACACTTAAAACAACTAAACAAGCGTGCTTCCATCCCTTCCCAAAAATTGCCTTCAAATCTGGCCAATTTTGGCTGCATATTGTCCTGTCCTCATTCCCATTTCTTGCTCTCGTCAGCCTCTCCTTAAGTAAAGTTTTCGGTACACTATAAGTCTGAGGGACTTCCCTCGCATGAACATTTCGTTAGGTACTAATTTCTGCCTAGCTTTTGTCATTCCCTCCTCCCTCAACGTGTCTCTTCCAGTATTTTTACCATGAATTTTGATAGTCTGAAGATGAACAGGTAATTATAAATATGAAAAATAATCATGTGAACTGAAGGATTTAGACATATTGTGGTCGTCCAGGAAACAAGTAACAGGTGAAAAGGTGTGGGTAAATTTGTCCCTATTCACTCCATTAAGACATACAAGAGAAGCATTGTTATAGCTCCACCCATTCTTAACCCAGACACTAGACTTAAGTTACAAGTCAGCTTTTCGTCCCAGCCGCCTTACCCCCAGGAAAGAAACCGACCCTAATCTCTAGATATGAGTCTGGGTGGCCAACAGAGCTGGTCTGGACGTATGGAGAAGAGAAAGTTTATCTCTGTGGCGAGTCAACCCCATATTGTTCAGCCCTGTAGCGTTGTTGCTATACCGTCTACACTATCCCGGATACGCGCTACCTTACGCGAACGTCATGTCCTTAAAACAGAGCATCTGAAATACGCCCAAACATTGCACACTTCCTTGAATTCACACCCTGCTCAGAAAAGAAGAAACAGTTCACGGTGTTTAAATATTTCGAAACCAGACTGGTCTGAAATTTTCAGCAGATATCATCCCAACACAACTGAAAAGTCTGTCAACAACACAAGTGTATACTGAACAGAATATGACTGCTACATTTTTACCCATACATTAAGCTGCAGATGATGCAGTAACACAAGTGTGTCAATCTAGCGGCAAAACACGATTTCTAGAATTTCCGCGGGCAGTGGCTGTTCAATGTTACCGAAATTTCTTCTAATACACCCAGCCCTTTTTAAGCCCGTTGCTTAAGCCCTTTTGCTTTAATGCTCCTTGCTATTGTACTCCACTTCTTAACCTTTTGGCACCGCAGTTTTACATTTAAATTTTAGCACAACCTGTATGTAAAATGTGAATAATACAGGAACCAAAAAAGGTAGCATTATGAAATAAATGGCATTTTGAAGAGAAAAACGGAGAGTGTCCAGCATGTTTAAAATACTCAGTACTTAATATTTGTTGAAACAATAATATGTAAAATGCAACATCTGGAGGGTAACGGTACGCCCGTCCTATATATAGGACGCACGGTTTTTAAAGGTTAATATTCGCTTTCTCATTTTCGGTTTAACACCCTGTAGCTGGTTGGACACTACTACACTAACCGCTTATTTCTGATTGGAACGTCATTTTTATTTGCCCTTTTTTATGTACGCCCACTCCTTCAGGAACGCAACTTGGGCGTATTACAAAGGCTGAGTGTATTTTGTTATAGGATAAATTGTGAGAGCCTTTTACAATGCGTAAAGGCTCAAGTTTTATTTCAAAACGTAATTTCATTATATTCTTTGTCACACTTTAATAATAGTTGTGTACTGTGTATTTGTTTCATGTAGAGTAACAAAGCACAAATATTGGTTGTTTTTACTATGTTGGTATATTATAGAGTAACATGTTCGTGGTATTGATACAGAAATGCTGAAATAACTACGTCATTCCGTAAACTGCTGCCCGGGATTTGCATGGCCGAGAAGAATACAACGAATAGTGGTTCCCTGGTAGCACAGTAGGTCAATAGTAGACCATGTTCTCTTTTCGCTCTATGACATTTGTCAAAACAATAGAATTACACGTGTTATTCAGACGAAGCCATCAGTATTTGGTGTAAACAACGCACTTGCTAAGCTAGTCAAGAATATCCGCGCACTGTACGGAATTCTAAGTTCATCACCTTTTTCACAACAACCCTCCATTAGGTTATATTCTTGGAGAAGTAAATCCAGTGCACAACTTTGCTTCTATTTCTAAAAGAAAATCTGTTTTGATATCATGTTTGTATCTACTCCTGGGACTTGCAAGTGGTTTCCTTCCTCAGTCATTAAAAAAACTTCATAAACGTTCCTCTGCTCTCTCATGTCCCGCCAACATCACCTTCCATGCTTTTTACATGCTGAAAATATTTTGTCATATACGAATATTAAGAATATCCTCAATCGGGGCTGTACTCCACAGAGAAAATAACAGACAATTATACAATTTTTAATCGGCTAAAAGTAACAGAACGCTTTGCATTAAAATTAAACAAATGAGACAAAACTGTTCGAGTTCCTGGTAAAACAAATGGATTCGCCATAAAATTAAACAGGTATTTATCCACAGGTGGCAGTACGAGAGGTGTTACACAATAAAATGCGGTATGTCACGAAGTTGTGTATATTTCAGCTAAAGGGAAAAATTCACAGTTGATGCTTTCCCAGGACCGAAGGTCACACAGACAAAGTTAAGTCCCATGACACATAGAAGCCTATAAACGCATTAAAAAACATCACTGTACAAAGCTTTTAACGAAATAAAAGTGAAATTTTATAGTCCTAAGTGAATTTTAATTAAATCTTCTGCCCGCTAATTAACAAATAACTGGATGGAGTAGAGTGCATCTTGATAAGTTAATGTTCGCTTGGGCTACAAGAGATATCCTGTCTAGTCTGGAGGCCTAAGATTCATTAATGTGTTCAAGGTATTCCACTACTGGTCCTATACCGAGCCGTGTGATTCCACAGTTGAATAATATTTTATTATTATGTAGTATGCAATGTCGGTAATTCAGTAAAGAACATTGTTGTGATTGGAATAAGTAAACATTAACAATGCAGTGGCAAATTTATAGACCTTAATTTGCATTTTTTTTTCTGAAACTGGGCTAGAACTTCCCGCAATAAGGCCGGAGCAAAACTGTCGACTCTGTGCGGGGAATAAAAGTAGAGTTTTTTTCATAAAAACAAGATTTCCGTATGCTACTCAGCTTCGATAAGGGTCATATTTGCATGATCGAGATTCGAGTTGTTACTGCCTTATTTAAATATGCATAAACTTTGCCAGAACACCAGCAGTCATTTGTTGGAACTCTGGAAGGTCACACCCAAGCCGTCAAGGCACGACACGTGATAATGCAACGGAAGTGATATCTAACTAATTAATGCAAGAGAATTATATGCGTTCAGCACGAGATTCACTTAGTGCAAGAATGGACGCTTGACATTCCATACAATTATGGAATATTAATTTTTTATAGAATAAAGTAAGACTTATGTGTGCTACAGAGGGCGGCAGGAGTTCATGGAGGACAGTCCTGCAGGGTGACCGTATAAACTAAGCACTGTGATTCCCTAATACACATAACAGTTTGTGAGAACAACATGAAAACAAAATACCAAATAAAAGTAAAAACTAAAAACTTTAATAGCGTAATATTGCAAGTTCTTTTATAATAAAGAATGACGAATCAAATAACAAAAAATAACACTCAATACAATTACCTGCGTGATTTTAATTTGAATTCCCAGAAACCTATTATATGGCGAATGGAGTGCCAGGCGAGATAAAGGTAAACATCTATGGAAAAAAGCGTAAAGATAACGGTTTATTTAGAAAAATTAAAACCGTGTTCAGAAAATAGGAAGTGAACTGGATATAAGGAGCTCTGAAGAGACAAAAGTGTCGAATTTTCCTCCTGATAAGAATTTTGGTTCAAGAGTAACAGGGCTTTTCTCGAAAATATGGTAAGAATGGATTATACCGAGGACGATTCTGTGCTGTGGAGGTCACCTTAGAACCACGTGAGATATGCTTTCTTTAATGTCCTAGGAACAACGGTGTGACGCGCTGAAACCTCACTTCATAGAACGAATGTGAGCTATGCTATCGCTCGTTAGAACGAATGTGAGCTGTTTTCGCTCGGTAGAACGAATGTGAGATATGCTTTCGCTCGGAAGAACGAATGTGAGCTACGTTTTCGACCGGAAGAACGAATATGAGCTATGCTATCGCTCGGTAGAACGAATGTGAGCTATGCTATCGCTCGGTAGAACGAATGTGAGATACGAGGAGACTATCTTTCGGTAGAACGATGTGAGCTATGCTGTCTCTCGGTAGAACGAATGTAAGTTATGGTCTCGCTCGGCAGTACTAGGGTTAGACGTGCCGCCAACACGCTCCGTAGAATGAACGTGAGATACGCTGTCACCACGGTGCGTAGAACAAAATTGAAACATAATGCCATCACGCTGGGTAGAATAAGTGTGAGAAACGCTGTCACCATGGTGCGAAGAAGAGATTCAATGCATACGTTGACTTTAAGCAAGTAAATCGCTACGAGCGAAAAGCAGTCACTGAATAATGAATAATGTGACACAAATCTGTAGAATTCTGAAGATTGGTGTATAACATTGGAAAAATTAAATATTTAAAAAAATATTTCGAAGACAGGATCAGTTCCTTTTCTCAGACCAAATATGAAGGAAAAAATTAGTCAGTCAAACGCCAAAATAAAAGCTATTGTAAAACTTTGGAAATGGCCCAGAAGTCTTTAATGGTTTTTCCTCTGAGCAGGTGCCCCTAATTCCTTTGCCTGAGAAGAGGTAAGAATGATTCCAAATTGGATATTTCAGTACATTTTAAAAGTAACTCTGCTCCATGAACATTTAAGTCTATGTGGCTATAGCAGTATGAATGAAAGCAATTCAATCAAAACAGTACAACATAAATGCAACGCTTCTCCGTGCACATGTGTATATATATATATATATATATATATATATATATATATATATATAATACCGTGGGTATAATTTCCTCATTCAAAACCTTGGCACTAGATGGAGGTGAGTAGTAAGCTTACGTCAGGGCTGCTTTACATCTAGGATAAGCTTCCCCCTTATCCATTGCTAGGTGGGCAACATAGCCAGTCTGGACAGTATGAAAAGGATAAAACTTATTGCCGTGCCGAGAACCGAATTCAGAATTCCTCAATTGTCTATTCTGTAGCCTAGTCGCTATACCGACTGGTTAAACCCAGCAGCAAACCACAGAAACTTCAGCCCGCAAAATACGAAAATACAATTATACCGGAGGGCGGGTAACGGCCGCTTGGTGTGTATCGAAGCAGGTTGTTTGTTAATCAATGACCGGCACTGATTTAATTGGCACACCACTGAAATAAGGCTGGAGTTTGCTTAGCATCTTCACCCGTTGTCTTTCTAATTGCATGGAGCAAAGTTGAGGAAGTTTGTTAATGAGCAAAGTTAAGGGTTGTGCGTGAAATTTGGGTGCCAGTTACAGCAGCAAATTAAATTTGACCTCGTAACAAAGAGGCTATTTCAAAGTTAGGCTGAACTATTACCGTGTCGGTAACACTTGTTATTTTGCTATTTTTCTGCCTCTTAATACAGCGATTTTTTTCCTAATTCCAGCCTGTACACAGATACATGGAATGATACAGAATAGAAAGACAAATATAAACTTGCATTATAATTTCTTTTAAAAGAGTGTTGAGGCAGTCGTGTCTGTCCGTGTGTAGTACTTATGAAAATAATCACAGAAATCTGATCAAACATCGTGAAAACCGTTGGACAAATTAATTTTTGGTTCGTACTGGTAGTTTGTCAATTTTATCAAAGACGACAGAGGACTTTGATAGATAAAACTGATAAAGAATATAAAATACAGACCTTATCAAAGTTTATTCAGCTTCTCTTTTATGTATTTTTTAGGAAATTATTCAAGGAGGAACGACGAAAAGACGATGATCTTCAAAACACACATATATTTTAATGGCATGTACCTTTGGTCTCCTGGATAACAACTTTTGCCTGCTGGGAGCCTACCAAACTTTCGGAAAAATATGCTGCTTCATTCTTTAGGTTAGAACGCCTACCTGGTTTCATTATTTAATTTCCTGTAGCGCTTAATCTCCTTTCCCGTCTACTACTTCGTGTGTGGTTTCTTTTACGACCTTAAATGTCAGTCGTATTTAGTGCCGACGGCGTGACGATGGACGACTGTTGAAATGGATGGATTTAAAAGAAGCTGTCGTGGTCAAATCGAGGTATATCTCTAGCACTTGCTTGGAGTGACTGATGAAAGTCACCAAAAACTCAGTCCCTTCAGATGTCAACAAAGCTTTCCCACGTAGTCTTTCTCTTCCCCGTAACTTTTAATCCCATCTGTAACGTCATATTCAGTGCGGCAGTTACTGAAAACTGCACATCGTAATTTATTGTCTGCGTGTAGGAAACAGACTTCATGTTTTTAAGTTACGGAAGGTCGTAGGATTTTAAAATTCGACAAAACCTAATCCTTATGATAAAATCGGACAGCATTATGGACGACAGTAAACAAGTTACTGGACGCACAAAGAGAGACATTGTTGTGAAATACACTCTACAACATGTATTACAAATGTACCTTATGACAGAATTACAAATTACACAAATCACACAAGTTATAGAACACATACGAAAGTGGAAATTACACACAGACTTTATAACCTGAAGAATTATGAAAATCAAACTCAAGGCTAAAGGAATAGACGTTTTGGGCGACCTCAAACAATAGAAGGATTCAGTAAAAACGTCTAGTGCTGAAAATGGTGACCATAAAACAAAAACCGTAACCACGTAGCCAGAATAAAAGATCTGGAAAAAATACTGATTTTCAGTGCTGACAATATGACACTATAGACATTTATCACCACCACAACAAATCCAAGTGTCAGTTAAATACATTTCAAATCCCCCCAAAATTTCTACCCTTACTGTTTACCCAGCGCAGCTACGTCATCAGACTTTTAGCCGAAAAATTTCAAAGTTTTCTCATTCAAGGCTACATTTTCGGCTAAAATGAGTTTCTTAACATAACTACAATGGATAAACATTCAGCACCATGAAGGCGACAATTACTTAATTTAAGATATCGGGAAATTCCATAATCGTGTTTTACTTGAACGAAATATTTTCTTCTCAGTGTTCAAGGGATCTCATCATTAAGACCGTAGGCGATTATTCCGAACACGCTGTAGAAAGTCGAATAATAGGTCTGTTCTATAACCTTTGCTGTGGGTTGGATACACTCCTTGCATTTGCATAAAAGGATCGAGGACAGTCCAGACAAAGCTGAAGTCACGACAACGATTTATGGGATGTGATTTGTAACCATGTCCCCTGAACTCAAGCATTATTCTACCCACTCGTCCGCGATGTTCGGCTTGCTGTTGCTATGCAACGTGACATCCACACGGACAGCCGACGGTAAGAACATCAGCAGCCTGCAGCTGGGCGCTGCCTGCCGGGAGCTCCATCGCGCCACGGTTTCGATCTTAACACCCACATGTGGGGACAGAGACAGCCGGTAAAGAAATCGTCTGTGGCTCTCCCAACATGGCGAAGATGAAGAAGACGGATTAAAAAAAATTCCAGAATGTGTTTGCCTAGTATTCGATTTAATTTAGGCTAACTCTTCTAGTTTTGAAATTAATCTAAATAGTGTACAATAATATTTGGCAATAATAACCTCACAGGAAGTACACACTGAATATCAGGCGCCAGATCTGTAATGCTGTGTATGTATCACTGCTTTGTTGGAATACAAACAAAAAGTTTTAAAGTGTGAGTGGATGGTAAATATTTTTAATTAAAGGATATAGAGCGTATAGTAAACCTGTGCTTTAATAATACCACTACAAAAAATAATGTGATATAACAAGGCAAGCTCGTGTTGCAATAATAAGTTACAATACGCCACAAATGTCCTGCACAGCGTCAAATCATTGCTTTCATTCCGTGTAATGTAAATTTGGTGGCGGTAAATTTTTCCCTGTGAGTAAAGAACACGGCGTGTATAGAGTTGTGGCGTTCAGTAACGATCCGTTGTAACATCACAATTAGGTTAGCTTCAGATCCAGACCTTAGATAATGGGAAAATCTTTGAAAATAAGATTCATAGGGTTTAACAGTCACTTTAAATAAAACGGAAGAGAAAAACAGTCACTCTTTAGGGAATATATCCCATTTTGTCCGACCAGTAACCAACACTTGCAAGCTCATGTATGTTTCAGATTTTAAGCTGAAGGCCGGGCATCCTTCTGTAGGGTTGAGATCCACTGCACAACGCCACATTGTCAAAACTCACCACTTACAAAACCTGCTAACTTATATTTATTGCCTCAAATTTCTTTTCATTAGGGGTCTACTAATTTTCCACGACGAAATAGAGTAATTCTTATGGGTCTGCTGGCAGCCCTGTTTACTTACACTACTATCACGCAGCCCGTCGGCCACAAATTTCAGCGTCATGCCAACGCCGATTTATAACACTGTGGAGCGGCCATCAGCTGGACTTCCTTCAGCAAACACTGTCCGTCTGCGAATATGCTTGGTTCGTTCTTTCAGGAAACCTCTCAGTTATGCTGCATAGTTTACATACTGTCGAATTAGATCATTATTTTTAAAAACGAACTGAAAAGTGTGTGGAATGAAGAGGTAAACTATTAAATTGCTATGACAAATAGGACTGATAAAACAACAATGAAGCTCAATCAGTATGGTTGGTATTCTCAGCGGGGTTCGAAACTAGAAACTGACGAGTGTCACCCATTAGACAGCCACTTTAAGGGCCTTTAATCGACGCACAATTTCTAAGTTGCGAACCAATAGATGGGACGACATTTTTCAAAAAGAACTAGCTAACGTAATTCAAAATTTTTTTATCAGGAATGTTGCTGCAGTGAAATTTGAAGACAACAGGGCCATGAAAAGTGGTTCGTGAAACACAGTCTTCACTGACCGAATCTGTTGATTTAAAACGTATTTACAAATGCAAAAAGCTTATATATTAACCTTTAAGAACCGTGCGTCCTATATATAGGACGGGCGTACCGCTACCCTCCAGATGCTGCATTATATATATATATATATATATATTTTTTTTTTAACAAATATAAGTACTGAGTATTTTAAACATGCTGCACACTCTCCATTTTTCTCTTCAAAATGCCGTTTATTTCATAACGATACCTTTTTTTGGTTCCTGTATTATTCACATTTTACATACAGGGTGTGCTAAAATTTAAATGTAAAACTCTAATGCCAAAAGGTTAATGGAGCGCATGAAGATGTAAGGTAGAGTGACAAAGCAAGTCAACATGAGTTATGGAATTTCTTTTTGCGTTGTGAGGTGTCATGTACTTCAAGAGATAGATACAAATATCCTGAATGCTGAAGCATTTTGTCATGCAAAACGTACAGTAGGCGTGTACCTGACAAACTACACGGTGTCAGAAGCCACAAGAGCGCAATCTTAATATTCACAACCAGAAGACATTTAAGTTTCAAATATTGACATTCTACCTAAGAGAAAAGCTAAAAACACACAACAGAGGGTCTGTCCGGGTTTTACCTTGAACATGGAAGCAGTACATTCCTCTGAAACCTCGAACCTACGTAAAAGATTACACGTTATCACATCCTAGAAGGATGTCACTTCTAAAGGTCGTAAAGCAGAGATATTTATGAAAGATGCAAACGCTTTGTACACGGTTATAATAAATTTGTGGCCGAACGATCCTCGAAAGGCGTTGTTCGATTCCAAGCATGTGAAGTGAACAGAAGAGGAAGCCATGGTGTGTGGCAAGTGGGGAACAGCGAGGTTTCGACCCTGTCACATCACAGTTCCTTTCGACGGGAAGGGACCGGCACACAGCTTGATGCATATTTCAATATGTCCCTACTTGGAAACTGAACACTGACTAGTTGGAAGCTAATAAAAAGGACTGATTAAAATTTTCCAGAACTCGTCAATTTTGATTGCCCTTAAAAGCACATGCTGCTGCTGCTGCTGCTGTGCAAAACACTCTCCTAGTAATGTGAAAAACTCAAATTCGCAAAAAAAAAAAAAAAAAAAAAAAAAAAAACGAAAGTGAGTCAATAATTATTCGCACTGTATGTTTCATATTTATAAAAACAATGGCAGAGATCTTACAACTACATAATTTTTCAACATAGTCCCCTTGCTTTACAATGCACTCTGTCCATCACCGCACAATCTGCTTTATGACCTCACAATAAAAAGTTTTGGGCTGAGAGACAAGCCACGCGTGCACCGTTACATCCAGTTGCTGGTCCGTGGTAAATCGACGGCCTCTTAAGGCTTAAGTGGACCAAACAGGTCAGTCTCAAGGTGTAAGGTCAAGACTATACAGGGGATGCTCCAGTACTTCAAAGATTAGTTGCTTAAGGTTTTCAACAGTGTGGGCAGTGTCTGCATCAGTAATGGATCTGGATTGGCGTCCGGTTCCTTCCCCATGCTTAACGCTTGTGCGACCATTTTTTAACCTCTCGCTCCATTAACAGACAGTCCGTTGTGACATGACGCTGTTCCCATACTGCACTGACATCATTCTATGCATTTCGACACATTTCAGCCCACAAAAATGGATCACTGCCCTCTGCTCTTCTAACATGCAAACGAAAGTGGTAGTGTTCCATGTTTATGGCAAAAAAAAACTCATGATAGCAATGGACTATCAAGGTCACACCCGCACAACAATGGTAAAAGAAGAGTACACCATGTGTATTTTGTCAAGCCCAAACAGCAGTATAGCCAACTGCAAAACATGTACTTATAGTGCGGATAATTTTTTACTCACCTACGTATAAAAGACAAAATTTTCATTCGTGGCACTTACCAAAACTTTGGCTGTTTCTTATACAGCGAACAAATACTAATTAAATACATTCTGAATTCAACGAAACTTCAGCACAAATTTGCTTCGCATGGGGGTGGGGTCTGCAAGACGACAATCCTTGCAAGCTACGTCACGTACTGACGACTTCCGCGAAATACATGTAAAATACGCATCAGCATAAATTTTCAGTAGGCCTGGTACGCGGATATAAACAAACAAGGCACTGATTCTACAGTGTCAATGCTTGAGATTTGCATATCGATTTATTAAGGCAAAATTCAAGATTGGCTGGCGTCAAGTCCATTAAGTGTACATCACAGGAGGTATGTGTGAGCAGTCGGACTGCCGTATTAACCTGACTTGTCGTGCCGTACATATTACAAATAACGGAGTGATGGTGCACTGAAGGACATTTGAATCAAAATGAATAAATATCTCGACTGATTAAATACAAGTTACCTTCGTGTTATTGCGTGCTCAAGTAATATACACGACAGATGCAGATTTGGCGAACGAATGGACGTAACCCGAAAGAGGGCTCTCTACCACGTAAGGAAACAGGGAAAACCTGCACAACGAACTTAGGACGAGCGAGTAGTCGGTGTGATCGGACAAAGCTAGGAAGGTCAACTACAGACAACATTATTAGTATGGTTAAATAAAGGCAGGATTTATAGAACACGTAGAATAAAAAGTGGATACAAAACTTTGTCTGAAAACTTTAAAGAAAGAGACATTTTTGGAAGCATAGGTGTAGATGCAAAGATACAATTTAAATACTATCATTAAGCTCATTGAAATTTCAAGGGAGAGTTGATGCCCTTATTAAACAATTACTTAATACGGAACATGAACTATAGCAAGAAAAGAATATTTTTTTCACTTTTTCAATTTCGTGCATCGTAATTAAATTAGTATAAATTCAGCCAACAAATGCACACAGTTGTAACGCAGTTACAATAACATTACAAAGCCCACAAACTCCTACACATTTCGGGGCCCATCGGCCCATCAGAAAGTACAATAAATTGTATAAAACGGTCGCTTAATATACTGGGTGGCAGCAGCATTTGATTACATGTCCTAGTATACCATTCTGATGCATCTAATTATAAAGAAATTTATTTGATATATTGTATATTAAAAATTATATATTATATACCGTTTTGTAGCCGAACATTTTTGGTACATGTGTTAATCAAGTAAAACTATTTCTAGCCCTAATTTGCAGGCGGTTCGAAGCCATCCGTCATAAATTTCTTTGTACACGCCCATCTAAGAAACTTTTACTGAAAGGAAGGAAGGTTTTGCTCCAGAGAGCTTTGAGTCTGAAGCCCTGTAAGCAGCCGACAGGGGAAATAAATTATGTTTAGCTGATCTCTGAAAGGCGTGGGAAGCATGAAGTATTCATAACGTAACATGCAATGAAGGGCAACAGCCTAACACAAGTCAACCTTCAACGCAAGACGAAAAATAAACTAATAAAATAAATTTTCATACTGACAACGAGGGTTGGACGCTTCAGTCAAGGAAGCGAGATTGTTCATAGTGAGGTCATCTGAAGGACGGATTAACCCTTTAAACCCTGAATTAAATCCCATCTGTTATTTGCTGGCATTATTAGCTCACCATTTTCTCCACGTTAGCAGGATAAGGGTTAAATCATTAACCCTTAGGCTACTAATGTCATATA
>Ga0268261_10002621_pt1 | contig 12942 bp, 6 predicted proteins | sample TergutNc150P1_FD_190353 | JGI IMG/M metagenome (GOLD analysis project Ga0268261, IMG submission 190353) | Nasutitermes corniger P1 segment gut microbial community from laboratory colony in Florida, USA - Nc150 P1 (SPAdes) (version 2) | ecosystem: Host-associated > Arthropoda: Insects > Digestive... | reverse complement strand
TCGCCCAGAGGAGTCCTACCGACTGTGCTGCGTCGTTGTGTGTGATCTAGAAACATCAAGAATGGGTGCTCCATATATATATATGACATTAGTCGCCTAAGGGTTAACACTTGTAGCCCTATAACCCTTTCCGAAGTGACGCATGGAGCCTTCAGTTCCCTAAGATTCTAATGAGCATCAGCCCAATAAAAATTCCACTGGTAATAGACATAAATTAATCAGATTACTTAATAAAGAAGCTAAACGTTTCATCATAATCTAATACAAATATAATAAAATAAATACAATTTAATGTTTTGATATATTAATATAATGTATTAGCAACCCTTTACAGGACTTTGCCATATCACTCATGTCTGTGTAACCTGCAGTTAAAAACAGCATGTGCACCACTGCAGTAGACTTAATCTTGTGCCAGTTCAACACACATGAACAGTTTCCTCCGAGATCTACTTTAATGTTATCCTTCCATCCATTTAGGTCTTTCAAGTGCTGTTTCCATCTGAGGACTTTCCCCATTAAAATTTGATTGCACATAGGTACACGTTCCACCCGTCTCATTCTCCATGATTTATTCATCCCATGGCTGTCAACCCAACTGAACTGAGTCACATACACATTCTGATACCATTTTTCAAGCACTTGTCTGATTACTTGAGAACATATGCTTTTCTTAAAGCAATACAGTATAATAAGCTGGGGGTTGTGGCCTCCTTCTTTGGCAGATCTGAACACATGTGATTTTTGTTTGTGGGGAATGTTAATTGGTAATGTGTATAGCAGTAATTCTCATACTGAAAGACAATCTGAAAGAAGGCATTCAGAATATAGTGTTTTAAATTTCACCAGCACAACACAGACATGCAGTGAACATGTTTATTGGGTGTGATGCTGTCTGTAAGCTGAACAAAATCACTTCCAGCATTGTCTTCAAATGTGGTGAGTAAATACTAAACATTAAGTGCAATACATTTAAATAACACATGTGGACCTGCAGGCGTGGCAAATTCATATAGGAATTGTCATTGCACAGCCTGCCATCATGCAAATTAAAGTGTAAAGTAATGTGTGACATCAAGTAAACTAATCCCTGTACTTCAATCTTGATGTTAATACAGAGGATGTAGAAAGATGATAGATTGTGAAATCAGTGCTAATACTGCCAATTTAATTTGCTCTTAATTTCATCCAGATCAGCATTATGGTTTGTTACTGCTCCTAGATGCTTAACTCTGTACATTTAAATGAGATTTGGCAGTTATTCTTATATTACGATTTTATCCATCCTGTTCATATGCACAAACAAGTACTTAATTTTTGCCACATTTCCTTCTAGTTAAATATCCTTTCTAACTTTTCAATGACCAAGTAAGTAAACATATGCCAATCTCAACCACTATAGAAGTCATATTTACCTTTGAACAACATGCTCTCTATATTCTAACAACTGTATTTGATGTAATATGCAAGACTGTCACAGCAGTAACAAGAAGCAGAAAGCAGTGCATAAATTTAATTAATACGAACATACCGAATACGATCGCTGGTTCCACTGTATCCCCATCGACTTTCAATCTGCTGGAATCTGTTCACAGTCTGCTCCTTGCCTGTCATGCAACAACGAGGAACCTCAAGAAAGCCAACTGCTGGTTTAGGATTCACTGTGAAGTACAGGAACAGTGAGACAACCTCTCTGTCACTCAGAAGACCTGACTGTGCAGCACCGACTGCAAACTCTTCCACTGACATAAGTGGAAATCGCACCAGTGACAATGCCCTTCCCAGAACTGAACGTTTATTCTCAGGAGTTGCTGGCAACTGCTGCCTACTGCATTCTGCTTCTGACCATCTGCACATAAACATGAGTTTGGTGCATAGAATAATGCTTAAGATACACATACATTTGGATTTTTTTAAAATCATATATTCCTGTTTTGTGTCATGACTGTTGTGGCAGACTGGATGTCAAGATACTGGTGACACTGCAGTGAAGCGACAAATGCTTTTAATCAGGCGTTGAAAAATTGTTGAAAATCTGGTAGCCAGACATATATTTTGGTTACCAGATAAAGATGGATCAATATTTCCTGATACCATGCTGTGAGTCTCACTCCATCAGCAGGCAAAATAAATTTATTCTTCTTCTCCTGTCTTTTCCTAAACACAAACAGGCCTGTCATAGGATACCAGTGAAACTGAATTTGAAAAAGAATTAATTGTTATGACTTACTAATTATGCTGATCTTAACTTCTTTTGATGCTGTTTACCACTTTCTCTGAACCAAAAATAAATGAGTAAAATTTCTAGGATCCAAACACTGAACACCCAAATGCTCAGTGGCAAATTAGTCAACATTGGTTACCTGGTGGCTGTATTTTTCAACCCTTGAATTTGATTCTTTACCATTACACCTTTTGTTCCTTGAATTCTATAATTATGCTTTATCAGCTGCATAGTTTAGGTGACATTTCATGAGATGAACTGGTAAAATGTGGAAGGAAGCAGACATGAAACATCTGATTACAGCATAGTAGTATTCTCATAACATGCGAAGAAAATCACGCAAATAACTCAAAATCACTGGCCTCTGGGCTGAGAGATATAAGCCACTGACTTCCAGATACAAAGCAGGAAGAATTGTGAGATTTACCTGTATCATGGGACAGCAGGAAATGTGCATGTTCCAAAAGCAGGAACTGGTTTGATTTGTGGACCAACATGTCATTGAATGTCACTGAAAATAAATTAGGGTCTCTTCCAAAGAACACTATTTTCTGGGATGGAATGCCGTACAGTCTGATACACACCTACGAGACGGCATGGCATCATATCTCAGAAGATTATAATTTTCAGTCACCAACATAAGAACCTCAAATATCAAACAGTTCCTTCTGCTACAACAAATACAGATGTGTCAGCAATAGTGAAAACTCTTGCAACATACTAACTTTTAGTGTAGCTCACTAGAAAACAGAGTGATAAGCTATGACTAGTAGCAATAACCAACAAGATGCAACTTAGTATTGGAATTTATTATTCCACAGTACATTAATAGTTCAACATGTTTCGAGCGTTATGTCGCTCATCATCAGGAACCTCAACTGTATTTGCAGCTTCTGGTTTACATACGCTTATGGGGACTGCCCGTGGTGCTGTCTGAGTGGGAATGTACTGTGGAATAATAAATTCCAGTACTAAGTTGCATCTTGTTGGTTATTGCTACTACTCATACTACGATGCACGGGTCCATGAATATTAAAAGTGATAAGCTACTACAGAGTGTTCAACTTAAAAGTGGACTGTATTTTAATATGAGTAATTAATTTACTAAGATTTGCAACATGTTATATTACACAACTAACCCATATTTACAGTAAGTATTGGAAATGATGTCCATTCATTTCAATGCACTTATCGACACGTTTCACCATGTTCCTCACAACTTTTCTTAGCATTCTTTCATTTACATCTTCGATGGCACGAGTAATATTCATCTTCAAAATTCTAAATTTTTCAAAGAAACTGTCTACAGTGGGCATAAGACATCGTTTTTAAATAACTTTCCAAAATAAATACATGTTCTTCCACTGTTAACCACATTATGAAAGCGTAAAAAATGGCATTGTTCAAAAACCAGCACTCACTGTTGACTGATTCAACTGATACGGATGGCCAAGACCGGTTCTCCCCTCTCCTACAACAGTCTTGTCAACTCCTGCACATGTAGTAATATAATGTCATACCAGCAGAACCATTATAAATAGCATCTGATGTGAAATATTCACAGCTTAGTTAACGGTCCACTTTTAAGTTGAACACCCTGTACATCACAACATCCTACATAGCCATGAATTTCACCAGTCTACCTAGTAATGTTATTTTTTGCAGTTTACTACACTTTCATTGTATTTTATCTCAGTCATACCTGACTACAGCCTGGAAAAGTTTGGCCTCACGTATCCTCAAAGTGTCTCTCTCCAACACAGCATTCAATGTGTCCAGATCAATATCTGTGAACCCATCGGCTGCAAGAGCCTCTGTGGTATTTTTATCAATCATTTCAAGGCATAGAGCAGCAAGCTGTGGCTCATCAAATAGCCTTGCTTGGGTGAGCAGCATGAATGCATTATCACTACCCAGGTTACTCTTGAGAAAATCAACACAGTGCTTCTCAAGAGCAGGAACTGCATATTTTTTGGCCGTATACAAAGTTGTCATCACAGTTTCTGGTCCAATTTGAACTTCATCTGAATATAAAAACCTGAAGAGTACATTTGATCAGGATTAGAACAGTTTAGTATAATTATCAATGCATAATTATACAGAAAAACAGAGGTCCTAATTAAACCTTCTGCATTTAGACACACACTGTATGAGCTATGACCCAAGTTAATGTACCAAGACAGGCAATTTTTTTATAATGTGACACTGTAGGATGTTCGCATAACCACTCCTGCAACAGTAATTCAACAATGTGTTGCATGTATTGTTGAGCAACATGTCACTGACAACAATATAAAAATAATGTATGTTACAAAAAATACTTTTATAGTGAATTTTATATTGCTGGCAAGAATAAAATGTACTTAGCTCTAAAAGTAAAGTGCTTAATATTTTAGCCCAATTTTAATCAAATTTGGAGTTTTTCAACAGATATTTGCAGAAGCCCCCAGTATATAATTATATGGAAATCTGTCCAGTGGGTGCCACACTGATATATTCAGACAGAAGCACAGAAAGATGGGTAGACAGGACAAAGTTAATAAGAGATTTTTGCACTTATACATAGGCACCTAAAAAGTGATCACACTTAAAGTACACAAACAATCATACAGAAATCCTTGTGCACAGTCATACTACTGTTGGTAGGAAATCAGAAACATCTTTTAGCATCCTATAGCAAAGTTTTGGAAGTTGCTAGGGCTGGGACATATCTCAAGCCTACTTTCACTTTTGGAATGACTAATATTCTATCCATTAATGCCACTTGACTTATATCACAGTTTAATTACCTGAGTAAAGCAAGAAATGCTGCTGGTTCAACATCTGGCAGTTCAATTTCATCAGCTCTGGTTGCTAATGTGCCATTAAACATAGCATCAAATACAGCACTACCAACTGACAACACAAATTTGTGAGCTGGAATACGTTGCTGCTGAATGTCACGACCTACTATAAAGTGAACATCGCACAAGATCTCATTGTTGAACATGAACGCAAAGCGTTCCTTGACAGTCGTTTTGGTTGCCTGCCAATTGTACACAGGATGGCTGTTTGGGTGGTGGCTTTGCGTTGTTGTAGAAGATTGACTGGATAAAGCTGAGCTGGACCCTGCAGAACTGTTGCTACTTTGCCGTCTACTGGAGTGAGGATAACTGGCATTTCCTGATATTTCTTCCCTTTCCAGTCCTAAAGAGTGTTGATGGCTCTGATGATTGTTTTGAGCATTAGAAGGCAACATATTCTGAGGTACTGTGTCATTTGATAGAAACTGTCCGGGATTTTGAATCTGAGCATTTTCCTCCATTCTGATATTATTTAACCTTGAGACAGTAGAATTGTAAATGTCACTGGCAGAACCACCAGTAGCCATCCTAAAACAACATACATACATACAATTATATGAAAAAATCATAACTTTTTAGGTGTCAGGATAGTTTCAGAAAAGCCTCATTAACAAACCCGATGAGACAGAATGGCATAGTCAGCAAAATGACTAGGCTATGGGCTGGATAATCTAGGGTTCAATTCCCAGCAGAGGCAAGAGATATTCCCTTCTCCAGAATGTTCAGACCTGATCTGAGGACCTACCCAGCCTCCTATTCAATGGGCACTGGAGCTCTTTCCTAGGGGTAAAGCAGCTGAAGCGTGAAGTGTAACCATTTACTTCCACATAATGCCAAGGTTAGAAATATGTGGAGCTACACCCCTACTCTTCCAATATGCCTTCATGGCATGGACAGTGATGACTTTAACTTTTTTTCATATCGAACTTGTAACTATAACCCTATTCACTCACACAAGTTAATTTCTAGACACTTCTCTACTTTTTAAATCAAGAATACTGAGATGAGCTAACCATACAGTATATAAAGGGAAAATCAATGCACACAAAACTGTCATTGAAAAACATTTGCAAAGGGGTGGCTTGGGAGATAATGACATGGAGGGCAGTATTAGCCCATCTTCACTGGTGGAATTTTCTTGTATATTTGTAAAACTTCTGAACGTTAATTTTCTTCAGTCTCATAAGTTGACTATTTTAAAATGTGTTTAATTTCAAAGAGCAGCTTCTGTTTATTTCATGTGGAATGCAGTCCACTTAATGATTCATTATAACTTTTTTGTTGTATATAAAAAAATGAAAGCCCAAATACTGGTTACTTCACATATGTAAAAGCCAATGTTCACAATTAATCTTGGGGAAATTAATAATTTTTAAACTTATTATGCATCTACTTAAAAAAAACTGCTATTTTAAGTTACGCACTTAAGAGTGTGACACGACATATATTTGAACTTTCACATGCAGATACTGCTTGTGTAACAGTAGTATATTTCTGCTTGCGGTCCACGGTTCTTCCTGTTCAGGCTCACCAGATCAGGGAAACGGATCTGGAGGTAATTACTACGATTTCGAAACACTACTGTCCATAAAAATTCACAACAGGCACTTCTGAGTATTACTCAAAATAATAAAAAATAAGGTACGGGTCCCTAAAGATAAACTGAAATTTGAAGTTAATCAAGTTCCCTTTGCTATTTTTTCTTAAACTACATGAAAATACAATTATCTTAACATAACCCAACTTTACTGCAATTCTTCGAATTCCTGTTTCAATATCATAGAGTAGCTACTGGCTACAGCCATTGTTTGAAGGGTCGTATAATGTCATATAATTAAGCTTTCAGTTTATGTATGTCTTGTCCTTTACCTCATTAACCACACAAAAAACACTGTCGTGAGGAATTAGGAAGACAAAATTGGTACCCCTACACCACTGAAATACACGATTTTTATACGAACGTCTCTAAAGAATACGAGGTTATCCTCAACATTTGCACGTCAGTAACATCCACGATCGGTAACAGCTGACAATGCTGATATAAACGTGAAGCTATCAACGAAACATGCACACCCGCTCAGACTACTTGAATAACAGCAACATGTATTTGGAAGGTGTCACGCATGGGTGAATTCCCGATATGTTAATATATCACACGTTCACACGTTTATAATAGTAATAATGTACCTAATAGAACTTACCACATACAGCTGTTTAGAAATGGAGAGTTTCAGGGTGAAAAATAGATGTTTGAAGTAGAAAATATTACCAACTCGATCACAACGTTTTACGTTGTTCAGTTGGTACTCTACAATGACGTTTTCAGTTGGCAGGTGCAAAACAATAATGGCGCGGTATTAGTTCGGTTGTGTTACGTGTCCGTGGAAAAACTGTCCGTTGTTTGCTCAAAACGTGTTTGATCGTTGTTTCCTTTAGATGTCCAGTGAGCGTTATTTGTTTTCGTTCATTGCATGCAATATTTTTTTGATGTATTAGTACTGTGTACATGTTTGTGGGTTCAACGTGTGTAGTTACTGCCTTGATATCAAGTCAATTCCGAGGAAGGTGATATGATTCTGAAGGTAATGGCATAGAGACTGACAGGGAACGGGACAGTCGGGTTCCAATTCTCCAGTCTCCTAGTGGTAAGTGTCGCAATAAATATGACATAATCTTACTCCCCTCTTCCTAGTGTCGAGGGTAGGGGCGGTTGAAGCCATTCTCTAGCCACTCTATATGCTTTCATGGTATGGTCAGGGAGAACTTTACTTTTACATTTAATGGCTCAGTTATACCCAATACCAGTCGTAGAATTCTTACAGGAAAGCCCTGCGTACAATACATATTTTATACCTAATAGTAAAGGCAAGTTTACATGTTCTGTTATAGGACTTGGAAATTTAATTTGTGAACAAATGAATTAGCCTCCTATTCAGTAGACATAAAAACACACTTTGAAAAGACTATCTTTCTGTTACTTCCAGTCGCTAAAACTTTTAAAGAGTGAGAAATGTCTATTTATTTAAATCATCCTGCTGTGCCATTTTCTCGTCAGTACCTATGACATATATCGTGGTTATACAAGGCATCCTGTAAACATCAGCGTCTGGAATTTTGTACTGTAAAATTTTAAAGAATTTGGGGTACCAGTAAGTGAATTTTTTGTGCTCAGTAGTATTTCTCAATATAAAATAAACAGACACACGATAGGCTTTTAGCTCTGAATTTCCGTTGCGGTTTTATAAATCTATCTTTCCGGTCTTGTGACAGCTGTCGCCGTCTTCCGGAACCCAAACACCATTACTTTCTGTCTGACCACTGATCTGCTTCTAAATGTCTTGTTTTCATGGCTGATCGTACACCTTCCATCCACGTTTTTCTTGGACGTCCTCTTTTTCTTCTTTCCCCTGGTATCCACTCCATAATTAATTTTTATAAATAAAGGTATTAAACTTAGCAAACATCGGCCGAGAGAGAGATCCTACCTTCAGGCTGTCCCGTAATATGCCAAGTAGGCACTGAGGGGAGGCAGAGGTATAACACCACCCATATTCAACGTCGATGTTAGGGGTTAGGTGGTGAACGCCACTCTCCGGCTGCTTTACCTACGAGAGACGTACCCGGTACCCATTGTAAAGAATATTCTATTCATTTAGCCATTCTTCCAGCCTTCGGCGTCATTTATTCATTCGTCCAATCCTCGACGTAGTTGCTTGAAAACAAATATCTTTTTGATTTATTTGAATTTATTGTAGTCGTAAACAAAACAATTTCGTGTCGCAGTAAAATATCTGATCTGTAATCGGATGACACTCGGTTCAAATGCTGGACGAAGACAAAAGGTATCGTGGCCTTTTCAGTGCAGAGGATTGGCAGTAGGCCTATAGTTTCTTATTTTGGAGCTGTCCCGTGTTGGTAATATCTGCAATTAATAGTGTTGTAAGATAACACTTCTTATAATTCGTACTCGTACAGATTACGATATGTTTAACAAACTTGACGTCTGCTGTCCTAGGATCTAAACCTTGTAAAGAATGTGGTAGAAATTTAAAATAAAATAGTACACAATTGACAGACCCCTGGCATAGTTGAAAATTTCAACCTCAAGAGGCAGTCAAGCAAAAATTAAAAATGTCTTATCATTACTGTTTTCGTCAATTTTAACATTAAATTATTTCAGGGACATTTATGAGTATGCCTACAGTTACTGCGTACATCTGCGTACTGGCATTCCTGTTGGTAGGCTTGTTGCAGTGGTTAATCTGCTTCCATTTCCTAAGCGGGAGGCGTTGTAATTTGTTAAATTGCATTTACGTGTAAAACGTGATATGAGGAACGTTTCTAGGTATGGAAGTATTTCATTAAGATCTATCACTGCACATTTAAGGATTTCACGTGTTTGTCGCACGTCAGAATTGGCCACGGATATCGTTTTTGGTATTACTGATATTAGGAAATTAATAAAAAGTTTAAAGATGAGGTGCATTACAGTGACAGGTTTTTCATTCCTACTTCATGAACTTCGCCCCTTTGTAACTTGTTTATTAACCGGCTTAGAAACACTGGGTTAGAGTACTTAAAGTGGGACCGGTAATTCTGATTCAGAATAGTTGTGTATTCCCCGAATAACCTGCGAAGACTACCATCTGTGGTGGCAGTTCTCTGAGTAGATCACTTTCAGAATTGTCTGAACTCGCTATTCTATAATTCATGTCTCGACGGAAGCTTTCTGATTTTTCAGCTAATATTGGCCGCATTAATAAATAAACGATAAAAATTGAAATTAAATAATTATATGAAATGAAATTAATGTATGATGTTTACATTCTTCTGCTTCCTCCAACTCCATGTTAAAATAAGTTACTTTTCTCTAAATATGCAAGCAGCATTTCTTCCGCAACATTGACGTCTGTCTGTTAGTGTGTGTGACACCACATCCCAGAAGAGGGCAGTAATTATCCTAAAAGCCTTAAGAATCTCATCTCTAAAATACATTGTATATATAAACAAACAAAAAAGCAGACTAACAGAATGAATGAAAATACAGAAGGAAATGTCGAAGAAAATTTTAAATAAATAAACAAAACCTGTTCATTGAAACATTACAGAATTTTATTTAATCAGTTGAATTGCCCTCACACGTATGCAACACGTTTCGGCCTGTATTTAGGTTTTCCTCAGGCTGTTTAGCGACAATGGTTTGAATGTTGAGGTGGCATACATGCGAGGGAAATTTAATCGATTCAATAAACTAGTTTTGTGATAGACTGATTAAATGTCATTTGTTTAATAGAAAACACAACGGGATGGCTTCCATAAAGATTTTAAATAAATTCACGGGCCATATGTAAAAAAAACACGGAGCAGCTCAAAATTAAATCCTTGTGGAATGATCCACGTCTTTATTTTCAGAGTCAAAAATTTCAGTGTTCTTGAACTGCTTAATCCTGAAAATGAAGTCGCTGCGATATTTTGAAACACCGGTAAGTATGTAGCAGTCGGTGCGGCGTTACATTGCCGAACACTTGGATATTCAACAGCACCACTGTGATAATCTGAAATCTTGTAGACGTAGCAACTATTTTGCTATTCGTTTGTTCCAAATTAAAATTGGACGTACTTTCCACTGAGATTACTTACTCGCTTCTATTCAGGCAGAAAAAATTCAAATCTGTAAAATAGAGGAGGGGGTGGCGTGGGGGTGAAACATTTACAGAATTTTAATATTAACCACAGGAAACTAGATCGGTTCAGTGTTTGTATCTCCTCCATTACACCTATATATGAACCAAAGAAAATGCAGTCTCATTTCTGTATTTTGTCGGTCGCGTTTTTATTGTTTTGACGCCACCCGTAACTGCCTGGACACCGTTAACCTTTTGGCACTGGAGTTTTACATTTAATTCAAATAAATTATCAACCTGATGCAACAATTTTTCAGTTTATTATCCTGACGTTTGTTTACAGTTCAACATGTTTCGGACGTTTCCCGCTCATCATCGGGAGCTCAATGACTGCAGTGGCAGCCTCTGGTTTTACCTTCGTTTCGTGGTGACAGTCGTGCTGTTTTTGTGGTCGGACCGGTCTGTCACGACTATCACCACGATACGAAGGTAAAACCAGACGCTGCCACTGCAGTCATTGAGCTCCTGATGATGGACGGGAAAACGCCCGAAACATGTTGAGCTGTAAACAAACGTCAGGATAATAAACTGAACAACTGTTGCATCGGGTTGGTGATTTATTTGAATAGTACGATGATGCACGGACTTACAAACCTTAAATTTTACATTTAAATTTTAGTACACCTTGTATGTAAAAAGTGAATAATACAGAAACCAAAAAAGGTAGCATTATGAAATAAACGGCATTTTGAAGAGAAAAACGGAGAGTGTGCAGCATGTTTTAAATACTCAGTACTTATATTTGTTGAAAAAATATATAAAATGCAATATTTGAAGGGTAGCGGTATGCCCGTCCTATATATAGGACGCACGGTTTTTAAAGGTTAAAGAATGAGTGCATACTCGACTTATTATCACAGACAACATCAGGTTTTACTACATTTTTTATGTAACATCGGATATGACTGCAAAAGCTGAAGTAAAATACTTTCTTTCTCTAAACTCGAGTTTTGAGCACCTAGGTACCTAAGCAATACGTTGTTCAGTGTGGTACAACAGGAGTGACGCGAGTGTGGCTCTCCTGTACAGGAAGCCACTGAGATTACTTTCCTAGCGCATACAAGAGAAAAGCGCTACACTGGAACAATAGTACTGCTGGATTTGCGTGAGGAGAAGAAAGCAAATTGAAAATAAGTTTTATGTTATGTATCTAAAATCCAGTAAAGTATTTCCTGTCATATCCATGAAGCCAAATCATTATTTTAAAAAGCGATTCATTTTTACTCTTTTGCCAAGTATTTAATGCTTTCCATGATACAAAGAGGGTAGATTATCTAGAAACAAAAGTGTTTCTGCTATTTTTTTTGACAATGAAGTTTTAACGACATGTTCTGTATACAAACTAACTTAGTCTAATGTACCCAGCATGTAGGCTTATGAGAAAGAGAGAAAACAGTTATGTCGAATGAAACTCAAGACACGCAACTAGAAATCTGCATTGTTTGCTTTATTTGAGGGAAAAAAGTTTTTTTCACCTTAATTAGCAATCAGAAAAACATCACTACACCGTTTCCTATGAGCTAATGTGCTGTCCAGTTGGCGGTGGTCTAGGAGGCGTCCAGCGACGCTTACTTAGTGTATCTCATCAAATGTCCATCTTCGTTTTAAGCGCCTGTTGTTTGGCGGGTGCACTGGTGGTTCCATGAGAGGGTCGGGGTGCGAGTACAGGGTCATGTGATGAGTAGCTGTCCCTTCCCGGAATACCGTGCGGACGTGCGGGATGTGTAGGTCAGAATGGAGGGTTTGATTGGAGACATACCATGGGGTATTGGTTATAGTTCTGAGAAGTTTGGATTGATATCGCTGGATGACAGCTATGTTGGACTTAGTAGCACATCCCCATAGTTCTATTCCGTACGTCCACACTGGGAGGAAAAAAAGTGAAATCCTTTTATTTCACACTTGGCCTTTTTTTCCGATCTGTTACTGAATCTTATCTGTGGAAGATTTTGGTGGAAACCTCAATTCTTCTTGCTGTTTACTGCATAGTTTTTTCTTCTTTTTTTCTTGTTCATTACTCACATGATAGTAAAAAATCATATAGATATCAAATGCATGTTTATTAACCCTTAGGTTACTAATGTCATATATATATGGAGCACCTATTCTTGATGTTTCTAGATCACACACAACGACGCACCACAGTCGGTAGGACTCCTCTGGACGAGTGATCAGCTCGTCGCAGAGACCT
>Ga0268261_10002620_pt1 | contig 12944 bp, 10 predicted proteins | sample TergutNc150P1_FD_190353 | JGI IMG/M metagenome (GOLD analysis project Ga0268261, IMG submission 190353) | Nasutitermes corniger P1 segment gut microbial community from laboratory colony in Florida, USA - Nc150 P1 (SPAdes) (version 2) | ecosystem: Host-associated > Arthropoda: Insects >... | reverse complement strand
AGATGTCTTACTATATTGTGCGGTTGTATGTCAACACTCCCTACTCTACTCTGTGCAATCTGAAGATGGCTATTACTATAGCCGAAACATGTGGCTTTTGATATATATATTTTTCATTGTATGTTATGTTAACGTATTGTATGTTGGTTGTATTGACTGAAAGAGCAACGGGGATGAATTGCCTCAAATTTACAAGTTCTGCACCTGCTGTTAGTGTTGCACCCAGCAAACACCACAGTTCAGCGACGTCGTCTAATTGTGAGGGACGTTGGAGAGTTTACATAGGGTAACAGTACTATTCGTACGGCGTGGTGTGTTTTCGTAACTTAGTGAAAAATAATGACGGGTGCGGGATGTGACGTTTATGTTTAATTTTTTTTAACGGTGCAGAAGATGTACGTGCAGCCAGAGAGGCCAGCAGGAAACAATTAGTTTCTTGGTTGCTTGCCGGTTCTGGCAGAATAAATAGACGCTAGAACAATACCTGATTTATTTATGCGGTCCCCTCCCCCTTTGCCATCTGTATGCTTCTCCTTACTATATCTTTTCCGCCCTGCATATCTATGATCTTCCAGTACTAAATGCTTCCTCTTGCCTACCCCCTATGTACTTGCACTGCAAGGCGATAGATATCGTGTGTCTTTCCGGCTTGTCATTTGAGGACAAGAAGTAGGGAAGTATGGTTTTTTAAGGTTTTAAATTACACTAATGCTTACATAATAAGTAGTCAACACAACCGACTTTTAAGTATTTGATAAGGCGACATGTTTCGGCCCTTTGGGTCATAAGGCCAATAAATGCAGTGTAAGGTATATAACACAAATACAAAATGCTTTAAAAATACATTTCTCTTTTATGTCTTATGTTGCATGTGTTGGCCTGATGCTGACCTAAAGGGTCGAAACATGTCGCCTTATTAAATAACAACTTCGTTGTGTTGACTACGTCTTACGTAACCATAACCATTAGTCTGACACAACACAACGTGGATATCCAACCTTTAAAAAAAGCTTTAAAATGACAGTTGTTACCGTCAGTACCACACAGTGTAAGCTTTAAATTACCTGAAATTTTTTAATGGTTATTTCCCTATACCGGATTAACTAGTTGATTTTTGTAACAGAGGTTGTGTTTATTGTGAGGTAGGAACTGATTTTTTTAAATAGGCTTCTTTATTGCATGAAGTTCCTGCTTCAAAGCATTAATACATATTTGGCGAAATGACTGTGCAGAGGGTGGACTTCTGGCGAGGAAGCAGTCATAATCCCCTCGTAAAATAATGTCTTAAGAACACAGTGTGCTTTAGGGCTTCGAAGGATTATACCGTTTAAGACTTAATGTCATTAGTAGAACTGGAGATATGTTTAAGGGTATCACGGTACTAAATTTTAGATATCGTTTAAAATTATGTAGTCTGTATTTCTGCCACGCCTGCAGGCAGGTCTGCTGTGCGTGGTCTTCAAATTGTAATTTGTGATTTCGCTAGCTAATTTGTTCCTCAAGATTGTGAGATTAAAATCTGACGGCGTAGGTAGGCACTGCGCTACAAGTAGGAAGGTAGCTGCTTCTATTCCCGATGGGGTCATTGGAATTTTTCTTTGACATAATTCTTCCTGCCTAACTGTGACCCTGGGGTCGACTCAGCTCTTAATAGAAATGAGTACCTGGGATATCTTGTGGGGGTACAGTCGGCCGGTGCGTAGGGCTGTCAGCATTGCCACCTTCATATGCTGATTATCTAGAAATTCTGGGAGCCTCAACCATTTGCAACCCTAAGGGCCTGTGTAGGCCTGTACGGGGATATATTTATTGAAATTTGACCCCGTGTAGTCTTGTGGAAACGTAACGTTTCAGAGGAACTTAACCCCAAATATGCAGCCATTAGGTACCTCAGAAACGTTTGTACCTTTGTAGCAGACTGTACGTCATTAATGCTTGTATTAAGAACTTAATGACAGTTCATTGTTTTTTTAAATGCTGCCGCCGTACAAAACCAAAGACATTACAATGAATGTTATTTGCGTAATTCAATTTGGTGTTGTTGGGACACAGGTGCGTAGTTCCCAACAACAAATGTTTATCGCATCCAGTTATATGACTTGTAGAGGCCATCATTGAAGTCGATCAGTTGTTGTGTGATTGCTATGTCGGTAGTGAGGGAATCAACGTTGAAACACCACCAATTATCTGTTTCTATACGGTGTAAATGTGCTTGGATTTTTCGTTTGGTTGGTTTCTGGGTTCTGGTATTTAGCGCAAAATAGCAGGTGATGGTACAGCGCCTGTTACTGACCCACGATCTTCGAGAACTCTGTCGTCCTTGCAGTGGCGAAGCGAAGAACCGATACTTCTGCTAGCACCTCGTAAGTACAGTACTTTTTTCGTAGTTTATGTATGCACAGGAAGAACATGTGTTCGTTCAGATTTCAGAAAATTCATGCTCAGAACTTGCCACATACGAACGTGCGGAATTGAGCACGACTGCCGAAACGGAGGAGAGAAATGTATTACTCATGATTTGTCCAGTACCTGAAGTTGCTTCACATATGGCCGTCCCCACACTAACTTAATCGAATGCAGCCGAACTGACTTCGAATGTCCCTGCATCTCACGCGGACCCCATTTGTGTTACATGGCATTTCTGTGAACTTGTGTCCCTCTGCTGGAGTGAGTTTTAGCTGTGGGTCTGCATCGTAGGGAGTCATACTGTATTCGGTCAGTGCGCCCACAGCTTAACCTCAAATGCTTTTAGTACTCAAATCTTTTATTACTCCAACTAATGCACACTTAATTGCTTTAAAATGTTAAAATTTACATTAAAATACACAATAAATGCTCCTACATGTTTCGGTTTAACTAAACCATCATCACGGAGCTTGCAGTCTTTGCTTCGCTAAGCTACTATATTGGTGTCAGTTAAAATAATTCGTTATTGAACTGATCGGTCGTGTGGCCGCATATTACTCATTCCATGACTGAATAATATATTACCTGACGCCAGTATTTCAACTTAAGCGAAGCACACACCGCAAGCTTCTGATGATGGTTTAGTAAAACCGAAACATGTAGGAGCATTTATTGTAATTTTTAATGTAAATTTTAATATTTTAAAGCAATTTAAGTGTGCATTAGTTGGAGTAATAAAAGATTTGATAACATCAAAATGCACGGTGCAACTGTGAAAGCATTTAGTACTCATTTTCGCTCTAAGACGAAGTGAGGCTTCGGTCAGTGTTCCGAGTACATTAGCTGCTACTTGTTCCTTTAAATGTGGCTTGTTTATCCTGTTTTGTCCCCGCACCGCACCGCCAACCCAACCTTTCCTTTTGAATTTCCTTCCAATTTCTTTCTTTGTCCGACCTCTTCTACCTACTCATAGAGCAGAGGGTTATTGTAGGTGACCACGCCCAATGACACACACACGAGGTGGGACTCCTCTGGGCGAGAGATCGGCTCATCGCAAAGACCTCTACCTGACAACACACGACAGACGCAAGAGACAAACATCCATGCCCCCGGCGGGATTGGAATCCGAAACCGCAACAAGTTAGCGGCCAGACCCACGCCTTAGACTGCGCGACCACTGGAATCGATTTATTTCTCCTCTCACCAGTGGTAAATTCATATTTTTCTGGCAAACATTATATTGGTGCTTTGGCGGAGGAAAAGCCCGGGGCGACAATGGTGGATAATAGCCCGGAAAGGAAGATTATAGTGCGCGTTCGGGGCTGACATTGATTGTAATATATATTGTGACTAAACAGAATGATTGCATTGCTTTAACACAAAACTGCATTCTGTGTGCAAAGTGTTTGTTTCGTGTGATTCTCGCAATAAGATGCTCTTTCCCTAACACCATCAACTGACTGATCTTAATAATGTAAATGCAGTGTGTTAACTGCGAGGGTGGAAATAATTTGTTTTTATTTAGGTAAAATTTTTCACAGGGCAGGCGCCTTGCTTTTCCTTCGAACTGCTTCCAAAGAGCAGGGCAGTTATGCTAGTAAGAGCCTCGACATATAACTCTTGAACTATTTGCATATAAAGACATGCATTTACACCTGTTGCTTGCCGTACAAGATTGGAACGTGCGACTTAATTTTTGCACATTTTTTAGATTAGATAAAGCATTCCTCGTTTCGGAATTAACTGAGATGAGGACTGTTTGTAGGACAGGAGTGTAGGATGGAAGGGCATTGATCACATGGTTACTGCCGTCACAAGACAGCAGCAAACCGCCAACAGAACGCTTCTCTGGATAAGATTTTTTAACCCAGGACCACAGCACGTTTGCTCTCCGAAGACTTGCTCGCCATAAACGGAAGTTGCAGGCCTTGTAATCAGTGTGACGACCTTCTTCTTTTTCCTCTTTTTTCTCCCGCTTCTTCTGCTCCTTCGTTTCCTCCTTCTCCTCTTTCTTCGTCTTCGTCTTTTCTTCACCTTCTCCTCCCCTTCTCATTGTTCTCCTTCGTCTTCTCCTTTTCCTTCTTCTTCTTCTCCTCCTCTTTTTTCTTCCTCTTCTTCCGTTGGCGCTACAGCCCGTTGTGGGCTTTGGCCTGTCGAAAAATACCTGTCCATTTTTCCCTATCTATCACCAACTCTCTCCATCTTCTCACTCCCAACACTTGAAGATCTGTTTCTACTTCTCTCCATCCTTACCTGGGTCTTCCTGTTTGTCTCATCCTTCCAGTTCTTGAGTGAAGATCTTTTTTGGCATCCTGTTCTCCATTCTCTCCAGGTGACCCAGCCAAATTATCCTTTGCCCATTTATCCATTTTACTATACTTTCTCCTTTACTCAACTCTTCTAGTTCTCGATTCGTCCTACTTTTCCATTCCCCATCTTCATATTTAGGACCATATATTCTTCAAAATATTTTTGTTTCAAAAATTAGCAGAGCTTGTTCTTCCTTCTTCGTAAGCGGCAACCATAAATGATGTAACTTATGAAGGAGCAGCAGTCGTTGTGACTGCCACCCCTAAAACACTTTTGTCCGCAAGTTCTTTTATCGCGTTGAGGACTTTTATTTTAAATGTTGCTTTCTGTGCTCGTTTGCACACCTAATAAAATTGCATTAGCTAAGTAGCTGGGTGGTGTGATACAGATTGAGCAGGGCGGTGTGTCCACTGAAACAGTCGCTCGTAATAACCTTCTTGCTGCAGTACCCCTTTCCTGTTCGCTCTTCGTTAGTTTGTGGAGCTAAGGCCATCCATTAAACGTTTGTGAAAATTTTGCTTTTTATACTTAGCAACCGCTGAAGCCTTTTCTTCTCTGTGTTGCTGCTGTTGGGGGGGGGGGGGGGGGGGAGTAGGGCTGGGCAATAAATTAGGGGACAGTGACAACTTAACATAGCACATAATAATGGGAAGTTGCCTTGTGAGATTTTCTATAGCTATCTCGCAACATGAATGACTCACTCGGTGTAATCTGCACGACGATGCGCGTTTGCATCTGGACTGCAATCGAACAGTGGAAGGGATCCTAGTGGTTCAGTGAGAATGTCGTTTTTTACCGTTGGATTAGGCGAAGTGGTGCGAACTAGACGTTAGGTCTGTAGTCGGAGATATTAAACGCCGCAAATAGAATACAGACAGGTAAATCATCGCGATGAGTCAGTGCACTGGGAAGGCGACACTATGTAAGAGTAGCACTTCTAAAGATAACTGCCTTCTGTGATGTGACGTCGTGTTGTTTTGTAGTTAAAGTGTACCCTTGCACAGGCACTGAGGCTCTTTACAGGCCGTACGGCCCATAGGGGGAGTAGAGGTATAGAAGTACTCTTTCATGACTACGGCACTAGAAGTGGGTGAGGGGTCAGCGTCACGCCCCGGCCGCTCTTTACTCCCGGGAAAGACCTGGTACCCATTGTACAGGAGGCTGGGTGGGCCCCTGAGCCAGTCTGGACAGGTGCGAAAAATCTTTCCCCCCCGGGGTTCCATCTCCGAACCTGGACGGACCCATAGCCATTCGCTATACCGACTACGCTACCCGGCCCACGTTTTGTAGCTAGATACCAGAGAATCGCACAAACCTGCTGCTGCCCAGTTAAGGGTACACTGAAGATGGAGGCAGCATGTTACTGCGAATCTCGGTAATTGAGATACTGCGGGCACCCCATCTCCAGAAACACCCTCATTTGAACCTCGACCCTTTCAGTAACCTCCTTTCTCTTGAGTACTCGGAATATTGTTACCACCACCACTTTACGTGAGAGGAGGCATCGCCTTCTAGGGCTGCTTTTTATTAACTTTTACCTCAGTCTGAAATGTCGTTTTTCCGTTTGGACACTGTAGGTCTTCCGAGTTGTTTCTCATAACCTTGAGTTTTATATGCTCAGTGTGTGCTCTCAGTGCAAAAACTCGTTCTGCTAGACGTGCATAATATGCAACTTTCCTTTACAGGGACTCTGATGCAATCAGAGAACAAATTATATCCGCCATTCAGATTTTACACTGACAGATGTATCTTTGTTTAATGTCAGACTGCCTTATTACGGGTGAAAGTTTATTTTGCATAAAATTGTAAAGTAAGTCACTACACTAAACCAACAAAATGCACAACCTTGTTTCTTAAATGTGTATGTTACGAAATCACACTGAACATTTCTGCGTTTTCAGTCCACCAGGACCCATCATCAGGGCATCGTACCGAAGTAATACAGCTTAGAACCAAATTAGTCGCTTTTGTACACAACTGGCGTGGCGGAAACGAGTCAAGTTGTTAAAATGGTGGCATTTATTTGTAGAATCGCCACATAAACATGATGATTTTGATATACAGTGTCTGGGAAGCAGCCTACGTACTAAACGAAAGTCAGCGGAGTCCTGACTTTCGTGAAGTACGTAGGCTGCATTTTTTATTGTGTATTGGTTATCGATACTGCACGAAATGAGCAATATATTTTCTCCCTGTAACCACGATTTCTTGTTTGACAAATTTATTATTTTGTCTCATTTTGTTCCTTTTGTTGTATATTTTGTATGTATAGTGTATGAATTAATAGTTGTTTATTAGTGCCGATTGTGATATTTATAGATCGTGGTATAAGTAACTTGAAAATTTCTGAAAGCCAATGCAAAAACTTGGTTCAAAAACATTTGCAAGTCGAAGCAAATTACACCACGACAGTAAATTATGCGAATTATGTGGACATGTCTATTTTACGTTGTTTTAACCACTTGTTGACCCGCACGTGTCTCCCTGATGATGATGATAATCATGACGACGACGACGATGGTTTGTATTACTCGAAACATGTTAGAGAGTTATTAACCATGTAAAAACTGGCATATAAATGTATTTACCAACTAATTGCACTAGTACAAATACGTGGGGCTACCCCACCATGTTTCGGCTATAACCTGTAACCATCATCAGAGAGTTCTAAATGGCTATAGGTTACAGTTGAAACATGTTGGGGCAGGCTCAAATATTTGTACTAGTGCAGGTAGTTGGTAAATAAGTTTATTTAGTACGGCACTTGCACGGAAGATGTGTAATATGAAGCATATAAAGATGGTGTTTGTTCCGTGACGGTGTTTTCTTTCTGTGTGGTGTGGGCACTTGTGGTACGCGGTGTCATAATGAATGAACGTGATTATGTCACATGCTGTGCGCCTGTAGGATTGACGTTTCTCGTGTTGGACCTAGGAGAGTGCGAAATAAATTTTTCCTGTAAGTTTATTTTTCCTCGGAACATGCTGGATTACCGCATGTTACGGAGAAGTGTGATGTGGGAACCACAGCTTCCTCTGAACAGTGATTAGGCTACACATTTTTGTTATTAACGGATACCCACTAACTTCCATTCTTGTTTATAATACCGAAATCTGAAATCCTTCTATTTACATTAACTAGTTAAGAATGGTGGGGCATTGCTTGTTTGTTGACTACAAATGTCCCCGAGACAGAATTAAGAAGTAAATTACATTTTTCTATACTGCTGGCTTCGTCTGTCAGTTCAAGCAAAAAAATGGTAGAGTGAAACCAATCTCTTAAACTCTTTCCGCATCGCTGGAGATCGCTACAGGAGCGTTGATTTCTCCAGAGAGCCTCTGATAATGAAATTGAAAGAGTGGAATTTGTACACCCGTAGAGACGTTGGTTTATTCAGGAAGGGACAAGATGGAGATGGAAGAATTTGTACCATGTAATGTAAGTTATTTCTTGAAAATTAAGCCTTAATTTTATGTGACTATACATACTAGAATTTTAATTTTGTTTGTAATGTGGAGGTATAAACGCACACATACGTCATTAATTGAAATACTACAGGGTGTTCAACTTAAAAGTGGACCGTTAACTAAGCCGTGAATATTTCACGTCAGATACTATTTATAATGGTTCTACTGGTATGACATTATACTGCTACATGTGCAGGAGTTGGCAAGACTGTTGGAGGAGAAGGGAGAACCGGTCTTGTCCATCCGTATCAGTTGAATCAGTCGACAGTGAGTGCTGGTGTTTGAACAACGCCACTTTTACGCTTTCATAATGCGGTTAACAGTGGAAGAACGTCTATTAATTTTGGAAAGTTATTTAAAAACGACGTCTTAGGCCCACTGTAGACAAAGTTTCTTTGAAAAATTTGGAAGGCAAGCACCAGTAAAAAGTGCTATTGCGAAAATGATTAAAAAATTCCGCGAAACAGGTTCAAATGAAAGAACGCTAAGAAAAGTTGCGAGGAACATGGTGAAACGTGTCGATAAATGCATTGAAATGAATGGACATCTTTTCCAACACTTACTGTAAATACAGGTTAGTTGTGTAATATAACATGTTGTAAATCTTAATAAATAAATTATTCATATTAAAACACGGTCCACTTTTAAGTTGAACACCCTGTACTTGGGTCCACTGGAGTGCTGAATTATGAATCTGTGACACATCTTCCAGTCTTTTTCTGGACACGAGAACATTACACATAATACGTGTATTGCCACGACAAGATAAACAGAGTTCAGCCCAGCGAGCATTTCCTAGACCTGCCCGTGCCTTGCAGCATTATTGAGTAATCGTGGTGTGAGGTCAGTGTCCGAAACAAATCTAGGAAAAGTCCGTTTCATAAGAATAAACGGAAATTACTTGTGACTTTGGGTCTTTTAGTCGCCTTTTTGCAGTGCATTACAAGAAATGTGCCTAACTCACGCAGAACGAAAAATAACGTAGTGCCCCGCCGAAAGATGCGTGATTTCTATCAGTTCTGTTCGGTTAAGCACTAATGAGGGGGAAAAGATAGCGGGATGACGAGGGTTCGTAGTTACCAGTATTGACGGTAGAAAGCTGCCACCAAATAGACGGTTGTCTATTAAATTAATAATTTTGGGAACACAAGGATAAGCTAGAAATCACTCACAGAGTTTCGTCTTTAAATATAAAAGTTAATATATATTATAATATAAAAAAGAGTAAATGTCAAATAATAAAGAAGTTAACAAGTTAATATTACATAACAATTAGATCATAGAAAATAGTTAACTGTAAAATAGCTATACTGAAACTGTTAATCTGAATGGTTATTTGAATAGTTATTTTGCCTCTTTATGTTGCGATTAAATTTGGAATTTAGTTAAATGATTTTCTAAGTTCCGAAAGTTACTCATCTCGACACAATTTTCTAATCAGAAATTACTGAATTAATCACAGTTAATTAAACACAGTTAGTTCAACACAGTTAGTACGTCTTACCTTTGAAAATCAGGAGAACGAAGTTTATCATCACTCAATAAACCTTTACATTATTCGTGCACAAATTAATTATATTCTTCGTACATGTAGTTCTGATATTCTAATACTGATGATATGCGACAGCCGGTACTCTGGTAGTGCAATCGTCTTGATGAGTATTTAGTGAGTGAGTTCAGTAACCGGAATCTGTAGCATTTATAGAGACAAAATACCAGCTAATAAATTCCTTAGGTCATGTCACTCTCTTGGGTTGAAAGTATTCCAACTATGAGGAATTGTACGGCTTGCTATGGTATGCTGTGACAGCGGTAAGCAAGTGACTGTTTCCTGGTTTCACAAGTGATAGAACTTGTTTCGAAATAGAAATCCAAATTTGAATCTTAACATAATGGCGGTGTAGATTTCGTTACATCCTTCCCACCTTAAGGGAAGATTTGGGGTGAAACTGTATTCAGACCAAATCTTCTGAAACGTATAAATGCAAAATTTATAATCGTAATGAAAGCTACAACAAAAAATGGACTGTTGAAATACCCTTAAGAATACATTGTACAATTAACATTTGAAGTGAACATTGGTTTCGTCATACATAAGAAAACAGAATATAAACATTTAGTACATGAACAAAATGAACAAAGGAAGTGTCATAATATCCAAGTTTAACAAAATACACACTGTAGCGAGAAAGTTCAAGGTTAAAGGTTTATTTTCATCTCGCTGCTGTCTGTCGAGTCGACTTCCAGGAAGTTTTTAGGATTATATGTCTATTATGAAATGTGAGAATTGCAAGCACAGCATTCGCGATAAAGCTGTTTCTGCGTACAGAATGTAGGTCTGTGTGCTGCGTTAGTTTGTAGGTTGTACTGAGTAAGATGTAAAGATTACGTTGCGTTCTGATGATACGGGTTCATATGTTGTATCTCGTGTTGTATTTTGCAGTTCTTGCTGGGTATCGGGGTTCGATGTATTAGGATCTTGAACAGCGTTTCGTTTGAGGATCGTGTAGCATTTGATGTGTAGGCAAGAACGATAGTAGCAAATAATTATTCCTAAAATGGTGACGACACAAATGGATGCAGTTATAATTAGATGCCAATGTAGTTGTTTGTCTCGGCGTGAAGATGTTTGATGAAGATGTAGGAGAGAATCAACATCGAAGGTTCGTTGAAGTCCTGAGGTTCTCGATTGGATGTCATCTGGTTTTTGAAGCTCTGTCGGCATATCTCCTCTAATTCCTGGATTTCCACATTGGTGACTGCTGGCATTCTTGCTGGTAAGTACAGTCACGTAGCTCCAGTTTTACTTGTTTCGCCATGGAGTTCTGGAAACACTTGAATCTCATCAGATGAAATGTAACAATTAGCGGTTTTATGTAGAAGTCCGGCTCCGAAAAGAAGTTCGTAGTAGGTTTGTCCGCTAACGTTTCGGCATTGCAGGGTTACAGAATGGGGTGTTGAAAAGTAGTAGAACCACACTGTCCCAAATTTCTGAAAGATTGGTGCTTGGGGATCGTAGATAAGTTGTCTGCGGCACAGATGGTAAATTGCTGACATCTGGAAATATGAAATCATCTCGCACATTTTAGTTTGTGCACTAAACTTTGGAACGTTTGACAGGCAAATTGTAACACTACCTCTGTAACAACGATTATAATCAGTCTCCGTAAACAACAGGTATTCACGCTTACTGTGTTGAATTGCAAAATAGGTATAATTTGTAGAATATGGAACCTGTTTGTTTGAAGCTATAGGCTGAGGCAATATCACTATTATGTATAGATCAAAGTAAAAATTAGTAGTTCTTAGAGGCACGCTAACAATCAATTCAATGCTATAAGTGTTTGTAGCCAATAAAACTTTAACGAGTTTATAATAAATATACACATTTTCGGTTCTAGTTCCAACCACAAGTTCATATCTTTATGGAAGGTGCAGGGTTACGTTTCATAGGCAATTCGCCATGGATTGCAAATTGTACAACGTCAAATAAATCATCTAATTGTTGAGTCAACTGCAGGAAAGAGAATTCTGTTTTACCACTGTAAATAGGGCACTCTGTCCTTGTATCGTAAAGTGAAGCCATGTTATGTCTTTCGTTATGTTTTGAAACTTTTCGTGTGAATGTACTAGATTATCCTTGATTACAGTTGTCAAATTTGCAATAGCTTGGGAATTTATTCCTATAACAGTATCAAGTTTCCTCACGTATGTTACTTGGTTGGATAATGAGTGTACTAAGTCACGGTTCTTATCTTCCAATTCATCAAGAGTGTTAAGCAATTTATTAAGATCTGCAAGAGTTGCAGTTCCGAATAACGTCCTTAAAATAGTACCACCAATACCTAATATACTGCGCCGACGATCTAACCGATGCAAAAACTGATAGAAATCATTAAGTTTGCACTTCAGAATTTGCAGTTGTGTTTCAATCTGTCTAAATTCAGAAACTGAAGTAAATTCTAGTTTTTGTTCTTTAACAAAGAAAATGTCCGCTCTTACCGTAGAAATTATTTCGTAATACGTACTTAGATTGAAATCTAAGGCGATGCGCCATGTCACTCGTCAGAAAAATATCAGATTCTTTCAAAAGGACCACACTGTGGTTTAATGGTTGCACAAAGGGTTCTGCTGCTACAATACTCAAGACATCCTGTAACAGACAGAGATCACATTAAGTTATACGGTCTACGTAACGCAAATAGACATAAATTCTGACTCGCATTATCAATCACAATTTCACTCTTCTTGTGACATCATTCCCGCTCTCGACCTTGTAACGGGGTGTTGTGTTCTCGTGGGTTGCATTTCTCGACGGGATCGGGGGTTCTTGGAGGGGTGTAATTTTGATCATCCCTTTCTAAGAGGGGGTTTCTACCATTTGTTGGACCGGGTCAGGAGTGTTTGGAGTTTAAACAAGAGGGGATTCAGACTCAGTCCTGTCGGAGTAGTTTGGAATTTCTATTGGCATTGACCCAATTGTAAATTCATCTTCTTCCTCTCCATCTAAGTACTTTTTCTCCTTTTCACGTGTTTTCTTTGTAGCGTTTCTATGCTGCTTAGGTTTCCCAAGATCAGTATTATGAGCAATTTTCAGACGGTTCACATGGAAAACTTGTAGCTTATTGTTTTAACCTTTATCGTACGGCATTTAAATCCCGTCTTCGTGCTCACGGTACGGAGTTTTCTCCGCGACGGCCCTTTAAATGCTCAGTGCGCATGCAGAGGCTTAGAAAGATAGCCCCACTCGTTGCACTCGTT
>Ga0268261_10002619_pt1 | contig 12945 bp, 8 predicted proteins | sample TergutNc150P1_FD_190353 | JGI IMG/M metagenome (GOLD analysis project Ga0268261, IMG submission 190353) | Nasutitermes corniger P1 segment gut microbial community from laboratory colony in Florida, USA - Nc150 P1 (SPAdes) (version 2) | ecosystem: Host-associated > Arthropoda: Insects > Digestive... | reverse complement strand
CAAAACCAAATCGAAGGTTATTTAAAAGAAGGATGGAAAGTCGTTGTCATTGAGGATTTAATTTCAACGGGGGGTTCTTCAATTAAATGTGTGGATATCTTAAAAGCAAATAAGATTGAAGTATTAGGGGTTGCGGCTATCTTTACTTATGGGATGGCTAAAGCCAATGAAAACTTTAGTGAAATCAAACTAGCAACCTTAACCAATTTAGATTCTTTATTGGATGTTGCTGCACAAGCAGACTTCATTAAAGAAAGTGATATTTCTAAAATAAAAGCATTCAGAGACAATCCTGCGGATGAGTCTTGGATTCAATAACTGTTGGCAACAACAGTTTTTTTATTTCACACATTAGTAAATAGTAGGCGTATTTGGGTAAAGGGTTCTTTTATTAGGATGTATGGTTTATGTAGAGAAAATATCTATTAATAAAAAAATAAGCGTTTTAATAAAAAATTATTATTAGAATTGTCAATATTTGATAAAAGTTTATTATTTTACGTATAAATTCATAAGTTATACAAAAAATATGAGTAAATTGATAAATTTTTATTAAAAGTGTGTTATACTAACGACATTATTATTTCACGCGGAAGTGAAAGGAAAGAGGAGGTATTATTATGTCAAGTATTAAAGAAAGAAGGTCAAGTCTAAATTATTTGCACATAGCAATTGGTTTGTTCTTAATGTTTGTTTTTGGAAGGGTAGTACCTGCTTACTATCCAATCACTGAAATGGGGATGCAAGTAGTAGGTGTATTCTTAGGTTTAATTTGGTTATGGTGTTTTGTTGGGTTTTTATGGCCCTCTTTATTAGGATTAGTTGCTATAGCCTTAACTGGTTTTGCCCCAATGGGACAAATTGTCTCAATGTCATTTGGTAATGGGGTTGTCGTATTGTTATTAATGTCGATGGTTTTGTTTGGATCACCACAAGAAGTTGGTGCCACTGAATACATCAATCGTTGGTTTTTAACAAGAAAGGTCTTTAACAATAGACCGATTGTCTTTTCATTGGTATTCTTTTTAGCAACCTATGCATTGTCTTTAGCAGTTAATGTTACACCTTCATTGATTTTAATGTGGTCTGTTCTATACGCTTTGTTAAAAGATTTGGGTTACACCAAAGGAGAAAAGTATACTTCTTTAATGGTGGTAGGTACTTTCTTAGGAGCGATTTCTGGACAAGCAACTTTACCATTCTCAGGTTCTACATTGGCTATACTTGGTAACTTTGAAACAGCAGCAAGCACAGCTATTCCTACAGCACAATATATGTTGATGGGATTGATTGTATCGATTGTTGTTATTGTACTTTACGCTTTGTTTATGAAAGTGGTTTGTAAAGAAAGTGACTTAGATAAAGTGGCACATGTTAACACAGAGATGTTCAATGCCCAACCTTTACCACCAATGAATGGGATTCAAAAAGCAAACTTCTATGTGATATTGTTGTTTGTCGTATTGATGTTACTACCACAATTTTTACCAGCTGGTACACAATTGCGTACTTGGTTAAACACCTTGGGTGCAACCGGTGTTGCTTTACTATTAACTGGTCTAGCATGTTTAATAAAGATAGGTGGTCAACCTATTTTAGATTTTCCTAAAGTTGCAGCTAAAGCGGTTAACTGGGATGTCTTTGTCATGGTTGCAGCAGCAATGGCTATTGCATCTGCTTTAACCAATACTGAAACAGGTGTGGTTGATTGGATGTTGAAAGTCTTTGAACCATTATTAGGTGGTCATACACCATTAGGATTCTTTATTGTTATGTTGTTGTTTGGGGTAGTTGCTACATCATTCACATCAGCAATGACTTTATCAATCGCTTTAATGCCAATCATTGTAGCTTTTGGTCAACGTACAGGTGCCAACATAGAAGCTGTTACTACCATGTTTGTTCTATTGGTTCACTATTCTATTATTTTACCTAGTGCTTCAGTCTTTGCCTCAATGTTGTGGTCTAACGATCAATGGATATCAAGAAAAGATGTCTTTAAATACGGATTGGTTGTTGTATTAATTGGAACGGTTGTTACCTTAGCATTGATTCCACTTGCACTAGCAATATTCTAAAAATCTAGATGTCTTTTGACATCTTTTTTTTGTCGTATTCTCTATATATTTCTTTATATAATTGTGTTATTCTATAATATAGAAAGGTGGAATATTATGAAAAAAATTAGTGAAATATCTTCGTCTACGAAGATTAAGTTTGTCGTCTTTTCTTTAATTGGACTATTTGTCTTTTTTGTTTCGTTTCAATTTAACGAAAGAAATACGATTGCAGTAGAACATACCTCATGGTTGGTACGTGGGGTGTTTGGTCCATTGGAAAGATATTGGGCTTTGGCATTGATTGTTTATGGTTGTATAAGGTCTATTATGAATAAAGACTATCAAAAAGGATTAACTGAACAAATCTTTGTTGTATTGAAATTTTTAGGTTTAATCTTTGCTTTGTTGTTTATTACAGGGCATGCACCAGAGGTATTATTAAGTGGAGAAACAACTGGTTCTATGTTGCCGTTTTTGTATAATGTTTTAGCGGTTAACTTAAGCTTCTTGATTCCAATTGGAGCAGCATTCTTAGTCTTTTTAACCAATTATGGGTTAATGGAGTTTGTTGGTGTTTTTGCACGTCCATTGATGCGTAAGGTTTATAAGACACCTGGAAGAGCAGCAATCGATGCTGTAGGTTCATTTGTTGGATCGTATGCTTTGGCATTATTGATTACAGATGAACAGTATCGTAAGAAGTTTTATACGAAAAAAGAAGCCTTAATCATCGCTACTGGTTTTTCAACCGTCTCTGCAGCTTTTGTTTTAGTCGTTGCTAGAACTTTAGATTTAATGGATCATTGGAATTTCTTCTTCTGGACTTCTTTATTGATTTGTTTTATTGTTACAGCCATTACTGTTTATTTACCACCTATCAAAAATACACCAAGTGAATATATTGATGGGGATACCAACTTGTATCAAGAGCCAACCAATGAACAAGGTGGTGTGATGTCAACAGCAATCTATGAGGCTTTGAATGCGACAGATCAAAATGAATCTTTCTTTAAGATTCTAGGTAAAACTTTGTGGACAGGTATCAACATTACCGCAAACTTTTTACCAACTATTTTATCGGTTGGATTAATTGGTTTATTGTTGGTTGAGTACACACCAATCTTTGATATATTAGCTTTACTATTCTATCCAGCTTCTTGGTTGATTCAATTAGGACAACCGATGGAAGTCGCAAGAGCTTTATCAACTTCATTGGCTGAAATGTTACTGCCAGCTATCTTGGCTAGTGATATGTCTTTACCAATTAGATATGTGGTTGGTGTAACCAGTATTACATCAATCTTATTCTTCTCAGCTTCAATACCTTGTATTAAGGCAACAGCCATTCCAATCAAGATCCCTGAGATTATTATTATTTGGGTGATTAGGGTTAACTTATCTATAATCATTGCTGGTATATTTGCGCATTTATTTTTATAATAACGTGTAAAAAAATATATTATAAAAATTCTTGATTCTCTTTATATTATTGTTTAGAATAGTGATAATAATTAAAACTTAACGATTTATTAACATTATTTTAACAAAAGGAGATAAGTATGAAGAAATTAATGATGGCGTTAGTATTATGCCTAGGAGTGCTATTAAGTGCATGTGGTGGTAACTCTAATGCCCTAGCAAATCCAGATGATACTGTATTGGTATGTAGTATGTCTGAAGAAAGTGATGGGATGTTCACTGAAATGAAAGCAACCTTTATGTTTAATGCTGAGGATGTTGCAACAGAGATGGATGTGGATATGAGTATGAGAGCAACTGAGGATGAAATGAAATCTTATTGGGCGTTTGTACCAGCTATGTTTGATGAAGTATTCTCAGGTATGGAAACAGATGCGGTACATGTAGAAACAAACAATGATGCAGAAAACTATACGTTTACTGTACATATTCAAATTGATCCTGCTAGAATCAGTGAAGCGGATGCTGCCAATGATTTCTTAGGTTTAGATTCAGGTGCCATTGGTACATATCAACAAACCAAAGATTCATTAACGCAAAGTGGATTTGTATGTTAAGAAAACTCCAATAGGAGTTTTTTTTAATGTTTAATTAAAGTTATTAAGATTATGTTAAGGAGTTTGAATAATTGCATTTTATGTGTAATAATTTTTGAGTTATGTTTTTTATGTGAAGGGGAAAAGTATTATATATGAAATCTATTAGTTTTAAACAAGCCCTACTAATCGCTATTGGTTCTAGTATTGGTTCGGGTATTTATTTTAAGTCAACCGCTGTATTAAGAGCTTCACAAGGAAATGTTGTTGCGGCTGTTATGGGTTGGTTGTTGTTGGGTTTAACCTTTGCTTTTGCTGGGTTAGCCGTTTCTGTTTTAGCCAATAAAACTGAAAAGAATGGTGGTATTTTGGCTTATGTTGAAGATGCCTATGGGGAAAAAGCAGGTTTTGCAACCGGTTGGTTTTTTGCTATCTTATACTCACCAACTCAAGTTGGAATCTTGGCTTGGGTATTGGCCACTTACTTTTTACAAATATTTAACTTAAACTCAGATATTATCGGGGTTGGTAACTTTTATTGGTTGATCGCTTTGTTTGTTGTATTAATCTTTACTTGGAATATCTTATCAACCAAGTTTGCGGCCATGGTATCAGCTTTATCGACATCAATTAAATTGATTCCTTTGATTATTGTGCCTGTCTTTGCCTTTGCTGGTTTTCAACCATCAAACTTTCACAATGTTTTAGATGGTGCTTTCTATGTAGCCAATTCACCAGAAGCCATTGATTTAATCAACAATTCAGGTTTAACCTACAATTCAAATGCATCGTTCTTATCTTTATTTATCGCACCTTTATTAGCTATGGCCTTTACCTTTGATGGTTGGCATACCGTCGGTTCATTCTCGGTAGATATGGAAAATCCTAAAAGAGACTTAGCTAAAGTATTCTCATTGTCTTTATTGATTGTAACGATTGTTTATACCTTATATTCATTAGGATTAAGTATGTTGATGCCTTCTGATCAAATCATTATTGCTGGGGATGCCCATGTTGAATATGCAGTAAGAAACTTGTTCTCATTTATGGGTGGAGAACAATTTGGTTATGTCATGGGTAAATTGGTTATTGTCATCGTTTGTATCTCAGTATTAGGAACAACCAATTCCTTTGCAATGGGATCATCTAGATATATTCAAGCGTTGGCTCAAGAAGGGTATTTCTTTAAACCGAAGACATTTAGAAAAATAAATGATCGTTTTAAAACACCAGCTGCAGCTGCTTGTATACAATTGGTTTTAACTTTGTTAATCTTGTTGGTTTATTATGGACAAGAAGGTCATGGTTTATTTGATGGAATTGTCATTGATGAATTACCTGTCGCTTTTGAAACAGTCTTCTTTATTCCATTGATGATCGCTACTTTTAGGGTCTACCTAAATGATCATAGTGTGGGTATCTTAAAAGGGGTTATTGCACCAATCATTGGTTGTATTGGGCAAATCTTTATATTGATTGCTTTCTTTACCAATAACACACAAGCTGTCTTATACTTTGTTATTTGTATTGTTGGTATAATCATTGGTTTAATCTTTAAAAAACATATCTTTGATAAATATCGTTTAACCAAGGAGTTCTTAGAAAGAGAACAAGGGGAAGCCATTAGTTTTTAACTTCTACTATGTAGAAGTTTTTTTGTATATAAAAAAGCTGATTGGAAACCAATCAGCTTATCTTTTTATATGGGGCGAACGAGGGGAATCGAACCCCCGAATGACGGTGCCACAAACCGTTGTGTTAACCACTTCACCACGATCGCCATGTTTTGAACAAATAATATTATAGTATAAGTTGAACATAATGTAAAGAAATATTTTAAATAATCTTGTGTAAAAGGTAAGGACTTAGGTATGTTTGGTTAAAAAATAACTATCTGGTTAAGTTTGCGTTAAGACTTCTTAAAAATACTTTTACTATCAAAGTATTTATGATAAATTATATTAAATTTGTTTAAAGGAGTATCTTATGTCAAATATAGTATTGGGAATTGATATGGGTTCTACAACCATTAAGTTGGTTGGGTTAAAAGATGAATCTATTATTTATAAGAAGTATCAAAGACATGCATCTAAAATCAATGAAACCTTGATTGAGATGTTGTCTGAGTTTGTTAAAGAAACAGGGTATGATCATCTACGTGTCAATATTACAGGTTCTGCTGGATTGGGCTTGTCTAAAAAATATGGCTTGAATTTTATCCAAGAGGTTTCTTGTGCAACGTATGCGGTAGAAAAGTTGTATGGAGATGTAGATGTCATTATAGAACTTGGTGGGGAAGATGCCAAGGTTATCTTTATTGAAAATGGTAACATTGATCAACGAATGAATGGGACATGTGCTGGTGGTACGGGTGCTTTTATTGATCAGATGGCACAACTGTTAAAAGTCAGTCCTAGTCAGATGAATGATCTGGCTTCTAAGGCAAACAAGATTTATGATATATCGAGTCGATGTGGGGTATTTGCAAAGAATGATGTGCAACCTTTATTAAACCAAGGAGCAACCAAAGAAGATATTGCGATCTCTATTTACCAAGCCATTGTTAATCAAACCATTATTGGTTTGGCCCAAGGTAAAGTGATGGAAGGAAGAGTGTGTTACTTAGGAGGGCCTTTGACCTTCTCTGATCAATTAAGAAAAAGATTTGATGAAACATTAAAGCTAAGTGATTCTTTTGTTCCTGATGATGCTGAAATATTTGTGGCATTGGGATGTGCTTTATATGATAGTCAACATGTTTCTAATATCAATGAATTGATTGAAAACCTTAAGCAACATCAAAATGAAGATGAAACGAAGTTTTTAAAACCTTTGTTTGAAGATGAAGTTGATTATCAAAACTTTATTGATAGACATCAACACGATGTTGTAAGAGGGGATATTTCTTCTTATCAAGGCAATGCTTATTTGGGGATAGATGCTGGTTCAACAACCACTAAAATGGCTTTGATTGGTGAGAACAATGAATTGTTGTTTGACTTCTATGGTAACAACGAAGGTAATCCTTTAGATATAATCAAGCGTGAATTGTTGAAGTTGTATGAATTGATGGAAGATAGAATAACTATTAAAGGGGCTTATTCTACTGGGTATGGTGAAAACTTAATCAAACATGCCTTTTCTTTGGATGGGGGTCAAGTAGAAACCATCGCTCATTATGAAGGGGCTAAATACTTCTTACCTGATGTTCAATTTATTTTAGATATCGGTGGTCAAGACATGAAGTATTTTACTGTAGAAGATGGGGTAATTACTTCTATCGTCTTAAATGAAGCGTGTTCTTCTGGTTGTGGCTCATTTGTTTCAACCTATGCCCAATCATTGGGTTATGATATCAAAACATTTGCTAAGTTAGCTGTAGAATCTAAACAACCTTTAGATTTAGGAACCAGATGTACGGTCTTTATGAATTCTGGGATTAAGCAAGCGTTAGCAATGCAAGTGAGTGTGGCAGATATCTCTGCATCTTTAGCTATATCGGTTGTTAAAAACGCCTTGTATAAAGTCATTAGAGCGACAAATTTTAAAGAAGATTTCGGTACCAAGGTCTTGGTACAAGGCGGTACTTTTTACAACGATGGGATTTTAAAAGCTTTTGAAGATGAGATTGGATTTGGCGTGATACGTCCTAAGATAGCAGGGATTATGGGGGCGTTTGGGGTTGCTTTAATTGCAAAGAGTAAACACTTGGAGTCTTCGAGTATTGTTTCGTATGAAGATTTAAAAAACTTTGTATACCATGCATCCAATGTGGTTTGTAAGTTGTGTCCCAATTACTGTGCATTGAGTATTAGTAAGTTTTCTAATGGACGAAGCTTTATTGCCAATAATAGGTGTTCTAAACCGATAAAAGGAAAGGATAATAAGGATCATCAACCTTTGGCTAATATGTATACTTTTAAAAATAGCTTGTTACAAGATTATATCGATAAACAAGAAGATTATCCGACAAGTATTGGTTTACCTAGAGCTTTAAATATGTATGAGAATATTCCTTTTTGGATAGGTTTTTTTAATCGTTTGAATATAAAGGTTGTCGTTAGTGAACCTTCTAGTATGAACTTGATTAAAAAGGGACAACATACCATTCCAAGTGATACGGTGTGTTATCCAGCTAAGATTGTTCATGGTCATATGATTGATTTGTTGTATAAAGAAGTGACAACTCTCTTTTATCCTAACATGCCATACAATGAGATGGAATCTTTGAATTTAGACAACCATTACAATTGTCCGGTTGTTGGGGTGTATCCAGAGTTAATTAAGGCTAATTTAGATTTGAATCAAGTGCTCTATATCATGCCATATGTTTCCTTACATGATAAGAAAGCTTTTGTTAAAGTCATGGTTGAAGCTTTACAGTGTTATGGGTTGAATAAGAAGTTGATTGGTAAAGCTTACGATATTGGTAAAGAAGTTTTATTGGGATATCGAGAAGCCATCTTTGAAGAGGGTGATAGACTTTTATCACAGATTACTTTGTCTAATGAGAAAGCCATTGTTTTAGCAGGTAGACCTTATCATATAGATGAAGAGATCAATCATGGCATTGATCGTTTAATCAATGATTTGGGTTGTATTGTCTTAAGCGAAGATGCTTTTAGGTTAGAACCTACTTTTAAAGCCAATGTCTTGAATCAATGGACCTATCATAATCGTATGTATAATGCGGCTTATAAGATAAGAGAGATGAACAATGTCAATATGGTTCAATTGGTTTCTTTTGGTTGTGGGATAGATGCTATTACCAGTGATGAAGTGAAGAAGATATTAAACAACTATGATAAGTTGTATACACAAATAAAGATAGATGATATTTCTAATATTGGTTCTGCTAATATTAGATTGCGTTCATTGATGAATGTTATGGAGGGATAAGATGGAAAAGAAAGAACGTGTGGTATTTACCAAAGAAATGAAAGAAGACTATACCATCCTAATTCCTCAGATGGCACCCTTTCATTTTGATTTGATTGCTTCTGCTTTAAGATCATTTGGCTATCAATGTGAGGTCTTAAAAAATGAAAATTCTAACATTGCTTATCTAGGGAATAAGTATGTTCATAACGATACGTGTGTACCAGCTATATATGTCATTGGTCAATTTATGGATGCGATCAATTCTGGTCAATACGACATCCATAAAATTGCATTGATTATTACTCAAACAGGTGGTGGCTGTCGTGCCAGTAACTACATTCATTTGTTAAGAGAAGCTTTAGATAAAGCTGGTTATGGTTTTATCCCAGTTATCTCTTTGAATGCTTCTAATATAGAATCCAATCCTGGTTTTAAGATGTCTTTGCCCTTGTTGAAGAAGTTTGTTCAATCCTTGGTATTAGGGGATTTAATCATGCAGTTGCACAATGAAAGTATTCCTTATGAAGTCCATCAAGGGTCTACGCAAGCATTATCCAATCAATGGTTGCAATCGTGTGCGACTTTGTTTGAAGAAAACAAACTCTTACCCAATAAGGTCTTGTACCAACAAATGAAAGTGATGATTGATTCTTACCAAGCCATTGAGATCAATCAGTCTATCAAACCAAAGGTTGGTATTGTTGGAGAAATCTATGTCAAGTATTCACCTCTTGGCAATAACAATCTAGAAGCTTTCTTATTGAAAGAAGGGTGTGAAGTGGTGACACCTGGGATAGTTGATTTTATCTTGTATACCTTTGAATCAACAGCTTATGATATTAAGCAATATGGTGGGTCTAAAATTAAGAAGGTCTTGTTTGAAGGGTTGAGTAAGTATGTAGAAGGACCTCGTAAGAAAATCAATCAATTGTTAAAAGAAACGAGATTTAGACAGCAAAGTTCCTTCTCGCATATCAAAGAACTAGCTAGTCCTTTTATTGGGGCAGGTACCCATGTAGGAGAAGGATGGTTGTTAACAGGGGAGATTGTGGAATTAATCGAGATGGGTGTATCCAATGTTATTACAACACAACCTTTTGGTTGTTTACCAAACCATGTGGTAGCAAGAGGGATGTTTAAGTCGATTAAAAGTCAATTTCCTCAAGCCAATTTAATTTCGATTGACTATGATACTAGTGCTTCTGTGATCAATCAGGAAAATCGTATCAAACTATTGATATTAAATGCTAAGAATAAACTGGTTAAGTAAGATGGGAACACCCATCTTTTCTTGTCTTAAAGAATATAATAGAAATAGTCTTTGATATAATATAGATATCAATTAGAAATGGAGAATACAATGGAAAATTTTACTTATGTTAATCCAACTAAGATCATTTTTGGGAGAGGGACTCAAAATGAAGTTGGAAAAGAGATTAAAGCTTTTGGTGGACAAAAGATTTTATTACATTATGGAAGTGAGCGTTGGAAACAAGAGCCACTGTATCAAGAGGTCATTACTTCTTTAAAAGACAATGGGATTGAATATATGGAATTGGGTGGTGTTGTACCTAATCCAAGATTGTCTTTGGTTCAAGAAGGGATTAAGATGGTTAAAGACAATAACCTTGATTTTATCCTTGCAGTTGGAGGAGGATCGGTTATTGATTCGGCCAAAGCGATTTCTGGTGGGGCTAAAATAGAAGGAGATGTTTGGGATTCTATTCATGTTAACGGAGAACTACTAGATTGTTTGCCTTTGGGTTGTATCTTAACCTTACCAGCAACTGGTACTGAGATGAATGGTCGTAGTGTGATTACCAATGAAGACAACAAAGAAAAAAGAGGGGCAAGTTTTGCGAATCCAGTGTTTTCGATTTTGAATGCTGAACTTTGTGCTTCTTTGCCAAAGAATCAAATAGCCAATGGGGCAGTTGATATGTTTTCACATTGTTTTGAGCGTTACTTTACCAATACAACCAATGTTGAGTTTACCGATCGTTTGTTAGAAGCAACGATGAAATCAATCGTGTCTTTGTCACATGATGTTTATAAAGATCCTAGTGATTATGACAAGTATGCCCAACTTTTATGGTGTGGAACCATGGCCCACAACTTCTTATTGTGTGTGGGTAGGGAAACCGATTGGGCCTCTCATCAAATTGAGCATGAACTAAGTGGGATGTATGATGTGGCGCATGCGGCTGGTTTATCGGTGGTAATGCCAGCATGGATGAAGTATACCTTGAAACAAAATCCTGGTCGTTTGGCGCAACTTGGTGTCAATGTGTTTGGTTTACCAGCTGATTATATGGATGTAGAACGTCTAGCCAATCAAACCATCGATGCCGCAAAACAATGGTTTCAATCTTTAGACATGCCGATTACTTTATCAGAGTTGAATATACCAGAGTCTTCAATTAAAGAATTGGCTCAAGGTGCAACTCGTAACGATACTTTGGTTCAAGGTAAGTATGTCAAGTTAAAGGCTAAGGATGTTGAAGAAATATTAAAATTGGCTTTATAGTCTAAGATATTGTATAATAGTTTAAATAATTCATAAAAAGCCTTCTAAGGCTTTTTAGTTTAGAAAGGTGTGTGTTTATGGATAGTGTCATTGTTTTAGCCAGTCGATTGTTTTCAATCTTTTTAATTATTGGTGTCGGTTATTTCATCTATTCTAAAAAGATGATTGATGAAAAACAAAGAGCTGGTTTGTCTTTAATCTTAAACAGAGTTGCCTTACCAATGATGATTATTGTTTCAATCTTACGAATGCAATTTAACTATGATATCTTACGTAACGTCTTGGTTATTACTGGTGGTTTTATCTTAACTTATTTATTGGTCTATCTGTTTACATCGATCTATGCTAAAAAGAAAGGCTTAACACATTATTCTAGAACCGTCTTAATTAATGGAGGCGTTCATGGTAATGTCGCTTTCTTAGGTTTTCCTTTGATCTATTCTGTCTTTGGTGAACAAGGTTTGTTTTATGCGACCTTGTATTTTGTTATAGACAATGTCTTTATGCATACGATTGGAATGAGCAGATTACAACGTGATTATGAAAAAGAAAGAACCTTAGCACCTGTAACAATCGCTTTAATCGTCGGTTTAATCTTAATGGTTATCTCTCATCTATTACATATTTCTTTTATAGAGAATCCTGTCTTTAATGCAGTGAATGATTTGGCATCTATTACGACACCGATTGCTTTTATGTTTATTGGAATGATTATGAAAGATTATAAAATTAAAGAATTGTTGAAGAATCAAAATGCTTTGTACTTGTTGTTGGTAAAGATGGTTGTTGTTCCAATATTACTGATGGTCTTATTAAAACCACTCGTTGGGTTTGTTCCTGTATTCATCATTAACGTATTGGTTATCCAAGCCTCTATGCCTCCGTATGCATCTTTATTATCGATGGCTTATGAGTACAAGAAGGATATGGATTTGGCATCTAGTGCCGTTGTCCTTGGAACACTTATATCAATTGTGACCATACCAATACTATTCACCATGATGAATCTATTTTATACGTAAAGAAAAGGCTATTTGATAGCCTTTTTCATATATTTAGGTATCTCTTTGATAATACTTGTTGGTAATACCATATAGTTGTCTTTATCTAAATCATGTGCGATTTTAGAGTGGAGATAGGTAGCGGCCAATATTGATTCATAAGTCTTAAATTGTCCAACAAAAGAAGCAATCATACCAGCAAGACTATCTCCCATACCACCAGTGGCTTGACTTGGTTTACCAATATCTAGGTAGTAAATAGGCTTGTCTTTAGAAAATATCTTGGTTTGGTTAGATTTAGCAATAATTGTATAGTTTGTTTGACTGGTGTAAGCTTGTATGTTTTCATTACTTTGAGAAGAAATCACTATCCCCGTTAATCTTTCTAATTCTTTTTGATGGGGTGTAAAGATAAGCTTGCTAGGATCTTGAACTTTCATTTGATAGAGTGCAAACAAAGT
>Ga0268261_10002618_pt1 | contig 12947 bp, 4 predicted proteins | sample TergutNc150P1_FD_190353 | JGI IMG/M metagenome (GOLD analysis project Ga0268261, IMG submission 190353) | Nasutitermes corniger P1 segment gut microbial community from laboratory colony in Florida, USA - Nc150 P1 (SPAdes) (version 2) | ecosystem: Host-associated > Arthropoda: Insects > Digestive... | reverse complement strand
CATTAATTTAGTTTATAAAATTTTATGTCATGTGTTTATTGTTATGTTACAGTTTTATATATTTGTATTCCACGTAGTCTTCTTGTAATAAATGTTTGTAATCAGGGAAAGACTTCATGCTCACCCTCTAAGAACTTCAACTGTTTAATGTAAATATCAAGGTTAATAAAACAGACGTAGAACTTAAGATCAATAAAAGAGACATGCACTGCAGAAAACTCGGTGTTAGTCACATCACTACTCTGTATTGTAACTCCGAAATACAAATATATAAATTAAATAATTAAAAAATAAATTATTATTATTATTATTACATAAATATAGGCTACATATCTCAAACTCTGGCCTTTTGCCTGCTCAACACTTCAGTTCGGAATTATATTTCCCCGCCGTGCAGTAAAATCGTCGCGCAACGTACTCGATGTTGAATTCGCTTCAGAATATTAATATTACAGCAGAAGAAGATACATACGGAGCCAGGATTCAATTCATGTAACTGAGCGGTAGTTTTCAGCATTATGACAGTAATTACACACGCAATGCTTCTAGGGACGCTCCAAGTACATAAAAACAATGGTCAAAAAATCCTGAAAACTGCAGGGTCATCGGCAGCATTTCTTATAAAGCTATTGTCATAACAGTAGCGGTAAGCATATACCTTTGGTACGGTTATCAACCGTGTGACGTCACACGTAAATAAACTTAACCTTCCCCTCCCCCTCCCATGCTCACAGGCGATCAAGTTATGGAAACAAAAATGGCAGAGTGCTTGGCGTCGGGGTAAACCTAATTTTAACTTGCTATTATTTTGAAACCTAACAGTTACTTTGTTATAGTCACATGATGTAAACAAAGGCGCCATTTTGAAAATGCGGCAATATGGCAGCCAGCGCGGGAATTTTAAACCTAACTTAAACTTGTTATTTCGAAACCTAACATTGACCTTGTTATTGTCGCGCGATGTAAACAATGTTCCAGACGGCTTGGCTCCGGGTTAAACCTAACGTTGACTTTTTATTATTTTGAAACCTAATATTGACATGGTTATGGTTACCTGATGTAAACAAATGCCCCAGTCGGTTCTACGCCACAGCCAATTTGAATTTGAGACAATATGGCGGCAAGCGCGCCAATTTTAAACATTGCTATTATTTTGAAACCTAACATTGGCCCAATGTAAACAAATGTGCCATTTTAAATTTGAAACAATTTGGCGGCTAGAGCGGTAACTTTAAACGTAATTATAACTTGTTATTATTTTGAAACCTAACAGTGACTTTGTTATCATGAAATAATGTGAACAAAGTCCCGGCCATTATGGCGCTGGGTTAAACCTAACTTTAACTTATTATTTTGAAACCTAACATTGGCCTAGTTTTGGTTACCTGATGTAAACAAATGCCCCAGACAGTTTGGTGCCACCATTTTGAATTTGAAGCAATATGGCGAACATGCGGGCCATTTTTAAACTAATGTTAACCTAAGTTAAACATTTACTATTTGAATAAGGCGGCCATTTTACAATATGGCGGACACACGCGCCATGTTTAAATTAACACTAACCTAACTTAAACATGTACTGTTTGAATAAGACGGCCATGTTACAATGTACTTTCTTACGCTTCCCTACCAAAGCATTAAGTAGTTTTGTGAAGCTAAAATATGTAATATTTTTAGGATAAATACTGAATTTTACTCGTTTAATACCTTTTGCCGTAACATTTTTAATGCTCTCAAGTTTCTTTTACATTTTAGACTATGGCACCGCAAACCGGAAAGTGTTTTGATGGAGCAACAACGCTCACTGAAATCCATGATTCTGTACAGGCTATTGTTGGTAATGCTACGTGGGTTAGTCAGCTTTCACCCGTTGTTACGGGTCCTGAAATATATATTGCTGAGGCACTGTTATATCTGTTTTACAAGCTAGGGCTGTGCTGTGCTATTGTCAGTGAATTCGCTATGTACATAGGTGGTAAACCTGCGTCTTATCCTGAATTAATTATTATATACACGGCTTACCACCCTCAAAATTTGTCCCCCGAAGTTGCCGTTTTATTACAGATTACCCATGCACCGGCCTTTTCGCTTGAAAGTTTAGATTTTCTGTTTGTCCCTTACTACTCCAGGCCTGGTGAAAACATTTATTATACCTTTAGGTACGGAGATAAAACTATAGCTGTCAGAATTGTCTGTGTTGATTGTGTTCTACCATGCGGCCCGCGATCTAATCTTAATTTAGTACATTCTATATGGTCAACGTTTGCATATTATTGCAGCAATTACGCCATAGTTGTACTGCCATCACGTACCTATGACAATAAAATCCTATATGTGCGCCACTACAAGGCCGAAATTGCAGGTGAGGACTCTCGTACTTGTAGAGGCTGCACGTGCGATATGGAGGACCCTCGAATGTGTTGCGACGTTGGGTGTCAAAACCTAATCGGTGTACATGCATACTCTGTTCAAAACAACCCCCTACATTAAAATCAGCTGCCTCAAAATTTGTTTGATTTTATTAACATGAATAAATTTTGTTTCGATAGAAATACTACGTACAATCAGTTACCTCGGCAAATTACATGTGTGCAAAGTATAACATCTAGTAATGCCCACATGTCTAAAACGTTTTCTCCTCAAAACATGTAGCGTATTCCAGTTAAAGCACAACAGCTCATCATACAAGCAAGTCTTACAACACTGACTAACTTTAGCTTAACAAACTAATTAACCTTGTATATAAATTTAAAAACCCTACCCTTCACAGTTACACAAACGTTTTGTAAAGTGTCTGAATTTTCGTAAATTATACTATTCTTAACAGGAAAACTTTAGCTATCCGGTTTATGGTACATTTAATCATGTTGTTCTTCATGTTAATATAAGTAAATTACAAGTTTCGTGGCAAACTTTTTTGTATTTAAAAATCCGTTAGTTTTAATACGTAATGTTTACTTAGCGGTGCACTCCAGACAAGTTTTCTTCCTAAGAAAAACACCCCCTCACAATAAGGCTTTTAGGCTATCGGGGCAAAATTAGCAATTGTGTAAAATCTTGCTCGGTGTAAGTACGTTTCATTTTCCTACAAGTCGTATTGCGTCAACCAGTTTGTCTGGGCCGTAGGCATAGATCCTGTTGTATGTAAGTTTCCTGGTTCGTACAACTACATCTTCTTTCTAATTATTTTTTGATAAATCACCCTTTATTACTACCATATCATTCCTGTGTAAATAAATGAAACACGTCCCTCTCGCCTAAATGCTCGGCTTTTAAACGTGTTTCCTGCTGCACCTAGGAAATTTGTAAAATTACTATCAAATCATGTCACTGTATTCTCTAAAAACAAGTTTCTTTCTGCTTCCCTATACTGTAAAAACGCCTCTCTCGCCACTCTAATTAGTATCAAAGTGAATTTTCGCTTACCACAAACTGAAACAATTACCCGTTTTAAGCGTATGTGTGTGTAGTAAACATTTTTCTGTCAACAAGTAAAATATTGTATTTATACTTTACGTTTAATAACATTACTTATCCGCAAAATTGCTTAAATTTAAAAGTCGTTTTCCCCTCATCTAGGTTAGTTTTTAAACGATGGTTTTTATATATTTATGTTATTGCGAAATGGAATTTCTGGACTTCGGAAAGGTCTCATTTCATCCTGACGCCTACGCTGCCTATTTATGTGTAAAACTAAGCGGATGTTTCACAACGTTTGCAAGTTTTGTGGTCGGAATCCTCAAATCCATTAAAAAATAAATTTATATGTGCTGTGCAATAAACTTACAAAATTACGCAAACAGCCTTAAAATGTGTTTCGCGTCAACAGTATGCTATTTCATACATGTCCCGTGCAAAAGACTATTTCCTCTTAAAAGAGTTTAAAAAAGTAAAATTTAACGTGTGTAAAAACACGAAACAGGAAGTATTAAATACATAATGTGCTAATAAATTAAAGGTCTCTATTTAGCGCCTAAACAAACTGAGCTAATCGGCAAAACTAGTACTTAAGTGTAAAAAATGTGTTCTTAATATTTCACATGTCTACTGTTTTGTGTTTTCCAGCTAGTGCAAAATTTATGTGTATTTCTCTGTATGCATTTTACGGTAGTTTTTAAACTATGTTCATTTGGTATTCAGCTGTCTGTCTCTAGTACTTAACGTCATAAGATCTGGTTAACGTGTTTCCTATTAGTACATGTTAAAATAAGTACGTCTTCGTCTTTTCCTTCTAATAACGTTAAATTTTCAAGTATGTAATGTTAAAACGTCTAGCGTGTGCCTTTTAAAACAAAATTGTGTCTGTAGTAAGTCAAACAGTCTAAAAATACATTTTCCGCCGCACGCAAAGTGTCAACTCTACCTAGCTACGACTAAAGTACCATTGTGTCTGCTTAAAATATAACAATAACTGTATCATCATTTCTAAACGTTTTAATACAATAATGGGCTTGCATGCTAGGTATTCGTCCTACGCTTGTAAAGACAAACTGTTCTTTTCGCTGTTCTTTGTTTACAAAAACATTTCACGTAGTATTCCGTTTCAAACAGTGCAACATTTAAACATCTTTATCGCCTGTACTTACTTCCGTATTTTTATACTCATATTTTCGCGTGTTTTAAAACTCTCTGTCTGCAAAATGTAACTCGTGCTATTTTTCATAACTTTTGCGCGCAAATACTTGCTACCAAACCACATTCGGTAATAAATAAATAAAAACATACATGTAAGTGTAATAAACCCGGTGTATTTTTATTATAATAATGATAATAATAAAATTTCAATTGTATACATTTTGTAAAATGTGTTTATTTATTATCCTTATTACAATAACCTAGAGTGGGATCGTTTTAGGATACCTCGGAGCGGGAAACTAATTCCTCTCCTTACGAAAGGCAGCTGAACCTAGAGTCTTAAAGATAAAAAGTTTAAAACCAGTGCAATAAGTTAGGTTATCAGTATAATTTAAAATGGCGGCTGTTTAAGTTAAGTTAGTAACAAATTAAATTTAGCGCGCTAGTCGCCATACTGTAAAAATAATCGCCTTATTCAAATAACAAGTTAAAGTTAGGTTAGCATTAGTTTAAAAAGCGCGCTATTCCGCTATATTGTAACATGGCCGTCTTATTCAAATAATACATGTTTAAGTTAGGTTAGTGTTAATTTAAACATGGCACGTGTGTCCGCCATATTGTAAAATGGCCACCTTATTCAAATGGTACATATGTAAGTTAGGCTACCACAAATTTGAAAATGGACCGCGTGTCTGCCATATTGTAAAATAACTGCCTTATTCAAATAGTAAATATTTAAGTTGGGTTACCGCTAATTTGAAAATGGCCCGCGTGTTCGCCATATTACTTCAAATTTAAAATGGTAGCACCAAACCGTCTGGGGCATTTGTTTACATCAGGTAACCATAACTTGGTCAATGTTAGTTTTCAAAATAATAACAAGGTAAAGTTGGGTTTAACCCGGCGCCATTATGTTTACTTGATTTATTTCACTTTATTAATTGTCTTCGGTGCTTGATATATCTTATATTTTTACTGTGCAATGACTGTACTGTACGTATTCTGTCTTGTGGGTTACATGCATATGCATCATGTAGAACATTCACTCTGTAACCTGAACTGTGCCCGCGTCAAAGTCCACTTTGCGACTCGCTGTCATGCTGAGACACCCTCACGCGCGGCACAAGGTTCGGGAGGAAATGGACTCTGAAGAATAATCAGCGACCACCGCCCTCAGTTGAGGCTGAGGAAAGCAAGCGAGGTAAGAGGTTAAGCTTCATTCTGTTACGACCAGTCTTCGAGTGCGGACGCTTTCCGGCTTCAGTCTGGGTTTTGGTTACTGACTGCCCGAGTCCTCTTCGTAGTCACTTTGTTTTCACCCTACTCTTAATAAACTCTACATTCCACGAGCAAGCTGTTTATTGGAGTACGCAGTCGAGCATCGCCCAAGTCTTAACCTGAGTTCAAATCCCGCTCCTACCCCGGGGACAATATCCACGATACGTCCCCTCCGGGATGCAACAAGATTTCAAAATAATAGCAATGTTTAAAATTGCCGCGCCATCCGCCATATTGTCTCAAATTCAAAATGGCTGTGGCACCGAACCGTCTGGGGCATTTGTTTACTTCAGGTAACCATAACCATGTCAATATTAGGTTTTAAAGTAATTACAAGTTAAACCTATATTTAACCCAGCGCCGAGCCGTCTGGAGCATTGTTTACATCGCGCGACATTAACAAGGTCATTGTTAGGTTTCAAAATAATAAGTTAAAGTTAGGTTTAAAATTACCGCGATGGCCGCCATATTGCCGCAAATTCAAAATGGCGTCTTTGGTTACATCATTTGACTAACAAAGTCACTGTTAGGTTTCAAAATGATAACAAGTCAATGTTAGGTTTAGCCCGTCACCAAGCTCTCTGCCATCCGTTGTTTCCTTAACGTGTCCGCCTGGGAGCATGGTAGGGGGAGGGGAAGGTTACGTTTATTTACGTGTGACGTCACAGGGTCAACGACCGTACCAAAGGTGCATGCTTACTACTCATAACCGCCTACTGACCAACCACTTCTGTATCCCAAGATTCCTGTATAATAATACAAGCTTTGGCGACTCTATAACTTTGCACCAAAACTCCTAATGCAGCTTAGAATAAGGAGTACGATTCCACTTTCAGTACAATCTATTTTCATATTACCAGTACCTCCCACAGCTCTTCATCAGCTGTCAATCACAGCACTTCTCACTCGCTGTATTAGTCCACACTCATTTTGCCTTCAGTCGACCAATCAGCCAAACAGCCAATCAGCCAATAGACTATAGACATTACATATCTTATGTCAGTAAGGAATCGTACATAAATATTGCAATCCCTTCAAATACTGCGCTTACTATATATGCATATACTATACTTGCATTTACATTAATGTTTTCAGTTTGCACACAGCTGTATTTCTGTTTTCGTATGTTTCCTCTTTAATGTGTATTAACCACGGGGTATCTCTAATAATTATTCAGTATGTTTTGTGAATTATTAACGGACTTCACATATTATATAAAATTATTTCAGTTTGTAAGTGGTTAGGTTAAGTTAAAGTACCTAAAGTTGATTATGGAAAGGCAAGTGAACTAGCTAAATACATAGGTGAGTCAAAAATTATCCGCACTATAGGTACATATTTTGCAGTTGGCTGTACTGCTGGTTGGGCATGAAAAATACACCTGGTCTACTCCTCTCCTACCATTGTGGTGCAGGTGTGACCTTGATAGTCCGTTTCTGTCATGAGTTTTTTGCCATAATCATACACATTCCCAATTTCATTTGCACCAAAGAAGAGCAGAGGGCAGTGATCCATATTTGTGGGCCGAAGGTGTACCAGGTGTCGAAATGCATAGAATGATGTCAGTGCAGTATGGGAACAGTGTCATGTCACAACGGATTGTCTGTTAATGGAGCGAGAAGTTAAAAAATGGTCGCACAAGCGTTAAGCATGGGGAAGGAACCGGACACCAATCCACATCCATTACTGATACAGACACTGCCCACACTGTTGAAAAAATTAAGAAACTGAACTTTGAGGTATTGGAGCATCCCCTGTATAGTCTTGACCTTACACCTTCAGACTTACCTGTTTGATCCACTTAAACAAGCCCTAAGAGGCCGTCGGTTTACCACGGTCCAGCAACTGGATGTAACGGTGCATGCGTGGTTTGTCTCTCAGCCCAAAACTTTTTATTCTGTGGTCATAAAGCAGATTGTGCGGTGATGGACAAAGTGCATTGTAAAGCAAGGGGACTGTGTTGAAAAATTGTGTGGTTGTAAGATCTCTGCAATTTTTTCTAAATATGAAACATTCAGTGCGGATAATTATTGACTCACCCTCTTATAAACTTTGAGTTGAGACATCCCCGTTGTGTTGTGTAATCAAATCACAAGTGAGGCAGAAGTAGAGACAAACACAACTTATATATATATATATATATATATATATATATATATATATATATATATATGCTATGGGTGGTTTACACAGCTATCAACAACTACATGTTTCGACCTCCATACCGGCCATAAGCAGGTTGCATTCTGTCTTGATATAAAGTAAAACTACACAATATACAGGGGTATTAAAAATGATTGTCGGAGTTTTAACAACTTGTCATACACAATACGCTTAAGATAGGAGTACGGGGTGTGTCCCAAAAGTAAGTGTACTGATTTTTATTTAAATGTCTATTGGACTCACCTGAAATTGCAAGTTATCTCCTTCAAAGTATGACCCTTGGTAAGTTACACAGTGGTCCCAACGTTTCTTGCACTAATCATAGCAGGACCGGAAGTAATTTTCCGTAAGTGTGTGTAGATCATCTGTTACAATTTTGTGTATGTTCTCCATCGTCCCCAAATGATTAACCTTCAACTTCGATTTCAATTTAGGGAAGAGGTATAAATCGCACGGAGCTAGATCTGGGCTGTAGGGAGGATGTGAAAGTATGGGAATGTTTTTCTACGCCAGAAATTCTCGAATTTAAAGCGCAGTGTGAGCTGGAGCATTATCGTGGTGCAGCACCCAATCGTCTGCAATGTCCGTTCGGATTCGCTGGACTCTTTTTCGAAGTCGTTCCAAGACATCTTTTTAGAAGACGTGGTTAACTGTCTGTCCTGGAGGTACAAATTCCTTGTGCACAATGCCACGACTGTCGAAAAAAACAATAATCATACTCGTAGTTTTTGCCCTGGATCTGCTCTTGCGTGCTATCTTTGGACGAGAACTTTTCGTGTGCTATTCCTCACTTTGCCGTTTGGGCTCGGGATCGTGGTCGAACATCAGTGATTCATTTCCTGTTATTATTTTATCCAAAAAGTTTGGCTGAATTTTGAGTCTTCCCAGCAAATCCTGACAAATTTCCAACCGGTTCGCTTTTCGCTCCACAGAGAATTTTTTAGGAACTAGTTTTGCGCAAATTTTTTCGCATGAGGTAATGTTCTGTTAGAATTCTATTAACTGCATTTTTATTCAAGCCCGTTTCTTCTGCAATCATCCTGACACTCAATCGGCGGTCTTTCGCCATCACAGCTCGCACCACTTCCACATTTTGATCATTTGTTGATGAGACTAGTCTTCCAAAACGAGGGTCGTTTTCAACACTTTCTCGGCCCTCTTTGAAAGCTTTGTGCCCCTTAAGAACCATAGTTCTCGATAGAGTGGTATCTCCATAAGCTTCGGTTTAAGAAGCAAATGTCTCTGTGTAGATTTGTTGAGTTTCACACAAAATTTGATAGTGTACCGTTGTTCGATATTTTCCTACACCGCAAACGTAACGTAGTTATAAAACACGACCATAAACAAACAACAGTTGCGCACGACTGACTCAACCAATGCAGTTGAAACAAGTATGGACCTGCAGCCAAGCTCACTACCAAGGCGCCGATATACACCAACGAGGTGCTACATTACCAGTTCGTACATAGGAAAATCAGTACTCTTACTTTTGGGACAAGCCATGTATTTAGTTGCACCCATGGATCAAGATATTCTCAAAGTTTTCTTTTATGATGTGCGGTGTGCAGTAGTTACGCATTTCTCCGCTTGGACCTTAGCTTACTAAGATGGCGGCTAACCGCCATTGAAACCATCACCTCTGACATGCTACAAAAAGTTTGGAACGAACTGGATTATCGTGTTGATGTTTGTAGAATCACAAAGGATGCACATACAGAGCACCTCTAAGGTATGTAACAAAAACTTGGAGTGTTGTTCTATTAAATAAAAAATACGTGTACTGCTATCTGAAGTGTATTGTGTATGACAAGTTGTTAAAACCCCGACAATCATTTTTAATAACCCTCTACAATGTGTCTATTACTTTCGACGAGATCTCGTTCACAAGTTTATGAATTTGTGAATGGGATCTCGTCAACATTGTATAGTTTTTACTTTATAACAAGAAAGAATACAACCTGATGATGAAATAGGGGCCGAAACATGTAGTTGTTGACAGCCATGCAAACCACCCATAGCTATATATAAGTTGTGTTTGACTATAATTCTGCTTTACTTGTGAGCTGAGTGTAAAGAATGTACGGAATAGGCCTAGTTAAAGAGGGGATAAAAACTTGTGGTATAAAATCCTCAAGAACGAGAACTTGCAGTACGCCTTGACCTCGACGTTTTCCTTAAGGATAACGTTGATACGGACTGTATATAAAGAGTAGCATGTTCTGGTAGGGAAAGAAATTGATACAAACAAGAACAACACTATACAGAATTGTTTCAGAACGGGACGGAACTTCCGGTTCCCTCAATGTAAAGCGCTCCCTTATTGGAGTTAATTACTAGTTTTAAAGGAAGGCCGAAAACATTGCCTGTGCTAGGGGATGGACGAGGACGATTCGTAGACGAATTCTCGGCAGGCTCTAGGAATTTTTCTCTATTTCTCAGAGTTTATTTTCTAAGATGAAGCCCGCCTAACCGCCTGTTAATAACGGGGACTTTTCTCCCAGGGGTAAAGCAACAGATGCTGAACTACAAGTTCCGGTAGAAATACCTGATGATTTTGCAACACAGCTGTGAGTGGAACCGTTGGCGTGGGGAATGTCTTTGAGCGCTCTTCTAGTGATATTCAAAACATTTCAGTTGCCATTGAGCGCTGGTCTGTAGAGCATAGGATTTTCGCTGTGGAGAGGATTTTCAAAAAGAACGATTCTGTCGTTGTGACTCAGTTGATGTTTCGTCGGCACTTCAATATTCATCGGAACGAGTGTCCCTAGTCGCAATACTTCTTCCTCTGAGGATATCTCAAGAACAAGGTGTACAAAAAAACCAAGGACAACGGTGGACTTGAAACATAACATCAGGGCAGAAGTGGCAGCAATTTCTCCCAACATGCTGCAACGAGTGATGCAGAATTTCCAAAAACGCTTACAGGAATGTGTTGACAAGGAACACCACCTCACAGACACAGTATTCAGGAAGTGAATGTTGTAATTAAAATGCTTTGAATTAAAGATAAGTTTAGTAACATATTTACATAAAAAGATTGTATACTTTCATTACTTTAAAATCATCAGGTTTTTCTGCCGGACTCTGTACTACTAGCGCCGAGATGAAAAATGTGTGGATGTTTAACTTTACAGAGCAGTACGTCTTACAACATGACGCTTGTTTGTGCACACTGGCATATTTACCTTAATCTCACACAATGATGGTGATTAGTTACACGACTACTTTTCCGATTTGTTCACCAATCAAATGCAGCTTATGTTAGGGTGCATCTGACAGACATCTGCACCGACCTGCACCATCGTCTGCCCCTGTCAACCGCTGATGTGTCGGATTGCTCTGTGGGTCTCAAGTCTGTGATATCTCTGTATTATCCGCACCGCTACAAACGAGGAAAGAGCCCATGGCAGTATATCGAGTTGTGTTAAGACTCTGACCATGTGTTCAGGTATTTGGCAGGAGAGAGACACTAACAAAAATATCTGGGGATTTCGAAATCGCGGCCATGGAAGGCTATTGACGAATGGCCGAGATTAGTCTTACTGAAAGTGTACGACATATTTCGACAGTCTCCTTTGTGAGGGACAAATTTAGACGTACTGAAATGTACATAGTTACATATTTGTAGGACATATGAAACTATTCACATATCTGTACCTTTTTTGTAATTAAACGTCTAAATTAAGAAGCAAAAGAACATTTGCAGAATTAAAAAGTTAGAACAGGGCAGAACAGTACTGAAGAAGTAATAGGACGCAGGTTTGTGTGGAATTTATATATAAGCATCATCACCCAATAATGTTTATCGCTCCGTCAGGCGCTTTACTTCGAAATAATTTCGTGCCTGTCAGCTATCAGTAAATTTTCATGTCTCATTGGATGTGGCACTATGCAATCTAGTACGTAGTTTCGGAGCGAACTTTAGGGTAGGCAATATTTTTCTTCGAAACGTTGGAGGCATCGTGTAATAGAAGACAGCAAACTTCTTTTACATTGCTGTAAAAAACTAAGACTCCAAAGTAGTAGAGTTTAATTACATTTCAAGCGCTTTGGAATAATCATGAAAAGAGGTTATGTGCATCGTCATGTGTCTTTCGTGTGTCCGTCTGTCCGAATATACATCAGCGCAGCTCCGAATGTAGGGACTTCCGTGAAAATTAGTAATGTGGGTTTTTACGAAAATCTGACAAGAAATTCAAAATTTGGTTAAAATCGGGCACTAGGTTTTGTTGTCGCCAGCGAATAACACATCTTTCTTTACGTGAAATGTTATCAGGCTTGTAGGGTAGCCAAGGAGGTTAAAAAATTAAGCGAACGCGTCAGAGTGTCATATTATACGTACATTACCCATATGGTATAATAAAGTACTTGTTACCGTTTAAATGGCGATAGATATTATTTTACCCTATGGTCTAGCAAAAAGAATTGGCCTGTGTGTTCACTGAATTAAGAATGAGATACGGTTTGTTACTGTTGCAACTTGTAATGTGACTTCCAAGTATTAATTATTTCTAGTCCTACGCCCATGTCATTAGGCTTCTTAAAATAAAGTAATAAAAACATCTGTACGGACAATTAGTACAGGCTATCAATCATATGATATGTGGGCTGCTCGGTTTCGTGCATGGAATTTAAAGAGAAGATTAACCTACTTAGTCTATCATTTGTCCGAGAGAGGCTGAAGACTTTCTACAGCTGAAAAGTCTATGACAGAAAAATAGTTTGTAAATTCAATGTAATTTAAATCTGTTAAGTCTTCTTCTTCTTCTTCTTCTTCTTCTTCTTCTTCTTCTTCTTCTTCTTCTTCTTCTTCTTCTTCTTCTTCTTCTTCTTCTTCTTCTTCTTCTTCTTCTGCTTCAGCTTCTTCTTCTTCTTCTTCTTCTTCTTCTTCTTCTTCTTCTTCTTCTTCTTCTTCTTCCGTTGGTGCTACA